>Ga0206130_10001427_pt1 | contig 34912 bp, 71 predicted proteins | sample Helgoland_Spring_9_FD_148637 | JGI IMG/M metagenome (GOLD analysis project Ga0206130, IMG submission 148637) | Pelagic subsurface seawater microbial communities from Kabeltonne, Helgoland, North Sea - Helgoland_Spring_Bloom_20160512_1 | ecosystem: Environmental > Aquatic > Marine > Epipelagic ...
AACAAAGAAGGTACAGCAGCTATTTTAATAAATGAACATCAATATAAAGCAAATTTCCGAATCGACAAGGAAATAAATACAATGTCGTTAATCCAACAAATATTAAATAATAAATAATTATGCAACAACCAGAGGCACAAATGCCACCTATTGACTTGAAAAACACCACTGAAGTAAAAAATTTTGATGGTGGGAGTGTATTCCAACAAGGAGTAATTTTACGTAAGGTATCTAAATTTGTAACCGGATCAGAAGAAGATGCATTACTTCCAATCCCAATTTTTTATGATCCTTCTACTAAAAAAATCTTAAAAGATTCAGTTCCAAGAGATTTAAGAAAGGAATTAGAAGACGAACTTTGCTAAATGAAAAACATCTTTGATTGGTTAAAAGCAATTAATAACACCAAACCCCCAGTTGAGTCTTTTACAGATAAAGACTGGGAGGTTTGGAATAGTTATATGATACATAGGTTTTTATCTATGAATCCTGATTATTTAGAAATTGTAAACTATGTTCAAGACTTTCCTCCACAGGAAAAAAGAATGATTTACAATATATATAGGGAATTTATTCCTAAAAATAATAAATGGAGTAAATATGTTAAATCCAAAGTAAAACAACCTAATAAAGATTTAACAACCCACATTAAAGAACACTATCAATGTTCAAGTAAAGAAGCAGAAGAATATATAAATATATTGGATACCCCAGAAATTAATCGTATATTAACCAACAGAGGATTAAATAAAAAAGAAATAAAACCGTTATTAAAATGACAAAAGAATTATATACTATGTTAAAAACATCTGCTGAAGCAGATAAGGCTAAAGCATTATTATCACTTGAATTATTAGGTAATAAAGCAGTAGGAATTGGAGACCACTCTACAGAAGATTTTTATAAAAACGCTGAAGAAGCACTTATAAATCTAGTTGATGCTGACGATAGACTTGCAGTATTAAACATATACTTCTCAGACAGTAAAGAACAAATCAATGGGTGATACAATCAAAAAATACATAGAGAGTTTAGAAAATAAAATTAATCCCGGGGGACATTTTAGTGCTAATGCCCTTCAATTAGAAAAAGTTATGAGTAGTAGAGAAATTAGTGACGCTAAAAGTGGAAAAATAACACCAAATTTAAATTCAACCCCTGTAGAAATATTCGAACATGAATATCCAGAATTATCTAATGAATTTAAAACCATACAAAAAGAAATGTACGAAATGTTTGCTCGTAAACACATGGATTATGGTTTAAATAATATTACTTTAGGTGGAGATATCGTTAATAATAGCGATGATAAACAGTTCTCACTAACGGGGTTATGTATTAGATTAACTGATAAGATATCACGTTTAAAAAACTTATTAATTAATGGTAGATCATTTGTTGAAGGTGAAGGTATGCAAGATACATTTATTGATATTGCCAATTATGGGATAATAGGTCTTTTAGTAGGTCGAAATAAATGGAAAAAATAGTTTGGCGAAGAAATTACCTAAAATAGTAAAGGAAATAAGGAATAATCCACCCTCACCTGTTAATTATGCATATCAAAAGAATATATCTTATTCCCAGATGTCTATATTCAGAGGGTGTCCCCATCGTTGGAAACTACAATATAAAGATAAAATTAAACGATTTACATCTTCTATTCATACTGTATTTGGAACGGCTATCCATGAAGCTATGCAACATTATTTAGATGTAGCATATGAAAAATCATTTGCTGCTGCCGATAGGGAAATAGACATACAGGAATATTTTCAAGAAGCTTATATAGGTGAATACCAAAAACAATACAAATCAAATAACTCAGAACATTTCTCGGATGCGATTGAAATGAGAGAATTTTTCGAGGATGGAGTTGCCATCTTAGAATGGTTTAAGAAAAAACGTAGTAGATATTTTAGTAAGAAAGGTACTTATTTAGTTGGTTGTGAAATACCCATTGTAATAGCACCAAATAAAATGTTAAATAACGTGTTATACATGGGGTATCTTGATGTTGTCACATACCATGAAGCAACAGAGACATTTAAGATAATTGACATTAAAACCAGTACTAGCGGGTGGAATGATTACGCTAAAAAAGATGAAAATAAACAATTCCAACTCTTACTTTATAAACAATACTTCTCAGAACAATATGGGATACCCTTAGATAAAATTGAAATTGAATTTTTCATTCTTAAAAGAAAAGTATTAGACCCAGATGATGAAAAACTTATGTCTCCATACCAAGCTTATAGAGTACAACAATTTACACCCCCTAGTGGGAAAATTAAATTAGGTAGAGCTAAAACAGCTATTAATGATTTTATCAATGAATGTTTTAATTCAAGTGGTAAAATAAAAGAAGCAAATTACCCCAAATCCCCTTCTAAATGGAATTGTAATTTTTGCCCTTATAATAAAGATAAAGAATTGTGTGGTGCTGGTGAACATTTTTCATAGATTCACACATACGTATATATAATAAAATAATGTTTTAATAAATAAAGACTATGGCCAATAAAGACATGACACTTACTAGTGTAAAAATCAAAAGTGATTTATTTGAGAATTTTAAAATTGAATGTGTAAAACGTAAGTTTTCATTCCAAAAACTTGCTGATAGAGCTATCTATCTATACCTTACAAATGAAGACTTTCGAAAACAAATTACTAATCAAATTAATCTTGAAATAAAAGATGATGAATAAAAATTTTGAATATTTACCTAAAGAACAAAGGAAAAAAATATTATTAATTTGTGATGATATTAGAGTCCATTCTGGAGTTGCTACAGTAGCCAAAGAGATAGTACTTCATACTTCACATCATTTTAATTGGGTTCAAATGGCAGGAGCCATTAAACATCCTGATCAGGGTAAAAGAATAGATTTATCTAAGAGTATTGATGAGCAATTCAAAATAAAAGACTCCTCAGTAACATTATACCCTCAAAATGGGTATGGAACTCCAGAATCAGTAAGACAAATAATAGATATAGAAAAACCAGATGCTATAATGTTATTTACTGATCCTAGATATTTTATTTGGTTGTTTAATATGGAGAATGAAATCCGTAGAAAAATACCTATTACTTACTTAAATATTTGGGATGATTATCCTGCCCCTATGTACAATCAACCTTACTATGAAGCTTGTGATTTATTAATGGGTATTTCTAAACAAACAGTTAATATTAATAAATTAGTATTAGGAGACAAAGGTAAAAATAAAATCTTTAAATATATCCCTCATGGATTAAACTCAGATATTTTTTTCCCAATAAACCCTAAGGATCCAGAATTTAAAAACTTCAAAAAGTTAATTTTTCAAGATAGAACCCCAGAGTTTGTTCTCTTTTTCAATTCTAGAAATATTAGAAGAAAACAAATTCCTGATACTTTATTAGCATTTAGATCCTTTTTAGATTCTCTTCCAAAAGAAAAAGCTAAAAATTGTTTTATAATATTACACACAGAATTAATTACAGAAGCTGGTACAGATTTAAAAGCTGTAAAAGAATACCTATTTAATGAAAATTATAAAGAAAATGTTATATTTTCTACATCAAAATTAACTCAACCACAACTTAATTATTTGTATAACATAGCAGATGCACAGATATTACTTACATCAAATGAAGGTTGGGGGTTATCCATAACAGAAGCATTACTTTCAGGTACACCCATTATTGCTAATGTAACAGGGGGTATGCAAGATCAAATGAGATTCGAAGACAATAAAGGAGAGTGGTATACACCAGATGCTGATATTCCTTCTAATCATAAAAAAACATTTGATAAACATGGAGAATGGGCTTTTCCAGTATATCCCTCTAATAGATCAATCCAAGGATCACCTATGACACCTTATATTTTTGATGATAGATGTAAATGGGAAGATGCTTGTGACCAAATTAAAAAAATCTATAATCTACCTAAAGAAGAAAGACAAGCTTTAGGTTTAAAAGGTAGAGAATGGGCTATGTCAAAAGAAGCTGGGTTTACAATCAAACACCAAGCTGATAGAGTTATAGAAGCCTTTAATGATTTGTTTAGTAGTTGGAAACCACGAGATACATATGAAGTTGTCAATGCAAATGAATATAAAGGTAAATTTTTAAATCATAAAATAGAATACTAATGAGTAAACCAAGATTTGTAATATCATCCCCATTTGACACCTATAGTGGGTATGGAAGTCGATCCCGAGATATAATTAAAGCTATAATTGAATTAGATAAATATGAAGTCCAACTTTTGCCACAAAGATGGGGATCAACAGCATGGGGTTTTTGTAAAGAAAACCCGGAATGGGAATTCTTAATAAAACATATAGCAACCCCAGAATGGAATAAAACAAAACCTGATATTTGGATGCAAATAACTATCCCAAATGAATTCCAACCTGTAGGAAAATATAATATAGGATGTACAGCAGGAATTGAGTCTACTGCTTGTAAAGCAGAATGGGTCGAAGGTTTAAATAGAATGGATATGAATTGGGTTTCTTCAAAACATTCTAAAAAAGTTTTTGAAAGTATGAGATATGAAAGAAAAAACAACCAAACAGGTCAAACAGTTGGTATGGTTCAGCTTCAAAAACCGATGCATGTTATATTTGAAGGTGTTAATTTAGATATATATAAACCTTTAAAACAAAAAAGTTTAATTAATTTAGATAATGTAAAAGAAAATTTCAACTATTTATTTGTAGGACATTGGATGGGTGGTGAAATAGGCCATGATAGAAAAAATGTGGGGTTAATGGTTAAGGCTTTTTATGAAACCTTTAAAAATAAAAAGCAAAAACCTGGATTAATAATGAAAACTTCTGTAGGGGTAGAATCTCATATAAGTAAAGATACAATACTAAAAAGAATTAAAGATATTAGAGAAAGTGTTAATTCTGATGATTTACCAAATATATATCTTATTAATGGGTCTTTTAGTGATGAAGATATAAATGGTTTATATAACAATTCAAAAGTAAAAGCTATGGTATCCTTAACTAAGGGGGAAGGATATGGTAGACCCTTACTTGAATTTAGTTTAACAGGAAAACCTATTATAGCAACCAATTTCTCCGGACATACTGACTTTTTACATAGAAATTTCACTACTTTACTTCCTGGAGAATTAGAAAATGTCCATAAGAGTGCGGCTAATGATTGGCTAATCCCAGAATCTCAGTGGTTTAAAGTAAGTACCCCTCATGTAGGTCAATCGTTTACTGATGTTTTTAAAAAGTATTCTGTTTTTAAAACAAAAGCAAAACAACAACTAAAATATTCTAAATCCAATTTTAGTTATAAGAAAATGAAGGAATTGGTTGGTAATGTTTTAAATTCAAATATTCCTGATTTCCCAAAACAAGTATCTTTAAGTTTGCCTACATTAAAGAAAACTTCACCAAAGGTAGAATTACCTAAATTAACTTTACCAAAACTTACAAAAACAAAATAATATGAATTTTGATGAATTAATACAATGTACAAGATGTGGGTCTGATGCCTGTTATAGACAAGAAGTGACTAAAGATATTACACTAGAAATGTGTTATGGGTGTGGGTTTATATCTAATTCTTTATTAAAACCAGGTAGTAAATTTCTTAAGGAACAAATGGAAGTTTTACCTGAACTTTACAAATCTCTATTAGATGAAGAAGAAGAAACGGGAAAAATATGGATGCCTTCAACTATTAATGTAGAAGAAAAAGGAATGGTATTTGCCGATGGTAATTCTCGAAACAATTGGAAATGGGGGGCAGTTAAAGCTGTTCCCGTATCTCCTGAGGAATCAGAAAAATACCAAAACAAGAAATTCAGACCAGATATGTCTACAATAAAACATTTTATAGAACGTGATTTTATTGGAGCACTTTCATATATTGGGGTATTACCAGAATAGAACAATATGAAAATAAGTTATGCTATAACAGTATGTAATGAGTTTATTGAAATACAAAAACTCCTTTCAGTACTATTGGTTAATAAGAGAGAACAGGATGAAATTGTAGTTTTGTTTGATAAACAATCCGGAACTTCTGAAGTTTGGGCTTATTTAATTAAGCTAAAAAATGAAGAACGTATTAAATTAACTCGTAAATCTTTTAATAATCATTTTGCTGATTGGAAAAACTACTTAACTAGTCTCTGTATAGGTGAATTTATATTTCAAATAGATGCTGATGAAATACCACATCAATCACTTTTAGAACATCTACCTGAAATACTAAAAGGGAACCCTAACAACGAAGTTTACCTGGTTCCTAGAGTAAATACAGTTGAAGGTCTAACTCAAGAACATACTACTAAGTGGAGATGGAATATTGACGATGAAGGAAGAGTCAACTGGCCTGATTACCAATGGCGTATTTGGAAAAATAAACCAGATATAAAATGGGTTAATAAAGTTCATGAAAGATTAGAAGGGTTTAGAACTTACGCAACACTACCAGCTTATCATGATTTTGCTCTTATGCATCCTAAAACGATAGAAAGACAAGAAAAACAGAATAAATATTACGATACTTTATGAATGTATATGTAGATATTGATGATACCATTTGTGATTATGAGTATGGTTGTGATAAAATGAAATATAATTTAGCTAGACCTATTCAAATCAATATAAATAAAATAAACAAATTATATTTAGAAGGAAATACGATTACATATTATACTGCTAGAGGGTCACTAACTGGGATTGATTGGTATGAAATTACTAAGAATCAAATAGAAGAATGGGGTTGTAAATACCATCATTTAAGTGTAGGAGAAAAACCCCCATATGACTTATTAATTTGTGATAAAACAAAAAGAATTGAAGAAATATGAAAGAACAAATAATAGATAACTTAAATAAGGTAGGAATATGTGTAATAGAAGACTATTTTACACCCGAATTTTGTGATCAGGCAGTAAAAGATATAGAAGATGGTTTAATAAAATTCAAATCTAAAATTCAATCTGAGTCTAAAGAAGGAACTTCTGGGGATAAGAGATTATTTAAAATGGAGAATCATTATGACACAGCAAAAACTTTTGCTAATGATTCTTTATTATTAGAAATAGGAAGTGAATATTATGGTTATCCTTTAATTAGTCATTTTGTTTTAGGAGGCAAAGTTCAGTCTCAATCCAACCAAATAATTAATAGTGGAGGTGGATGGCATCGAGATAATAGAATGAAACAAATAAAAACTATTGTGTATCTATCAGATGTTGAAGATAAAGATGGTCCCTATTTATTTCTTCCTTCATCTGATCAATTTGATTTATCTACTAGAGATGGGATAGGTAAAGCTACAAGATATGAAGATAAAGTTATAGAAGATTTTTGTAGTAATAACAATTTAGAACCCTTTAAAGTAACAGGTAAAAAAGGAACAGTAATATTTACTGATACTTCTTATATTCATAGAGGAGCTAATATACAAGATGGTACACGCTACACATATACTAATTATTATTTTGAAAACCATCCCCAAAGAATAGCTATTAGCAAAAATGATTGGGGTAAAAACTATATATAATGGCTCATATATTTAAAAAACCAACAGAGGATAATAAAGGGATTATTGTATTTACCCATAAAGAATGGCCTTGGTTATTAAAAAATGCACAACAAACTCTAATTGATTTAAAACAATATTTTTATCTAGGATGGAATCAAGGTATATATTTTGGTAATATTCCCAATATGCCTAACATTGTAGACTTTACATTTGCAAACCCCTCAGTTTTAGATTTTCCAGATAATGGTAACACTTTAAAAATTGAGTTAATGGATAGAAATTTCTTAACTGATGATTACAAAGATCTAGGGTTAAAAGATAAATTTTATGATATTATATGTGTTAGTAGAGCAGTTAAATGGAAGAATGTTCCCTCCTTACTACAGGGGTTAAGAAAATTATATGATGAAGGTAAGTATTATAAAACTTTAATAGTAATCCCTAAGGCAGAAAATGAAACAGTTGAACATTTTGATACTGATATTGTAAAAAAATATGAAGAAATGTTTAATTATGAAGAAAGAAAAAACATAACTTTATTAAGAATATCTAGTGAATTAGGTTTTTTAGGGATTTCACCTCAAACTATAAATTGGTTTTATAATAATTCTAAAGTATTATACATTGGATCAAAATCAGAAGGTGGGTGTAGAGTAACACATGAAGCTTTACTCTGTGGGTGTAATATAGTATATTATAAAAACCATCAAGGGCCTATGGTAGATTATTTGACAAAAGAAAATAGTACACCTTTTAATGATTATAATTCAGTAAATCTGGCATTAGAAGAAGCAATTAAATCTTATGAATATAATCCAACAAGAAAAGATAAATATGAAAAATTATTAAGTGAAAGATATGCCGAAGAAAAATTAGTCCCTCATTTTAAAAAATTATATTCTAAAAATGGCTATAAATTTGATGGGAAATTAATTAATTGTGATAATTTATCAAATAGACTCCCAGCTCACTATTTAGATGTCCCTTGGAATCACCCAACAGAACCAACAGCAGATATAAAATCCAATGAACAGTTAGTAAATTTTATAACACATATAAATAATGGATAAAGTAGAAATAGAAAAAGCAAAATATGAAGAAGTCCATTCTAGAACTTTTGGTTATGGTTTAGGATTAAGGCAAGTAAATGATTTAAAAAACGAATCATATGACTTTTCAAAACGTTTTAATGAAATTATTAAACAATCTGATACTTGTTTAGATATAGCTTGTGGAGGTGGAACTATCATGGATTATGTAGATTATTTAGGTTGTACCCCTACAGGTATAGATATAAGTGAAAGCGCAATTAAAAAAGTGGATAAATCCTATACTACTAAAGTAGGAAGTTGCCACCAACTACCATTTAAAGATAATCAATTTGATTTAGTTTACTTTTTAGATGGGATGGAACACATTCCCCTTGAAATTGAAAGCGAAGCTATCCATGAATCATTTAGAGTATCTAAAAATTTTGTATGTCATGCTATTGCTTTAGAAAGTAGTATACACTTTGGGGAGGAATTACATTGTAATTTAAAAGACCCTGAAGAATGGAGAGAAATTATAAATAAAATATCAAATAAACTAGGATGGAACGAAGAAATGTATTATCTTAGAAATAATACAGTACACTTAATATACAAAAGATGAAAGTAAAGATAATAGGAGAAATAGGAATAAATCATAATGGTGATTTAAATTTGTGTAAAAAAATTATAGATGCTGCAGTTCTATCGGGGTGTGATTATGTTAAATTCCAAAAACGTAACCCTGATGTTTGTGTTCCTGAAGAACAGAAATCTAAACCAAAATCTACCCCTTGGGGAGATATGACTTATTTAGACTATAAATATAAAGTAGAATTTAATAAAGAAGAGTACGATGAAATAGATCGCTACTGTAAAGAAAAAGGTATTGGATGGTTTGCTTCTGTATGGGATAAAGATTCAGTAGACTTTATGTCTCAATACAATAATATTTCAAAAATACCCTCTGCCTTAATCACTAATAAGGAGTTAGTAAAATATGCTAGAAGTAAATTTGATTATTTAATTATATCAACAGGTATGTCTACTGAGGAAGAAATTGAGAAAGCAATAGAATATAGCAACCCCGATGTAATAATGCATACTAACTCAACATATCCCTCTCCTATTGAAGAATTAAATTTAGAGTATATTCATTGGTTAAAAAAACATGGTAAAGAAGTAGGATATAGTGGTCATGAATATGGTTTAGTAACTACATTTGCAACTATTCCTATGGGTGTTACATGGATTGAACGCCATATTACTTTAGATAGAACAATGTGGGGATCAGATCAAGTGGCATCCGTAGAACCTGCTGGTCTTATTAAATTAGTAAAAGGGATAAGAGATATAGAAAAATCACTTGGAGGAAATTCACAAAGACAATTACTAAAAAGTGAATTAAGTAAAAGAAAATCACTAAGGGGTTAATGGTAGCAATTGTTCCAATTCGTTCTGGGTCTAAAGGTATACCTAATAAAAATATAAAATTATTAAATGGTAAGCCTCTAGTTTGGTGGGTATTAAATTCCTTACAAAATTCTAATGTATACAAGATAATTGTAGCAACTGATATTGAATATGTAGATTTAATTTTATCATTCAACTTAAGCAAAGTAGAAGTATACCAAAGAGATTCTAATAATTCAAAAGATAAATCCTCAACTGAAGATGTATTAATAGAAGTTATAAAAAACCTACAATTGAATGAGGATGTAATGTTAGTCCAGGCAACCTCTCCTTTAACTAGTTATAAAGATTTTAATGGGGCTATTGAATTTTATACAGGTTATGATAGTGTTTTATCTGTTGTTAAACAAAAGAGATTTATTTGGGATAGTAAAGGAAATTCCTTAAATTATAACTATAATAATAGACCTAGAAGACAAGATTGGGGTGGGTACCTAGTTGAAAACGGAGCATTTTACATAAATCACAGTTCTGATATACTTGAAAATAAAAATAGGTTAAGTGGAAACATAGGATGTTATGAAATGGATGAAAAAACATATTATGAAATAGACTCTTTAGATGATTGGAAAATAATAGAAAATTTAAATAAATGAAAGTAAAAATTAATAATCAAGAACATAATTTAGTTTTAAATTATAACCCCTCTCTTTTATTAGATCTTAAAGATAAAAAAATAGCAGTTGTAGGTAGTAGTGGGATATTATTAGATAAAGAATATGGGGAAGAAATTGATAAACATGATTATATAGTACGATTTAATGTAGCTAGAGTTAAAGGTTTTGAAAAAAATGTAGGTTCTAGAACGGACATTAGATTTTTTAATGGTCATGCTTTCGCTGGAACCTCTGACCCTCAAAGATTTAAAAAAAACGATCCTAATTATGTTTCTAATCTTAATGATGAATTACTAATAGTAAAATCGTGGAACGAAAGAGAAATGATGATGGGGATGATAAAAAATACCCCACAAAATAAAGTTTTATTTGTTAATCCACCCTTTACACAATATTGTAATTCATTAGTAAAAGATACAGAAGCCACTTGTGGTTTAGTTGGAATATCTTTTTTAAACTTATTTACAACCAATATATCATGTTATGGTTTTACTCATTACCAAGAAGATAGATCTAGAATTCATTATTGGGAAGAAGTAGGAGATGCGGATAATTGGAAGTTAGGCCAAAGTCATTCTTTTAATCATGAAGAACAAGTATTTAAAGAATATGAAAAATTGGGTTTAATTAAAATGTATAAATAATGAAATTAACTATATCAATAGATGATGTAAACCCTAAAAAAAATTGGCGTATTTTAGGTGAAAAAACCGAGGGTTGGATGAGGGATTTACATGAAACCTATGGGGTTAAATATAATTTATTTATCCCTTCAAATCATCATAATAATGCCCCTATATCCCAAAACAAAGAATGGGTTAAAGAATTAGAAGAAACAGGAATGTTTGAACTATCCGCCCATGGTCATTATCATAATACAAGTGATAAAAATAAGTTTGGGGAAATGGAATTTGTTGATATGAATGAACAACAATGTGTTGAAAGAATTAAATTAATGATGGGAGAATGGGAAAAGGTAGAATACAAACCCAAAGGGTGGAGAAACCCAGGATGGTTATGTCAACCTTACTGTGTTCAACATTTATCTAAGGAATTTGAATGGGCTGCTTTACATTACGAACATAATCAAAATTTTAAATGGGATCTAAAAATGATATTTGGTGCAGATGGAATTCATGAAGTTGATATTAAATCACATGATGATAATATAATGTTTCAATCCCATATATATGGATCTTGGAATAAAAATGAATGGACCCAATCTAACTATGAGCAACTTAAGTTAAGTTTAGATTATTTATTTAATAATCTTCCAATAACACCTTCAACAATATCCGAATTATGAAAATAGCATTTTTTACAGAAATGGGTTTTAATGGTAAAATTCCAAGAAATCATAATAATATGAGAACAGAATTTGCTTGGATGGTTGCTTTAAATGCTGATCATTATAATTTAAACCAAACCCCAAAAGAAGAATATGATTTAGGTATAGTAATTACCCCTAAAAATACCCCCGATAATGTTGAAATTTCGAATATTAAACGTTTTTGTGATAAAGTAGGTATAATGCAAGAAGGACCATTTTGGTACTTCCAAGATTATGATTTATCTAAACAAATAACCTATTTTAATAATCTGATGGCTGCTGATATAATATTTGCCCATAATCAGGTTGATGTTGAATATTTTAAAGGTTTAACTAATCATAATAATATAAAATTATTACCTTCTTTAATGATTGAAGATCCTATTAAAAATATAACACCTTTAAGTAAACGTTCTGGAGTTATGGTAGGTGGAAATTTTAAAAGTTGGTATGGTGGTTTTGATTCCTTTATGTTAGCTAGTAGTATAACAAATGAAATATATTCACCCCAAATGGGTAGAAGAAGTGATGGTGAAGAACAATTAGGTATAACTCAACTCCCATATCTAGAATGGAATGAATGGATATCAGAACTTAGTAAAAGAAAAATTGGGGTACATATGATGAGAACCCATGCTGCTGGTACATTTGCTTTAAATTGTTCTTATTTAGGTATACCTTGTATAGGATATAAAGGGTTAGATACTCAAAGAATACTACACCCTGAATTAAGTGTAAATGATGGGGATTTAGAAACAGCAAGAAAATTATTAAACAGGTTGGATACGGACAAAGAATTTTATACATTATGTTCAAATATCACCCTAAAAAATTATAAAGAATTTTATCACGAATCAAAATTTAAAATATGAAAATATCATTAATCCAACCAGGAAGAAATAATCTTAAATACTTAAAATGGTCTTATGATTCTATTCGTAAAAATCAAGGAGAACATGAAGTAGAAATTTGTGTTGCTGATGACGCCTCAACAGATGGAACTTGGGATTGGTGTTTAGAAATGATGGATAAAGATCCCTTATTTAAAGCTCATCGCAATGAAGGTCCAGATAGATTAGGACATACCATATTATATGATACATTAATAAATGACGTTGCTACAAAGGACATAGCAATGATTTACCATGCTGATATGTATTTATGTCCTAATGCGTTAACTTCAATTGAAAAACACATTAAACCAGGTACAATTGTATCTTTAACTCGAATTGAACCCCCTTTACATCCTCAAGGACCTGAAAAAGTTTTATGGAATGGTGGAGTTGAACCTGAAGAATTTAAGGAGCAAGATTTATTAGACAAGTTAAAAGAATTTACTGATGTAGATAAAATAACAGGTGGTATATTTGCACCTTGGGCTTTTTATAGAAAAGACTTTCAAGAAATAGGAGGACATGACCCATTATATGCTCCCCAATCAAAAGAAGATTCTGATATATTCAATAGATTTCAGTTAAATGGTATTAAGTTTATCCAAACATGGGAAGGATTTGTTTATCATATGACTTGTAGAGGTAGTAGACGTAATGTATTAGATAAAGCTAAAAACATATATGAAGACAGCCCAGAATGGTTAGCACAAAACCAAAGATCAACCCGTAATTTTATACGTAAATGGGGTCATTTTGTAATGCATGATCCTACCTTAATACCTATTGTTCCACCTAAATACAGTGTGGGAATAATAATTACTAATTGTAATGCCCAATTATTAGAATTATTAGAACCCTGGGCAGAAAATGTTTATATAGGTAATTATAATTTATTATCAATTCCTTATTTTGAAAAGGAAAAAAATAATACAACTTATGATTTAAGTAAAAGGGTTTTACCTTATGATAATGAAAAAAATAATGAAATATTAGTTGAAGTAGACCCGATATCATTTAACCAAGAAGACTTTACTAACATACAACGTTTCTCTCAAATTATACAACATAACGGGGAAACAGGTAGTTTTGAACTTGGTAATTTAAAAATTAATATAATTCAAATGAATGAATACCAAAACTCTTTAATTAATTTATGATAGGAATTATAGGACAGGGATTTGTAGGTAATGCAATTTATCAAAAGTTTAAAAATTATTTCGAAGTAAAAACTTACGATATAATAGAAGATAAAAGTAATTCTACAAAAATTAAGACCATGAGTCAAGATATAGTGTTTGTTTGTTTACCTACTCCTATGAATAGAAGAGGTAGATGTGATACTAGTTTAATTGAATCCACAGTAAAAGAAATTTTCACAACCTTTAAATGTAAAACTGTGGTTATTAAATCTACAGTACCACCTGGAACTACAGCAAAAATAAATTCATTATATCCTAATATGGATGTAGTATTTAACCCTGAATTTTTAACTGAAGCAAATGCTGTAGAAGATTTTAATAATCAAAATAGAGTAATTTTAGGAGGACCTAGAAATTCTACTACTAAATTAAAAACTATATATAGAAAAATATTTCCTGATATTGATATTATAAAAACTGGATCTACTCATGCTGAGATGGTAAAATATCTTACAAATACTTTTCTAGCTACTAAGGTGGCATTTGCTAATGAAATGTATCAAATATGTGAGGGATTAAAACTAGATTATGATAAAGTAATTGAATATTCAACTTTTGATAAAAGATTAGGAAAATCACATTGGGCAGTACCTGGACCTGATGGTGATTTTGGTTATGGTGGTCATTGCTTCCCCAAAGACCTTTCGGCAATGTTACGTTTAGCGGATGATTTAGAAACGGTAGATAATGTTTTAAATGCAGTACAATCAACAAATGATTTAGTTAGAAAAAACCGAGATTGGGAAAAAATGAAAGGAAGAGCTATAGTTTGATATGTATACCATAAAATTATAAAAAATGACTATGAAAATGATTCCATGCCCCCAATGTGGTGAAGATTTCCCAGAATTAAGAAAAACTAAATACGGATATAACTTTTGTGTTAATTGTTCAGAAGTAGGTGCTAAAAGAGGAGTTCCTATGACCTTTGGTACTGGAGACCATACTTGGACCGAAACTTTAATATTAAATGAAAAAGATTATTTAAAACACATCAATCCAGAAGGCAACCCAGAACTTACTTTTGGTATTGAAACTGAAAGTAAAAAGAAATAAATGCCTCAAGCAAAACCCTTATCTAAAGAACAAATCGTAGCTGCCCAAGCCAAAACAAAATCTAACATGGCTGCAGCTAGATATCTTCATGTGTCATATCAACACTATAAGAAATGGGCTAAGCTATATAAATTGTTTGATGGACATAAAAATCAAAGTGGTAAGGGCATTCCTAAATTTTTAAAAGGACCTAAAAAAATGCCTCATATGTTAGAAATAATTGAGGGTAGAATAGCTGCATCTTCATTTGATCCAAACAAACTTAAATATGCTTTAATAGAACAAGGATATTTATCAGAGGAATGTGCTGTTTGTAAATTTAAAGAACGTAGAGTACTTGATTATAAAATGCCTTTATTATTACACTTTCAAGATGGTAATAGTAATAACTACAGTTTAGAAAATGTTCAGTTATTATGTTACAATCACTATTTTTTAAATGTAGGAGATGTTTTTAATGTCAAAGATGTAAAACAGATAGAATCTAAACAAGAACATTTTGGTACAAGCGAAAAGGTAGAATGGGAAGTAGATGATTACCATCTCCAACGTTTAAAAGAATTAGGTTTAGATGGTGATGATGATGATACTAATCAATATATAAGCAGAATCTAATGAAACATAAAAAACATAATAGGATAGTTAAGGATTATAACAAACAAAAATCTAAACATCTAGAAAAACTTGCATCAAAAACCTTGGCTAACGACGAAAAGTTTCGTAAATTACATGATAAGAAAATCAAAGGTGATTTTTTAAAAAATTTTTAATTATGAAATTCGAACATACAATGGTTTTTGAAACCACAAATGATTTAGAAGAAATTTTTACTTATGGTAACCAAGAATTATCTACTTTAATAGTAGATGTTGCCCTAAAAAATTTAAAAACATCTATAAACGAAATACCAGTAGTTTCTATAGGAACAAAAGATGATGATACCTTATATGATATTATGATTGAACGTCCTGATATTATAGAAACACTAGAGCAAAATTTAGAATCTATGGAAAGGTATGAGGATTATGAAAGATGTGCCAAAATTATTAGTGCTATAGATTATCTTAAATCTAAATAGTATGAAAACCTTTCTTAAAATTGGAGTATTAGTATTATCAATTTCTTTATTAGCATTTAAAACTTATAGAGCTAAAATTATAAACCCAATAGTTAAATTACCCGTTAAAGGTATAGATAGTATTGAAATTATACCTTTAGAGGTACCCAATATTGAATTAAAAACTAATTCACATAGTGATTTTTTAAACGCAATTGGATTTAAAGAATCAGGTAATAGATATGATATCGTAAATCGCTTTGGATATATGGGTAAATATCAATTTGGTAAAAGAACACTTAGGGGTTTAGGGTTTAAAATGAGTCGAGAAGAATTTCTTAATTCACCTAAGATACAAGAGGAAGCAATGTATAAGTTACTTCAAACTAATAAAAGGTATCTTAAAAAGTATATAGACAAATATGAAGGTGAAATAGTACATGGAGTATTAGTTACTGAATCAGGACTATTAGCTGCTGCCCACTTAGGGGGTGCAGGAAGTGTTAAGAAATGGTTTAGAACTGGTAAGGTAAGAAAAGATGGTAATGGGGTAAAAATAACTACATACATGGAACGGTTTTCTGGTTATGATTTATATTTATGATTAAAGGTATGAATATAAGAACAATAGACTTATTTAATAGTTTAACAGATGAAGATTTTTTAGCTATACACGAAGCAGGTCAATTAAAAAGATTATGTATAGCCCTTAGTTTAGACCTAAGTGCAGATAAGGATAAACAAGATAAAACATACGCCGCTTAATTAGGAATCCACAATAATATTTCGTATATTCACGTATAAAATAAAGGTTATGCTATACGAATTTTCAAATCTCAACAAACACGGTAATATTAGATCAAGAATAGTATCTTGGCCTAAAGGCAAAGCATTTGGAATCAATCCAAATGGTTTTGGTAGTTTTATTGCTGTAAAAGTATTCAAATATGAATATAAACATGAACTCAACCCACCAAGTTTATTAAATATAGGTGGTAAAAGATATATTGTTCCTACTTGGCAAGAAGTATTACCTGAAACTGAATTAAGTGATATTAATTGGATTAAGCCTAAACCTAAAGTTAGACAAGAACCAATAATTGAAATATCAACTAGTAGTAGTGACCCAAATAAAACGTATAAAACGGTATATTACCCAGAATCAGGTAAATTCCATTGTAATTGTCCAGGTAGATGGAGAGCGTTTGATGGTAAATGTAAACACATAAAAGCATTAGAAAAAAAAATAAAAGTAAGTTGAAAAAGTGCGAGGAAGTAGGATATTTTTCGTATATTCACGTGTTCGAATGGTTCGAGCGATTAATTAATTAAAAATAAAGGTTATATGTTTATTCAAGTACAAAATCAAAAATTAAAAAGAAACAATCAATTTAGAGTTCAAACAATGCCTGCTGGTATTAAAGAAATTAAATCCAGAGGTTGGAATGTTAATGACTGTAAATTTAAAGAAATTAGAGATGAATTAGTTAAAAATAACTATAATATCTTAGATGGTAGAAATAATACCAGGGGAAAACAATTCAAAAATAGAGCTAATAAAACTCATAGAGTAGTTTCACTATAAATTTAAAAAAATATGTTATACGAAAGTTTTAAAAATGATATTGCAAGCGGTGCATTAAAAATGTTTAAACCAAATGACTTAGCATCAATGGCGGGTTATATTTCTCAATATAGGTTAAATGAATATTTATTATGGGATTATGTTAATGCTGATGGTTATGATTTTGAATGTACTAGAGAACAACTATTAAAATTAAATCTTGATTTAAAACCATATTTAAAAGATATTAATTTAGTTGAAGGTAAGAGCAAAGCCCCTGAATTAGTTAACTCTAAAGTTTTAGCATTTAACCCAGAAAATAAAAGAGGTAAATTTAATTTTCTATCAATTCATGTTATTAGTTCTTCTAATTATGAGGATAAATTATCTATAATTCCACATGATGTATTTTTTAAGGAAATAATTGATACTAAGGATTCAGGTTTAACACTTGAATTTGAACCACCCACCAAATTGATTTTTGGGAATGATTATGGTTATAAACATGAAAAAACTAAATTTACTAAATTATTTGAAAAGTGGGAAATTAAAAATTTTAAAAATATAATCTTAGAACAACAGTAATATGAGTAGAGGAAGACCAAAAGAACAAGAAGCAATTCCATGGCAAAAATACACTCAAGAATTTCTTGAGGTACCAACTAAACCTGAATTAGGTAGTAGATCAGTTTGGCATTATGATAGAAGTAAATTTGCAAATGGACCTTGGAAAGTAGAAAATTGGGAAGTTAAAGGAACCAAACAAGCAAAACCTCAAATTGACCAACGTTTATATTCTAAAGGTATGTGTACAGTAGTAGTATTTAAAACATCAAATCGTTCAAATGCTAAAACTAAAATGAAGGTGATTAATAAAAATATTGATTATGTTCTATCAGCTAAAAAAATACCAGGTATACCTGATATTGCTGAGTGGCTTGAAGTAGGAGTTGGTAATTCATTTATTAAAAAATATAAGCAAAAATATAATTTAGCTTAGTTTTTACATATTTATAACAAAATATTAATCAATAAATTTATTATGTTAAAAATTATAGGTCTTATAGTAGTAATTCTAGTAATCGGAGCTGCCGTTTATTATTTCGGTTTTTATAAAAAAGGAAAAATAAATGACCGTGATGGTGATTTTATTCCTGATGAAATTGAAGATGCAGTTGAAGATGTAAAAGAAGTAGTTAAAGAAACTAAGCGTAGAGCTAAAGCAGTAAAAAAAGAACTTAAAGATGTAGTTGATCAAGTAGGTGATGTAGTTGATGCTGCAAAAGGAAAAAAACGTAGAGGTAGAAAACCAAAAGCAAAAAAATAAAACATGAGTAAATATAATTTAACAGACATTTTAGAACAATATAGAATTGGATCAGGCTTTACTACAGATTTTGACTATGAAGGAATGTTAAAAGCAGGATTAGAAACAGGAGTTGATACTGATATTAAGATTTTAAAAGCAATATTTGAAGATTTTACTGATGTAAATTATCATAGAGAAGCAGAACATTTATCTTATGCTATTGATGCATTAGAAGAAGGTGCCATAAAAGAAGCAAGTATGTTTTTTGGGGATTTCCATGCTGCAATTAAAGCAACTATGGAACAATTTGGGATGGATATTGAACCAACGTTAGGTAAATTTATGGCTTCTAAAATGGAAGAAGGTGAAGAAGCAGTTGATTTAGCAATTGAAGCATCTCAAGAAAAAGCAGGTATTAAAGAAGCAAGAACATATGCTTCTGTTGATAGAGAAGTAGCTGAACGTATTGAAGGTATGCTTAACATATCTATGAAAGCGAAATTTTTAGATGCTTGGGAAGATTTATTCTATGATTTAGTTGAAGAAGATCCATTCTACGTTGATGATGTAATTGCTCATTTAAGTAATGAAATGGGAAAACGAATAGATGGTAATCAAATAGCAGGTGATAGATTAGCTGGTATAGATGATTTAGAACAAGAAGAATTTACAGCTATTGATGAAGAAGATTCAGTTGAAGAAGGATATGAAGAAACAAAAGGTAAAGCACTTTATCCTATCCTTAAAGCAGGCGCTAACGCAACTGGTGATGAAATTGAAATGTATGTAAAATCATTAGCTAAAGATATTGAGTTAAATGGTAAAGAACAATATAAAGATTTCACACCAGATGATTATGTTGAAGATTTTAAAAATTATATTGCTGATAAAGGATTACAAGAACACTTCGGTCGTTTCATGAAAGATTATCAATAAGATAAATTCAAAATAAATTAAAGATAAGCGCGGTAACATTTGGTTACCGCGTTTTTTTTTCGTATATTCACGTGTTCGAATGGTTCGGGCAATTAAAAATAATAAAGGTTATATTATGAAAACATTTAGAAACTTAAAATTTAGACCACAAAAATTTGACAAAAAATGTATAGGAGCTAGTTTAGAACTATCCCCAGGCGTTATCCTTTCTGTAGTAGCAGGTCCAGGATTATACAGTTCTCCAGGTGGTGTTTCACTTGATAGAGAAGTTTGGGATGATTTCCCTGATTCAAATGAATTTTCATCATTTGAAGTTGCTATTATAAATGAAAATTTACCTGATAAAGAACAAGAATGGGATGTTAAAGGATGGCAATCAAGAGAAGATATTAATGCATTATTATCAAATCACTAAGTTATGAGTAGAGAAAACAAAAGATATGTAGTACAAATGGAAATGTACGTTTATGCTGATAATGATTATATGGCTAAGAAAAGAGCTAATGACTTAAGATTGTCAATAGATAATAGAAGACATTCTCAAGATGTAACTGTTAAAGAAATAGGTGAGCAACCATTTGCAAGTTTTGATTACCGTAAATTAGATGATCCAACATTTACACCTAAAGATTTGTCTAACGAACCATTACCATTTTAATATGATAAAACAAGGAGATAGAATTCGAATTTACGATGATAAAGTTAAAGTGGTATTTGGTTTTCATAAAAACGGTAATCCACTGATTAAAAATGGGGATACTTTATGTCAAGTACCTTTAGATAAATGTAGAAAATATTAATAATTATAATAAATATGAAAAAAATAGAAAGACAAGTTTTACACCATTGTTTTGATAAGGCAAAAGAATTTCGTACATTAGGTGAAAATAATAAAGCTAGAGACTATTTAGATATGGGTATAGGATTTTGTGCCTCTAAAAAAGAAGGTGGGATGAATGGAGAAGATTTAATTGAAGGAGTTAAAATTAACCTTTGGTTAGAACGTTTTTGGATGAAATTAGAAAATTGGAATTTAATGTTATAATATGGGAAAAAATAAACCAGATTTAGAAGGAAATAAGTGGTGGGAAATCTCATTAGGGTGGAAATGGCCTCATGAGGGATTTACAATTGGCTATGATTTAATCGAACCAATAGAAGAGGATGAATTTAAATATTTAAGTTTTAACTTATATTTAGGTCCATTATCAATTCTTATTAATTGGGGAAAACATAGTTGGAATGAGTAAAATAGAAGATTTAGTATATAGTGCACATGAACATGGACAACGTACTCAGTTGTTAGAACAGGTATCAATAATTAGAAAAGAAAATCCATATAAACAATTAGTGGATGTATATGAAGAAGCATATTCAAAAGTAATGAATACATAAATATGAAAATTGCAATCACCATTCCAGCTAGATTAAATAGCAGTAGATTAAAAGAAAAAATGCTATTAGAATTTGATGGGAAGCCCCTAATTAAAAATGTATTTGATAAAGCATCTAAGTTTGGATTTGATACTTTTGTTTTAACTGATAGTGAAAAAATTGCCAAACATATTCCTAAAGAAAATGTTATAATAACAGGTGAAGAAGAAAATGGCACAGCTAGAATTTGTAGTCAGAAAAAGAAATTTTTTGGTTATGATTATATCCTCAATATACAGGGGGATATGTTAGACATAACATACGAAACAATATTACCTATAATTAAAACTATGGGTGATCATAGGAATATTATTACAGCATATACAAAGGGATATGACCCAAATGGAGTTAAAATTATCCATCAAGGTGGTTTTGCTTGTTGGTTTACTAGAAAAGATATAGGGTATGGTGATTCACATTTAGGAGTATATGCTTACCCTAGTGTATTTTTAGATAGATACCTACCACTTAGTGAAAATTATCCTGATGAAAATTTAGAACAAAACCGGATTTTAGGCTCCCATTTTAGAATAATGGCTGTAGAGGTAAAATACGAAGGTAAGGAGATTAATACTAAAAATGATATCAAATGAAATTAGATCACTTTTTAATAGGTATAAGTTGGTTTATTATAGCTCATATAGCAGTATTTTTCCAACTCAATGGTCAATTCAAATGGGATTGGTTTAAAAATAATGAAATCATAGTTGCAGCCGCAGGGATAATAATATCTTTTTTTTACATTTGGGGAACAAAATATACTGTAAGTGGATTTGATGGATTATTATGGCCTGCTAGGTTTGTCGGGTTTGGGGTTGGAATGATAATATATGCTCTGGGAGTTAGCTATTTCTTTAAAGAAGGAATAACAACTAAAACCTTTGTTAGTTTGTTAATATGCTTTATATTGATAAGCATACAAGTATTATGGAAAAATTAAAATTATATGTTTAAACTAATAAATGGAATATACTATTCAGAACATGATTTAGATTTGGATCATGAAAGAATATTACAAGAGGTTATTGACTCTAGAACTAAACCTGAAGAGGGTTCTCATTATAGTAGACCACATCAAAATGATGTAAAAGATATGCATCATACATTTTATGAAGATACTAATTTACATGATAAAACATATTTAACTATGAAAAATTCTGTTAGTAAGATAGTTGAAGATATTTTTGGTGCTAATAGAATGGAAACAGAAGAAATATGGGGTCACATTATCCCCCCAGAAGAACAAACAATGATTCATGATCATGGGGATCTGTTTAATGATGCCTTAGGTTTATCTTGGGTTTATTACCCTCACGCACCTAAAAATGCTGGTAATTTATGTTTTATGACTAATTCTGGAACAAATAATTTCATTTATCAAACCCAACAAAAAAAGGGTAAATTATTTTTATTTTCAAACTATGTAATGCACTTCACCCCTAGAAATGCTAGTAAAATAGATAGAGTATCTGTAAGCGGTAATTTTTTAGCAACTAATTTCTTAAAAAACGAATTGCTACAAGATTACGAATACAAAAATCCTTTTTGGTTATACCATGGTAAAAAATAAGGATATTGATAGGATTATAGAAATGGCTTGGGAAGATAGAACACCCTTTGAAGCTATAGAATATCAATTTGGGTTAAAAGAAAATGATGTTAGAAAAATAATGAGAATTAACTTAAAAGAATCTTCATTTAAATTATGGAGAGAACGTGTTAAAGGTAGAAAAACAAAACATTCAAAATTAAGTAATACAAATAATAGATTTAAAAGCAAAAACCAAAAGTAAAAATTATGAAAGCAGGTAAAATTTGGGGTAAAACAGAAATGGTACATAAAAATGGTGTATTAGAATTCCATAGAATTGAATATAACGCAGGATATAAATGTTCAGAACATGAACATAAATTTAAATGGAATGGTTTCTTTGTGGAATCTGGGAAAATGATTGTTCGTGTATGGCAAGATGATCAGGGATTGGTAGATGAAACAATATTAGAAGCAGGTGATTTTACTATGGTTAAACCAGGTAAGTTTCATCAATTTGAAGGGTTAGAAGATGGGGTAGCATTTGAATTATATTGGGCTGAATTTAACCATGATGATATTAATCGTAGATCATCAGGAGAAAAATCATAATTTATGGAAAATTATATTATAAATGGTAGAATAGATGTAGGCTTATGTGATTTAATTATAGAAAATTACGAAGACAATTTTAATAAGCATTCCCATTACGATAAAACAAGGGGGTATCATAGGATAAGTAACCGACAAATGAATCCTCTTTTAATGAAACAGTATATTAAGGAATTAATTACTATGGAAGGAAGATATAGAGATACATTCCCCCATATTAATCAAGGTACTAAATGGGGTATAACATCTCCATTTAACATACAAAAGTATGACCCAGGAGAAGCTTATAATCCAATTCATATTGAATGTGGAGGTCCTAGAAAAGACAAGATGGTTAGAATATTAGCTTTTACTACTTATTTAAATTCTATTGAAACCGGAGGGGAAACTGAATTTATTAACCAAAATATAAAAGTTCACCCTATAAAAGGAAATACTATTCTTTGGCCTGCAGGTTGGACTCACCCACATAGAGGAATACCCGCCCCCAATGAAACAAAATATATAGTAACTGGGTGGTTTAGTTACCATCACAGATGTTAATATAAATAATATGTATATGAAACGATATAAAATTTGGTGGAGATCTATACTCAAACAAATGGTTAGAGATAAAAGATTATCCCCAGCTGAAAGATTAGGAACTAGAGTTGGCTATATGGGAGTAGGATTCTTAATAGCAGGACAGTGGACTTTATCCCCACCCTTATATGTTTTAGGGTTTGGGTGTGTGTTAATACAAGTAGCAATTAGAAGACAATGGAATCTAGTTGCATTGCAATTAAATGGCTTAATAGCTTGGACAATTCATTTTATAAAATCAATATTATGACAAAATCAGAAAAAATCAAAGAAATCACCAGTAAAATCCTTGAATTAAAAAAATTAGGAAATAAGGTTGATACTAAAAAAGCAATCCAAAACTTACAAAGAGAAATGGATGAATTAACTTATAAAAATGGGTTTTAAAAAAGGTGTTATAGCAGGTAATTTTGATGTATACCATCCCGGGTATGTTCAAATGTTAAAAGAAGCAAAAGGTAAATGTGATTGTCTTATTATATTACTTCATACTGATCCTTCAATTGAAAGAAAGGATAAAATAAAACCCATATTATCCCCTGATGAACGTAAAGAAATGTTATTAAGTATTAGATATGTTGATGATGTAGTTCGATATACCTATGAAGAACAATTGTATGATTTGCTTAGAATGGGGGAATTTGATGTTAGGTTTTTAGGTGATGATTATATAGATAAACCATTTACCGGAGATACCTTAGATATTAAAATAGAATATCTAAATAGAAGCCATGGGTGGTCAACAACTAAATATAAAAATTTAATATATGAATCTGTATTCGAATATAATACGCAACGGTGATAAAGCATATAAAGTTTTAAATATCATACCAATACATAATTTTTTAAATTCTGATAACACTGTAAATAAACAAATATTAGGATTATATGTAGATGAAAAAAATGGGGATCATGTATTAAAACAGGATAATAATTTTTTAATATGTGAAACCATTGAAGAAGCACAAATTATATAACATGGAAAAAGAACAAATATTACAAATAGCAAATAAGGCATACCCTAAAATTAGGGCTCATTATGGTCTGGGTAAAAAAGAATACCCACCAATTGAAGTATATAGAAACATATTTGCTAGGTTAAGTGGAGAACCAGATATGGAAGGAGATGACCCCGCAGAAGCTGAATTTGATCGTAAAACAAATAAGTTATTTATATACTCAGATTTTAATGATAGTGTTGAAGATGTAATTAGAGGAGTTATCCATGAATACATACATTACTTACAATCAGGGTCTTGGATGAAAAGATATTATAGTATGGGTTACACATATGGTAATCACCCATATGAAGTTGACGCTAAAAAAGCTGAAGAGAATTGGAAGATGTTTGCTTAAAAATTTGGTTACCCGGGATAGGGTTCGTATATTTACCATGTTGATGCAGTTAAGTATCACATTAAAACAATAAAGGTTATGTTAAATACAGAAACAATGCAATTAGATTTATTTCACGGAAAGGTACTAACAGTAGAACAACAAGAAGAAGTTAATAGATTTATCAAAAGACAAGCTGAAAGAGCAGTTGATAGTCAAAATGATGTTAATAGAAAAATGTTATTACTTGATGAAGCAGGTTTTGTCCAAGGTAGAGATTATGATAGCAATTTTGAAATTCACGAAGTTACTACAGAAAGAGAGTTTGGTTATTCATATAATAATACAAATTATGAACATGAAGTTACTTATATGAATGCTGTAGGTGGTGTTTATCTTAAAGTTAATACTATTAAAGAGGGTGAAATTAAAACATATAAGGCTTCAGTTAATAGAGAAGGTAATAAATTAATGTGTACTAGTATTACTTCACAATATAGATATTACAAGCCAAGTTCATTATATGTTAAACTTTACGAGTATAATGAGAGTAAAATAAATGAGCTTATAAATTATAATAAGCAAAAAATTGCTTTAAACACTATAGTTGCTAAATACCAGAAATTATATCCTAAAGCTGAGGTTACAATTGGTTCTGATTATTATAGAGGATCTTATAGTAATTTTCCAACAGTAATAGTTAAGTTTGAATCAGGTAGTTCAGTTACTTTTACTTTAGGTTATAGTAATGAAATGGATCAAGAGCGTTTTCATAAAAAATACGATGCTCAAACAGAAAAAATAGAAGATTTATTAAATAGATTTAATAATCAAAAAGCTAAATAATGAAAAATCAAGGTAGATCAAAACAACAAGTAGAAAATAACTATAAAATTCTAGAATGGACAGTATATGCTTTTATAGGATTTGTAGTAATAGTATCAATTAGTAAAGCATTAAATTTATGGTAAGGTATAGAAATAGATATGGTGATGAATATACGTTTACTAAACAAGAGGACGGAACTATACTATGGGAAGGTAACTTTGAGCATATTAGAGTAGGCTTTCCAAACGTTTATAAGAAAGCATATCAACAATTCCGCAAAGATGGAGGTGAATTAAATCAATATGACTTTGAAGAGAAGGTACATGAGCAGTTATATGATGAAGAGGGTAATTGGATTAAAGCAGGACCCATAACAGAGAAATACAGTTCACTGGTATTCTCAGATCATGATAATATTAACATGGTTGATCCTTCTGGAGGACCTTATATTAAAGCGCATAGTGACTTAGGTACATTTGGTAAGGAGTTAAAAGGACTCTGTGTTAGAAGCTTTGTATGGGATAAAGAGAAGAAAGCATATGAGATACAGACTTATGGAGAGTTTGATCATTTAGCAGATAGTAAACGCATAGGAGGACTATCAGTATAACCTTTAACACAAAAGAGAGATGAGTAAAGATAAAGTACACAATATGGCTTCTTGTATGTTATCTATATTAGATAGTCTAAAGCTATATGATAACGATAGTTTAGTGCTAGATGATGAAACACTATCTCAGATGATGTTTAGGAAGATGGAAGCCTATAATATAGATTTGAATGAGGAGTTAGGATTTACTCACTTAAAACCAGAAACCTTTAAAACAAAAGAGAAATGAGAGAGATAGTAATAATCACTTTGCTTGTAAGTGTGATGTTTATGTACCTCACTAATAAAGAAAAGAAATGAAAGAAAAACTAAATAAAATGAAAACATATATAATTCACCTTAGTCAAAATGACTTTTCTGTAAAGATGGCAAATGAAGCAATAGAATCTTTAAAAAAGTTTAATATAGAATACGAATTGGTTGATGGGGTAGTAGGTAATAAAGGTATAGAAATATTATCATCTCAACATAATGTATTCCCTTCATCTCACATTTCAAAAACCCATTGGTCAGATGGTACTATAGGATGTTTAGCTAGCCATTACTTACTTTGGAATAAATGCTCAAAACAAGATGAACCATTTCTAATATTAGAACAAGATGCTATATTAGTTAAAGATCCTAGAGAATTACTCCCCGAAATTAAAAAGGTATGTCACTTAGATGCTTATTTACCGTTTGAAAATCAAAATAATAAGACAACTCATTTTGAAGAATATAATCAAGCAGTAGAAAAATACAAACCTGGGGTTAGTAAGCACCCTAAAAACCAATTTTACGGTAAAAATAAATTAATGGGTGGTGGATGTTTTAGAGGATGTTATGGTTACATAATGACACCTTCAGGAGCTAAAGATATATTAGATTTTGTTTCTAACTATGGCGCCTTCCCTTCAGATGGTTGTATTAACTTTAGAGCAACAAACATTGAAAGGGCTAATAGCACATATGTAAGATTAAACCCCTTTTTTCAATCATTAAAATTACAAAAACAATACTCACTTAGATAAAAACTTAAATGAAAGTAAAAACAAACAAATGGTATACTGTTAAAGTAACTCCCATAGATGAAGTAAGAGAACCCTATAAATTTTTAATTGAAACCTCTAATATTAATTCTACTATGGAAAAATATACTACGGATAAAGAGGGAGAAATAATATCACTATGGGAAATAGTAAGATAAAATCATCACCTTGTACTTCACATGATGTGGAAGAAGAATATGTGTTTGAGTATGGTGGTAAACGATACGAATGTATAGGCGAGAATAGAGAATTTGATATTAGACAATTTAAATTCGCAATACAGGATAAACAATGGGTGACAATAAAGAATAGAATAACAAACCAATTAATGTGGGGTCCAAATATAAGAGAAATATGATATAAAACTAGGATACTACAACCAAAATTCATATATTAACATAATGAATAATAACAAACAAACAAAATATTGTAGTTGGTGTGCTAAAACAACCCAAAATGAACAAACACAATTACCAGAAACACCTATATTAGAATATATTGAAGAAAGGATAAATGAACATGGCCGTAATAGAATATGGGGTAAATATGCAGATTGGAGTACGTTAGATTTAGATAGTGATTTTGAAGCAGAACTATTAGTATATGATGAACTAATGAATACCATAAGTCTAAAAACGGTATGTAAACAATGTATAGAAGAAGACGATATATTATGGGAAAAATATTATGGTAATGGTGAGGTTGATTTTTGGGATGATGTAGATTTTCATAAATAAATAAATATAAAAATATGAGTAGTAAATTTTTTAGTAATAAGAACGATAATAAGATTAATAATAAATCTAAATCTAAAATAAAACCACAACGTACTTCTGTTAAGAATAATGGAGTCAAAAAGGCCGGTAGAGGTAAATAGCATGGATGATGAGTTGTTAGAACAAGGCATAGATGATTTTATATCATATTCAACAGGTAGTGGAGCAGTAGAAGATTAGTTATGAGAAAAAAAAGAGAATATAGAGGTTGTGAATGGAATAGTCCAATCTATAGACAAATAGTAGCAGAAAAGAATGCTAAACAAAATAATACGATCATAAACGAATATAAAACAAAAAGAGGCAAACGAAGCTCTTTATAACACACCATAACAATCTAATACGTATATACATTTATGAGTACATTAAAATTACATAAATTTAAAATTACACCTTATAGTGAAAATGATTTACCATATATCGTTTCTATTAATACTTGTAATCCGGAGTTAACAATGGAGGCATATCAAAGAAATAGGAAACCGCTACAATGGGAGGTAATTGAGATATGTGAATCCAGAATAAAATAACGATGGGTAAACTAATTGTATGTCAGTCGACGATAGATTATTTAATGTCGAGTAACCAACCAAACAAACTGAATGTATTGATGAGTGGTGATTGGGATAAATGTGAGATGGATACTGGAATAATATATTATAAACAAAAATAAAACGTAAGTAACATGAGTAAAAACAGTGCAAAGCAGCGTGTAGCGCAATTAACGGAGTGGATGAAAACATTGAAATCAAAACGTAGTAAACCGGTTAAACGAGGTAATACACAACCTAGGTTCGTCGATTATGATGTTAAAATTAAAAATGGGTCAAATGGGAGACGATAATAAACAATTGGGTAAACAAGTAGCTGGATTATTTGGTGATGTGTTATTTGGTTTGATTGTTGGTGTGGTAGGTCTGTTTATATTTGGAGCCGTGGTTAGTATAATCTGGGATGTGGTAAATAAAATATTATAGTATGAAACGTAATTATACAAAGTTGATAGCGTGGATCATTATTATATTGATTACTTACACGATATGGTTTAAGATGGTGCCTGGTGCAATTGAGTACGTTAAAACTTGGTAAACATATAACCAACCATATACAAAGTGTGGAATACAAATATGTGGATGTATTTATATTAGTATATTTCCATGTAGTGGGTGACAAACAGTGGGTGTGTTATGTGGGATAGAAGTGAGGTGGTATTAACCCATTCACATAGGCAACCACGCCTTCTCGACCTACCTTAAAGTATATACGTCGAATTGCAGTATCCACAATTGGCACACGTGTAGATCTTTCTTATTCACAATAACCTGCATGTAAAAATGAGCATGTGACAATTCCAAACGGTGTTCACGACTGTTCACAACGACGATTGCGATTAAATTTGGATACGTGGGATAGGGTTCGTATATTTACAGGGTAAAATTAAGGTTATGAAACAATATACATTAAAGGTTGACAACGGAGATAACATTGAAAACATATGGTCGGGTAATGACATAAATGAGGCTCACCACTACGAATCCATTGGTATTAAACATTGGGGCAAGGACAATGTCTGGATATGTGATAACATTCAGGAAGTAATGTGTGGTTAATTTGGCTACCCAGGAGATATTTCGTATATTTACCATGTTGATGCAGTTAAGCATTACGGTTAAAATAAAGGTTATGTTCACAGCAGTAGAAAAAAGTAATGAAGATTATATGGGTTTTACTTGGTTTGAAGTATTTAAAAATGGAAAACCAACAGGTAATTCGTTTAATGCCCTAAATAAAGAGCATGCTATTAGAATGTATAAGCAATTTAAACAAATAAAATAAAGGTTATGTATACAGTTCCAAATGAAATAAGTAAGTCAATGATCGATGAGTTAGATCAATACATTGGTAAAACATTTAGTGATAATTTTAGCAACACGGGTAGTAGCCTGTGTTTGAGAATAGATAAGGACAACAATAAGGTATATTACCAGGAGGTATATAGTGAATATTCCAATTTCACCGGTAAAAATCGTTACGGTAATCCTCGCACCGACGAACTTCATCATCCAACACCTGGATTAAATACAATGTCGCTCCGCCAATTTTATGGTTGCGCCATTGGTTGGATATAATTAATTAATTTTTATTGTTTTTGTGATTGTAGTATGTGGGTACCCCATTGGGGGGTGCCCCGTACTTATGTACTGCGTTGGGCATACCACCATACCGGCGCCGTATACTGTATATAATACCACGCGCGTTAATATCCATATAGCGTGTATACGTGAAGAAAAGGGTGTAGGACAACAAATAAAGCTCGTACGATCTTCTACCCCCGATTAATATATACAAATATATAAGGACCCCCATTGGGGGCCCTTTTTTCCATTTAACGCCAAATTTTTAAAAACAGTAAAATGGCAACTCTTCTTTCTTCAAAACTTTTTGACGTTAGGAAAATATATCTATAAATTGTAGAAACTTCTAATTTCACATTCTGTAAGCGATCCATTAGACATACCTATATCATCTAAATTACCATTGAAGTGATACCAATTACCATTCCCCATCCATGTTTCCCCAATAGTGAAATGACTTGGTAGTGTGTTTAATGTAATATTTGTTTGGGTTAGGTTTACTAATATGGAATTGACGTAAAATTTAATAACCCCATCATCATAACTAAGAGCTACATGGGACCATTCATCATATTCCAGTGTATATCCACTATAGAAACTCTCTTCTTCCATTTGAAAATGAATTTCTCCATTATTCAATATTTGGAATCTAAAAATACTATTTAAATCATCACCATCCCATCTACTTATGATAGTACTTGGTCTTTCTTCATATGGGGAAGGTTTTATTTGAGGTTTAACCCAAGCTAATAATGTAAAAGAATTAACATCCATAATACTGTCATATGGTGTTATTAATATATCATCCCTTTCTCCCCATGATGGGTTATCAGTTATATCAAATTTGTAAGAAGAATTAATAGAATCATGTCTATCATAATCTAATTCAGCTTCATACACGGTTGCGTGTAAATCATTTCCACTTTCATCATTGGAATTGTTATTGAATGGATACCATACAATTAAGTCACTACTAATACTCGGGGTTTCTTCTAATATAGCTATTTCCTCTTCTAAAGATGTCATCTCCAAATATGGGTCTTCACATCCTAGTAAGAATATAGCTAATAAAAATAACATTTTTTTCATAATCTATAAATTTAATATTTGTTTTAATCTTCTTATAGTAGAGGCCTTATCATAACATAACCAATCTCTTACATACCACACTAAGAATTTTCTACTTAATTCTTTATTGAACCAACTTAAATCATTTTTGTATCTATTTAAATCTACAATTTGTCGTAGTTCTTTACATACCCATCTATACTCAGGACACCCAAAGGTAATCATAGGAACATCATACATCATACATTCTATACCAGCAGTACTATTTTCTATTATTGCTAATTTAGTTTTAGGTAAAATAGTATGTAAGTCCATCATACCAGATATAACAGTATGACCTAATGCTTCCCATCTTAATATTTTAGCATGTATTGATTTTAAATAATCCCCTTTTGATCTGTCTATTAAAAATGGGTGTAATTTAATAACAATATGGTCCTTACTATCTAATCTATCTATAATCCTATCTATATCTACCATATGATTTTGAAAAGAAAAATGACACACCGAAGTATCACCAGGCATTTGCCCTACTATTAATATATGGTTATCAGGAATATTACTATTTTCTTCAAATTCATATACATCATCCCATTTATGTAGTTTATTTTCTTTAATTTTAGATATTTCATTATCCCAATATTCCTTATAATCAGTGTTCTCAAATTGAGGCTTATCATAAGCAATAGTAACTCTAGAACTATAACCCAACACATCTATTGAATGATGTTTATTGGTAGGTCCAGTGGGTTTGATGAAAATAACAGATTCGGATTGGGTAAATCCCTTCTCTTCAATATCTTCAGGATATGTGTGGTTAAAAACATAAAGATCTTTAACATTATCAATAATACCAACTTCCCCTAATTTTTCTTTATCCTTTATTTTTAAGTATGGACTAATTCTAATTTTATAACCTAATTCTTTTAATGAAACAATAAGATTATTATATATAATAGCCCAATTTCCGTTTAGATTTTGATATTTATATCCTATTAGATTTGCTATTTTACCCATTTTTAATAATTGCTTGTCATGTTTGGATTTTGTGCCAATGTCTTTACATTATTTCTAATTTGTTGGATTTGTGTAAACGCATCCGTAACATTTTTATTGAACACTTTTGCATTTTCCGCAATTTTCCTATTATTCGATTCCGCTAATAAAATCCCATCGCGTAACTTACCATTAATTTCAGACAAACTTTCATACTGATCTTTCTCCATATTCGACTGAATATCCATTACCAGATCTTCTAAAGTCTTTAAATCATCACTTAAATCCCCATACCTAATAGAGGAGATATTTGATTGTGATTGATGTCTCGCCAGTAATTCCGTATGTGAAGATTTTACCGAACGTAATAACCTAACCCCATATAGTACTCCTACCGATAGTACTCCACCTATAAAATATAATAATTCCATATTTAATCCATTTTTTTATTTGTATCGAATATACGAACCCCAATCGCGGAAACCACATTATCTTATAAAGTATATTTAAGTAGGGTAGTATATACGTATTTATGGATGTGAATATGTGTAAGAGAGAAGGTCGTTTCCATCCTTTTTTATATTTATAATAAAATTAAAAATGGCGTCATATACAAAATCACAACTTAGAGAAGGAACACCAACTGAAGTTATTTCTGGGAATAAAACTTTTACTCTTACAAATAATTCTACGGGTAGTATTTATTTTACTATTGAAACTGTTGCTGATAATACTGGTTCCTTTAGTAATAAACCTACAAATGCTATTGGTGTTTATGATCAATTTGTATCTATAGATGAAAATTCTTTAGTTACTTCTTCTTATATCGCTTCTGTTGTAGTACCTGAAGGGCAAAGTTCATTTAGATTTAATCCTACTGTTAATGTGGCTGAAAGTAGTTCTTTGTTAAGGGGAACTGGTGAGATTTCTTTAGTAATAACATAAAATAAAATAAAATGGTTTTAGGAGCAGATAGTGCTTATGTCATTAATTTAGAGAGACATAAATTTAGAAAAAAGAGAATTGATCATTTGATTAATAAACTTCAATTAAAAAACATAGAATACGTTCAAGGTATTGATAAATTTAATAAAGCCCGAGAGGGTTTTAGTTTTGCTAAAGAAAATTTAGCTGAAAATTTTTGGGATCCTAATGGGTGGTTAAGTTTAGGAATTCTATGTTGTGCTCTATCACATCGAAAAGCTTGGAAAAAGTTTTTAGATTCTGGGGATGAAGTAGGATTATTTTTAGAAGATGATGTTAAAAATACTTCATATATACATAAATTAGACTTTACTCAAATCAGAAAAGAACTAGATGATAATAAAGATTGGGGGGTAACAATATATGGTAGATATAAAAAAGATATTATTAGAGGAGATCAAGTTTCAAACCATTTTTATAACTCACTTAACATTAACAACCAATACTCAGGACATGCTTATTTATTAAATAAAAAAAGTGCGTTATGGTTTTATGAGAATACTAAGAAAATCCAATATGCCGCTGATATATGTTTAGAATTTTCTCCTTTCAATATTATTACTTTAGATAAATCAATATTTGTACAAAGGCATATTGAATTTGGTTTTATAGAAAAGGAAAAAAGAGCTAAATATACACATATACAGGAATTTAGTCATACCACTATATCCGAATGTTGGGGGCCTGAATATAATAATATGTGGGAATTTGATAAGATTAGAGTATCAAAACATATCCCCGCTATATCTGCAATAGAAAAAATTAAGGATATGAGAGGTAGAAAAATAAAAGGAAAAGAAATTAGAGTTGGCGATACTAACCGTTTATTTGGGAAAGTTTATAGAAAAAATAAAAAATAATACACAGGAAGCTTGGCTACCCGGGATATCATTCGTATATTCACCATGTTGTGATAATGAAGTTACAGCGCTAAATAAAGGTTATGTCAAATTTAATAGTAGTAAAAAGAAAAGGTTTTCAAATGTTGCATGAATTAGAAGGTATGGAT
>Ga0206130_10001428_pt1 | contig 34899 bp, 32 predicted proteins | sample Helgoland_Spring_9_FD_148637 | JGI IMG/M metagenome (GOLD analysis project Ga0206130, IMG submission 148637) | Pelagic subsurface seawater microbial communities from Kabeltonne, Helgoland, North Sea - Helgoland_Spring_Bloom_20160512_1 | ecosystem: Environmental > Aquatic > Marine > Epipelagic ...
GTCTTTAATCAGTTGGACCGTCGCCTTAAATGCGATGAACTTACCGAGCTCCGACATATCGATGCCATAGCAATCAGGGTAGCGAATCTGTGGCGCAGTCGATGCGACGACGATTTTGCGCGGATTGGTGCGGCTCAGAATCTTCAGAATCGACTCTTTCAGCGTAGTGCCGCGGACGACCGAATCATCGATACAGACGAGGCTGTCATTGGGCTTAACGATGCCGTAAGTGATGTCGTAAACGTGAGAGACGAGCTGCGCACGGCCCTTTTCTTGCGCAATGAAGGTGCGGAGCTTAACATCCTTATGAGCAATCTTCTCGCCTCGCGGCCAGTTGCCCATGATCAATTTGTCGATCAGTTGCTCATCCAGCGTGCCATCGGCATTTGCTTTAAGTAGTGCGTCCTTCACTTCCGTGCGTCGATGCAAGCGCAGCGCATCGAGCAACCCATAATACGCGGTCTCGGCAGTGTTAGGCACGAAGCTGAATACGCTATTGGCAAAGTCATTATCGATACACTTAACCACCTGCTCCAACAATGCGCCACCCAGCGCTTTACGCTCGCGGTAGATGTCGGCATCGTTGCCTCTAGAGAAATAGATACGCTCAAACGAGCAAGGCTTGATCGGACGCTCTGCGGTGAAACGATCTGAGTAGATCGTGCCGTCGGCCTTGATCACCATTGCGGTGCCAGGTTCGAGCTCGCAGACATTCTCGATCGGCTGATCAAAAATTGTCATCAGTGCCACACGCTCGGAGGCGTATGCCACCACTTCGTCGTTTTGAAAATAGAAACATGGGCGGATGCCTTGCGGGTCGCGCATCACAAACGAGTCACCATTACCGATCAAGCCAGCGATGGTATAGCCACCGTCCCAATTGGCTGCCGCCTTCTTGAGGATACGAATCGGATCGAGGTCTTGACTGATGATCTTCGGGATGAGCTTCCCTTCGACATTCTGATCACGCATTTGGTGATAGATGGCGTCGTGGGCTTCATCCAGATGGAAGCCGATTGATTCAAGAACCGCTTGTGTATCAGTACCGAAGATAGGGTGTTGGCCGCGGTTGATCAGGTCCGTGTTGATGTCCTTCTCATTGGTAATGGTAAAATTACCAGCGAGCATCAGGTTCTTGGTCGGCCAGTTCGACTGGCGCACGAAGGGGTGACAATTCGACGAAGAGTACACGCCTGAAGTGCCGTAGCGCAAATGCCCTAGCAACACTTCACCGCCATAACCAAAATTCTTCTTCACTGTGTCGGGAAACTCTGGATAGATCACACCCGCATCAATTTTCTTCTGATACTCCTTGAGTTGCCCCTGAAAAATACGCGACAAGGGGTTGGTCTTAATACTGCGCTCACGCGCCATGTACGCCTGCCCCGGATCGACATTGAGCTTCACACAGCCGATACCCGCGCCGTCTTGGCCACGATTATGCTGCTTCTCCATCAGGAGGAACAGCTGGTTAAAGCCATACAGCGGTGTGCCGTATTTTTCTTGATAGTAAGCCAAGGGCTTGAGGAGGCGGATCATTGCGATGCCGCATTCGTGCTTAAGGAAGTCGCTCATAGGTGGGAAAAGACAAGCCGAGGGTAAAAGGCTTTTTTACGCTGTGGCGATGCTAAGTTGTAAATTTGTTTTAATTCACCGCTCAAGCCAGTCATAGAGAAGCACTTCGAGCGTCATTTTTTATCTGGATACAACACCACACCTGCGCCTGAAATACCGCGCTTCAACAGATGCTCCGCATTGGCGGGCTCCACATGCACCAGCACCTTGGAAACTTCCGGGTGTTGCTCACGTAGGCGCAGTTTCACTTCCCGCGCGATTCGATGCCCCTTCTCGACCGTGATCCTAGGGTCCACTTGTAGGTGTAGATCGATTTCGTAAACGTCGCCGACCCGCCGCACCCGAAAGTCGTGATAAGCGAGCGCACCGGGCGTCGGCAAAATATGTTCGCGTAAATCTTCGATCACTTCGCGCTCTGGGGCCGCATCGAGTAAATCAGAGCACGCCCGCAGAAAGATCTTCGCGGCCTCAAACACCAAATAACAGCCCAACACCAAGGTGACCGCACCATCCAAAAATGCCCAATCCGCGCCGCCGAGCCACACGCCCAACAGTGCCACCGCCACACCAACCGAAGAGATGCTATCCATGCGGTGGTGCCACGCATTCGCCATCAACAAGTCCGAGTGCAGGCGCTTGGCCACGCCGCGCGTCCACCAAAACAGTGCTTCCTTGACTAAAATCGAAACAATCGCAACACAGGCCGCACTCCCCGCAACTGGAGCCACACCTACTCCCGAGCGAAAGTCTAACAATGAGGACACCACTAACGAAATCGAAAAAACGATCAAAATACCGCCAATAAAGAATTTCGCAAAACTCACAAATTTGTGATGTCCAAAGTGGTGATTCTCATCCTCTGGACGACGTGCCATTGATAGTCCCAACAGCACTGCGATATCGCTGAGCAGGTCCAACAGACTATGCATACCATCAGCAATCAAAGCCTTCGAACCGAGCGACCATCCCGCCAGAGTCTTAATCAGCCCCAACAACAGATTTACCCACAAGCCAATCCATGTAATCCGCATGCCATCTTCTGGTTTTCGCATCGTACTGATTGCTATCAAAGTCGTTTCGAGATGTCGCGATTATTCCACCTCGCGACAAATAAACCTAATTTCCGGAAGTCGGCATAGGCTCTATCTTAGAAACCACGAATAGACACTAATAAAACCTCACTTTATCTATTTGCCAGCAATCCCGTAAAGCTCCAGAAATGTCGCCTAAATCTGTGCCTATACCTAGCAAAGAACTTTACGGCCTGCGAGCGACCCTTGATCGTCTCGTCTATTTCCGCGACCCCGATAGGCTCGAAACCGATACGCCGCACGCCTTTATTTACTTCATCACCATCGCCAATCTGTCGAATACCAAGGTCACCCTCAACGGGCGTCGCTGGGTGATCAAAGGCGAGGACGGCCATCAAAACGTGTTCGAAGGCCAAGGCATTGTCGGCAAAGAGCCCACCCTAGCCCCCGGCGAATCGTTCTCCTACAACAGCCACCACACCGCGCAGGGCAACTGCAGCGCGGACGGCTCCTTCCACGGCATTGACAGCGCCGGCGATCCTATTCATGTCCGTATCCCACCTTTTGAAATGCGGGTGCCTCCTGAATCCCCGCATGGCCAGACAGAGCTCGACCTTAAATAATAGACATGAAACTTACCGACCTCAATCGTCTCGGCGGCATCGGAGCCAACTCCACCTACGTCCAAATCGGCAGCTTTAACATTCTTATCGATGCTGGCCTCAATCCCAAAGAACTCGGCTATCAAGCGATGCCCGACTTCGCGCCAATCGAAGACGTGGAAATGGATCTGATCATCCTCACCCACTGCCACCTCGACCATCTCGGCTCGCTGCCGGTCGCATCTGCACACAATCCAGAAGCCCCCGTCATTACATCGGTGCCAAATATCGAACTTGCGCCGCGCATGCTGCGCAACTCGATCAACGTCATGAAACGCCAACGCGAAGAGCACGGCATCAGCGACTACCCGCTCTTTCTACATCGCGACGTGGTCGAACTCAGCAAACGACTCGTCGCTCAACGCTATGAACGCGGCGAGATCTACACCAAAGGAGACGATAAGATCGAGGTCATTCTGCACAGCTCGGGCCACGTTGCTGGTGCTGCATCGGTTGAAATCATCCACGCAGGCCGCCGGATCGTCTTTTCTGGTGATGTACTGTTCGAAAATCAACGCACCCTGCCTGGCGCGAAGCTTCCAACCGGCGACATCGACACGCTGATTCTAGAAACCACCCGCGGCGCCAAAGCCCGCGCCGAGGGCGTGTCACGCAAGAGCGAAGTCGACCGTCTGATTGAGCAGATCGACACGATTCTTCAGCGCGGCGGCAGCTGCCTCATCCCTGTGTTTGCACTCGGCCGCATGCAGGAACTGTTCAAGATCATTTACGAAGCGCGTAACAGCAACCGCATCCCCAAGACACCGATCTACGCAGCTGGGCTGGGTATGGATATTTGCAATTATTTCCATAAGATCCACGAACGCACCAAGCTCATCGATTTTAGCTTCAAGATGATGGAGAAACTCAACGTGCGCGCACTCGACCCGAATATGCGCCCCGGCCGCGATCTCCCGCGCAAAGGCATTTACATAGTGAGCAGCGGTATGATGGTGCAACACACACCCTCCTACAAAGTCGCCGCCTCGCTACTTCCGCATGCCGACAACGGCCTGTGCTTCGTCGGCTATTGCGATGGAGACACGCCTGGCGGCAAACTCCTCGCCGAAAAAGACACCGGCAGTTTCTTTTTCGAGACCCTCGACTACCTTGCGCCGATCCGCGCCTCGATTGACCGATTTGACTTAAGTGGGCACGCCGACCGCGATGAACTCTCGAACTACGCAATCCAGAGCCAGGCCCGCTCGATCGTGCTCACACACGGCGATCCCGATGCCCGCGCATGGTTTGAAGAAACACTCAACGAGCGCATGCCCAACAGCACCGTGCTCGATCCAGAACCACTGGTAGAATATACCGTCTAGCAGATTTGGTTCGGAAAGCATCTGGTCCATTTGCGCAGTCACCAAACTTAACTTGAAGATACGACCAAGCAAAGGATGGGATAGATCTGCCAGGTAATTGATCAGCAGTCACTGGACATCGAAAAAGCAGCGGTAAAGGACCGCTCACAGCGAGCGCACGGCACACACTGCGGGCTGGCATTGCTCTCTATCGATAAATAACGCCCGCTCACAGCGAGCGCACGGCACACACTGCGTGCTGGCATTGCTCTCTATCGATAAATAACGCTCCATCCGATTTCCGTGGAGCCCTGATCAGCGGCGTCCTCAGTCTACGATTTCAGCCTCGCCTCCCCGATCAAATCACCGTCGGCATCTGCTGCTCCGCCGCAGCCGCAGCCAGCTTTATAAAAAAGCCCGCTCGATTGAATTAGCTGCAGAACGAAGGATGCTAAGGATTTCCGTTGACTTCCTAGAATCGTCTGCGCGTTATCGCGCGCTGAAATATACCCCGCCGCAGATAACCACGGCGGGTTTTTCATTTTTTCTCATGAACGCTAAAAACATCCGTAATATCGCCATCATCGCTCACGTTGATCATGGCAAGACCACACTCGTCGACTGCCTACTACAGCAGAGCGGCACCTACCGCGAAAACCAGCAAGTGCAAGAGCGCGCGATGGACTCGATGGATCTCGAACGCGAAAAAGGCATTACTATTAAAGCCAAGAATCTCGCGGTGAAGTGGATCAACCCGAAAGACGGTGAAGAATACACCATCAACATCGTTGATACACCAGGTCACGCCGACTTCGGTGCCGAGGTCGAACGTGTGATGAAAATGGTAGACGGCGTCCTACTCCTCACCGATGCAGTTGGCGGCCCACAGGCGCAGACACGTTGGGTGCTGCGCAAGGCACTCGATCAAGGCCTCACAACAATTTGTGTGATTAATAAAGTCGATCGCGAAACCTCTCGTCCTGAGTGGGTCCACGACAAGGTGCTCGAACTCTTCCTCGACCTCGAAGCCGACGAAGACCAATTCAACGCCCCCTTCCTCTATGCATCTGCTAAGATGGGCTTCGCTGACCGCGCAGTGGACGGCCCTCGCGAAAACATGATCGATCTGTTCGAGACGATCGTTGAGCGCATTCCAGCACCGGTGATTGAAGAAGGCGAATTCCGCATGCTCGCCAGTAACATCGATTGGGACACTTACGTCGGCCGTATGGCGATCGGACGTGTCCTTTCTGGTGAGATCAAAGTTGGTCAAACAATTTACGCCCTCCGCAAGGATGGCAAAAGAGACCGCGTTAAAGTCACTAAGATGAAGAGCTTCTCCGGCGCAGGTGATACTGACGACGTGACTGAAGCTGTTGCTGGTGATATCGTCGGCCTCGCAGGTTTCGACGACGTGGACATTGGCGATACACTCGCTGCAAATCCAGAGGCAGAAGCCCTTCCTTTCGTTGAAATCGACCCGGCTACCGTGCAGATGGAGTTCTCCGTCAACAACGGCCCACTCGCAGGTAAAGACGGCAAGAAGGTGACTTCTCGCCAGATCCGTGAACGCCTGATCCGCGAAACACAGTCGAACATTTCCATCAGCGTCGAAGACACTGATGACGGCACACGTTTCCTCGTCAACGCACGTGGCGCCATGCAGATCGCGGTTCTCGTAGAAACAATGCGCCGCGAGGGTTTCGAGCTCCTCGTTTCCCGCCCAACCGTTCTTTACAAGACAGTCGATGGCAAGAAACACGAGCCATTCGAGCAAGTTTGGGTTGAAGTACCCGAGGAGCAACTCGGTGGCGTCATGGAAAACCTAAGCAAGCGCAAAGGTAAGGTCACCAACATGGAGCACCACAACACCGGCGTTACCGTCGAAGCAGAGATCTCCACACGTGGCTTGATCGGCTTTGAAAGTGACCTCGTTACTATGACCAGTGGTCACGGTGTGATGAGCCACTCCTTCCTCGAATATCGCCCGTTCTGTGGCGAGATCGTCACACGCTTGACAGGAACACTCGTCAGCATGGAGCAAGGCAAGACCATGCCATACGCACTCGAATTGATTCAGAGCCGTGGCAAACTCCTCGTCGGTCCCGGCGAAGAAGTCTATGCAGGTATGATCGTCGGCGAAAACCCTCGTAAGGAAGACATGCCCGTCAACCCTGCCAAGGCGAAGCAGCTTGATAACATGCGCTCCTCCGGCACCGACAAGAGCATCCAGCTTTCGCCACCACTCAAGTTCTCTCTTGAGCGCGCGATCGAATACATCTCCCCTGATGAGCTCGTCGAAGTGACGCCTCACTTCCTACGTATGCGCAAGCGCATCTTGGACGAGACCGTTCGCCGCAAGATGGCCAAAGCAGGCAAGAAATAAGCGACGCTAGCACACATTTCCAAAGCCCTCGGAGACTAACAGTCCCGAGGGCTTTTTTGTGCCTTTGCGTAGGCAGGCATGGCATAAAGCCAGCCTCTACAGGAAGTCGGTTGCGTAGCGAGTGGGTTTACCCCGCGATTTTGTCGCGCCGTCCGCGACCAAGAACATACCAACAGTTTCAGAACGCGAATCTTGATTTCACAGCCATCGCACACATACTGCTGAGACAATGAAACCAAGGAGCCTACGTCACCGCCTCGAAAAAGCTGCCAAAGCATTGGTGTTAATTCATAAATGGACGCCCAACGTCAACTGCCTCCTCGACCAAGACAAAGGCGAACACGGCCACTTGATCCTCAAGTTTGACGACGGCGACAGCAGCAAGATGGCCGCCCTAGGCAAAGATCTCGAAAATAAAGGCTACCGCTTTCGAGTGAAGAATAGTCCATGGCTCGGTCAGGTCACTTACCTGGGCAAGGCCGACGACAAACCTGCGATCGTCATGACCCTGCCGATCACGAAAGACCGCCTCGCCATCAACGAGGACTCCACCGAGCAGCCTTATTCTTTTAAGTAGAAGCGACACTCTTGTCGCTTTTTCATCAGCAAGTGGCAAGAGTGCCACTTCTACAGACCAGCACACACATTTTAATTTCGACTCACACACGCACACACATGGCAAACATCGGCAAATTTAATACACTCCGCATCGTTGAACCCTCGGACCACGGGCTCTACCTCGACGGCGGCGAACACGACACCATCCTGCTCCCGACTCGCTACGTCACGCCCGACATGAAAATCGGCGACGAGATCGAGGTCTTCATCTACAACGACTCGGAAGATCGTCTAGTCGCCACTACCGAGACGCCTTTGGCGCAGGCCGGTGAATTTGCCTACCTCGAAGTGATCAGCGTCAACGAACGAGTTGGCGCGTTCCTTGATTGGGGTCTGAGCAAAGATCTATTCTTGCCCTTCCGCGAACAAGGCGACCTCTCTTTTACCGTCGGCGATGGCGCCATCGTCGCCGTCTATGTGGATGAATACACTAATCGTATCGTCGCATCCACCCGCCTACATCGCCATCTTTCAAACACCACGCCCGCCTATGAGCCAAATGCTCCAGTGCATGTGCTGATCTACGGCGAGTCCCCGCTCGGCTTCAAAGCCATCATCGATAAGCAGCATCGCGGACTGCTCTACTACGCTGAGACATCTGATAAGCTTGAGGCAGGCGATCAATTTACTGGCTACATCAAAAAAGTACATAGCAACGGCAACATCGACCTCCGTCGCGATCCCGCTGGTCGTCAACGCGCCGAAACGTTCTCCGCAGTCATCATGGAGAAGTTATTGGCAGCGGACGGTTGCATGCCGTTTAACGAGAAGAGCACATCCGAATCTATCCGCGAAACCTTCGGCATGAGCAAAAAAGCATTCAAGCAAGCGTGGGCCGTATTGATCAAAGCTGGAGAAGTAACGGATCGCTTTGAAACAGAATACCTGACCTTACGCTCCAAATGGGATGGTCAGATGTTTATTGAAAAAATCCCAGATCACTCAGCGAAACAGCAACACCGTCCAGGCTAAACCCAGTTAAGAAATCTCTGGTTGCTAGTCATACCTTAACTTTACGCTTGCTCGTAATCCTAATTGACCGAAGCCAAAGCTTGAAACATTCCCACTTTCGAACTTTCAAAAATCCCAACTTTCCCACTCCTACAAAATGCTCTCATTTAATCTTTTCGGTATTCCCGTCCGCATCCTTCCTTGGTTCTGGATCACTATGGCGCTGATCGGCGGCGGTTTAGGCGCCAATGATTCTCTAAGCATACTCAAGGTCCTCGTATTTATCTTAGCAGGTCTCATTTCGATCTTGGTGCACGAACTCGGCCATGCGCTGACTGTCCGCAAATTCGGTCTGCCCACCGCGATCACACTGCAAGCCTTCGGTGGCTACGCCTCGTTTCCGGCAGGGCAACTGAGCCGCAAGCAATCTTTTCTCGTGACCGCCGCAGGTCCTGGACTGCAACTAGCACTCGGCCTAATTCTACTCGCCGTCTATTTCTTGGTTCCGATTCCCAAAGAGTCGCTACTCTACACACTTGTAGCTGACTTAGCCGGCATCAGCATCATTTGGGCAGTGCTCAACTGCCTGCCCGTCTACCCAATGGACGGCGGCCAGATGATGGCTGCCGTGCTCGGACCGCAACGTGCCCACTTCGTACATCTAATCAGCGCAACTGCGGCCCTGCTCATCGGCATCCTTGCATACCTCTATTTGAACACATTCCTGCTACCGATCTTCATGGCATTTTTTGCTTGGCAAAACTGGCAATCCTTCCAAGCGCGCACAAGTAAGCCGTAGGTGCCGTGCGCGAACCGTGGCGTCGCCGCTTGCGGCGGCCTCATTGCATTCGTGACTTCCAACCGCTGGCCGTTGCAAGCAACGACGCCACAATCGAAACCGCTTCGCGTAATCCGCTACCAACAAATTGAACCTCCATTCACGGTCACCAATCCCTTGGTAGAGACGCCTTGCCAAGGCGTCTGTTCGACCAGAGAAATCGTAGAACCATCCATTCTCACTCGATCTTAAAGCCCATTCGATGAGCGGACCTCTCGGCGAGAGATCCCTACCTTCTCATCAATACACCCTACCCGCGCCAATGCGCGATACGTGCCGCAACTTGCTTCGGCCCAGGCATACCAGGCTTTTCACGCGCATCGAGCGCACGCTTCAGATCAAACACACTGGCCCAATCCTCACCCAACTGCGGGTGGATCGGCGCGACTTGATCGTAAGGCAACTCATTGAGCGGTGTCTCGAGCTTTTCTGAAAGTCCGACCAACGCGCCGACCACGTGATGCGCCTCACGGAATGGCACTTCCCGTTCGACCAAATAGTCGACCACATCCGTCGCCAAGAGCGCAGGGTCAGCCACGGCCTTCGCACAACGCTCTACGTTCGCTTCGACACCGACCATACACGCAGCGACACAATCGAGCATCAGCTGAGTCTGATCAAACGAATCAAACACTGGCGGCTTATCTTCCTGTAAATCACGGTTATACGTCAGCGGCAGCCCTTTGACCATGGTCAGCAGCATCTGCAAGTTACCGGTCAGGCGGGCCGATTTACCGCGGATCAACTCAAAGGCGTCCGGGTTTTTCTTCTGCGGCATCAAACTAGAGCCGGTGGTAAAGGCATCCGGCAAGCGCACGAAGCTAAACTCTGCACTGCTCCACAAAATGAAATCCTCCGACAGACGCGAGAGGTGCACGCCGATCGTCGCACAGACCGAAGCAAAACTGATAAAGGTATCGCGATCGCTGACCGCATCCATGCTGTTTTGCGTGATCCGTGGATTGCCTTCGGCATCCACGAAATTCAACTCACGAGCCACGAACTCACGGTCAATCGGCAGCGTCGTACCGGCAATCGCACCCGAACCGAGTGGGCACACATTTGCCTCCACAAACACCTCAGCCATCCGCTTACGGTCACGACCAAACATTTCCACATACGCGAGTAAATGGTGCGCCATCGACACGGGTTGTGCGCGTTGCAAATGCGTATAGCCAGGAATAATCACCGCCTGTGTGCGATCCGCTAGATCCACCATCGCCGCGATCACTGCGGTGAGCGACGCATCCAACTTTGTGCAGGCATCCTTGAACCAGAGACGCATATCGGTGGCGACTTGGTCATTGCGGCTACGCGCGGTGTGTAGCTTGGCAGCAGCAGGCACACGTAGAGTCAGCGCATGCTCGATATTCATGTGCACATCTTCCAGCGCCATGTCCCAGTTAAATTGCCCGGCTTCGACTTCGACGAGGATCGCGTCCAACCCAGCATGGATCGCATCGCGCTCCTCAGCAGTAATAATGCCGACGTGCGCCAGCATCGCGGCCTGCGCCTTGCTGCCCTGAACATCAAACACAGCGAGGCGTTGATCGAACGAAACCGATTCGCCGATGCGTAGCATCAATTCTGCAGGTCCTTCAGAGAACCGCCCACCCCATGTCGCTTGTTTTTGTCCGTTTGCCATATGGGCGCAGACTTTTCCCGCCCTCCCCGCATTTGGCAAATCTAAAGCATTACAAAGAGATACGAGATACGATTGAAGTATCATCAGAATTTGACAGGCATCGGCTTGATGCCCGAGTGTCGATCCAGAAGCATAATCACGCAAAGCCGCTAAAACGTAGAGCCATCTATTAAACTCACGGCTGTTTTAAGTCCCGCAGCTCTATCTTTGCGCCATACCCGAAATACCACTTCAACATGATCCACCACGCACGACGATCAACTACACACGTCCCTAAACATAAGCTCAGAAGTGCCGCTACCAAAGCATTCCTGTTGAATCACAGCTAGCTAGCTCTGCGCTTGGGGATGAAGCGACGCAGCATTCGGGCAAGTGCATCCAACTCTTCGAACTTCAATAGATATAACAGACCGAAATAGAGTGCCGCGCCGCTGGGCACCAATATACCGACGATGACCGCAGCGTTTAATTTATCGGCCAGATCGAAACTCAGCACCAGCGCGTGGCCCAACACGCAGAACAAGCCCATCGCCAAGCCAGCACAAAGGACTTTAGCAAAGGCACCGCGCAGCTGCGAGAAACCCACCTCGCTGCGACGCTTGGATAAGGCACGCCATAGACAGGCCGACTGCACCACCGCCGCGAGCACATTGCCAGCTGCCAAGCCGCCCGCGCCGTAGAACTGCATCAGCACCACGCCGCAGATTAAATTCACCAGTAAGCACAGTCCCGCCACACGAACCGGCGTCTTCATATCTTTACAGGCATGTAACCCACGGGTGGCAAATGTCGCTGCGGAGTAAAACGGCAGCCCTAGGCCATAGATCGCAATCAGCGGTATGGTTTGCGCGACGTTCTGGGTGTTAAATGCGCCCCATCGAAACAGCAGCTCCAAAATCGGCCCTCCCAGAACAACTAACCCGATACCTGCAGGCAGCGAGATCCCTACCACCAGACGCATGCCTTGATTTAAGGCGCCAGCAAAGGCATGGTCATCTTTATCTGACACTGCGCGGGCCAACAGCGGAAAAAACACGGTGGCCACCGCGACCGTAAAAATGCCCAACGGCAACTCCATCAAGCGACTGGCGAGGTAGAGCACCGATACTGCCGACTCATCAAGTGAATACGCCAACAGCCGCGACACCAAAATATTAACTTGTAAGATGGCCGCCCCCATCAGCCCGGGCAAAAACAATCGCCACAGCTCACTCATTTCAGTTGAGCCGCGCGACTCGATGCGAGGACGCCAGCCTTGCCGCGCCAAATCCCACGCGGGCATCAGCAACTGCAACAATCCGCCAAACAACACACCAGCACAAAGCCAGTACACCATCTGTGCCTGATCCTGACTCAGCCATATTCCCGCGGCTAAGGCAGTAATCATCGCGAGGTTGAGCAGTATTGGCGTGCTGGCGGCGATGGCGAAACGCCCGAGCAAATTGAGGCCCGCCGAAACAATCGCCGCGAGGCAGATGAAAATCATATACGGCAGCAACACGACCGCCAGTTCTGCGCCCAGCGCCCAACGGTCGGACAGCATTCCGCTGCGAGCCAGCGAGCCAAACAACACCATTCCACCGACAACCAGAGCCGATAGTATGAGCAACAGACGCAGCAGCACTTGATTAAAAAAGGTAAAAGCCTCGGAACGTCCAGCGCGATGCAGCACATCCGAGAAGATCGGCACCATCGCCGAAGTCAGCGCGCCTTCACCGAGTAAACGGCGAAACAGGTTGGGCAAAGTAAATGCCAGGATAAACGCATCATTCCAAGCGCTCGCTCCCAGAGCCGCAAAAATAAGAATATCACGCAGCAAGCCCAGCACGCGCGAGCCGACCGTCGAAACGCTGACAACTACGATATTTTTAAGATTTTTGAACATAAATGGACGTCGGCGACTAAAAAACCAACCAAGTACAACAAACTACCTCAGAAAAAACTTTGGCAATTGTATATTTCATGCTCTACCAAGAAGGTGTTTTTAACTTTTATCTCTCAAACAGGGTCAATCGCCCACTTAATTTCACAATAATCCCTCTCATTTAAATACGATGCCACTTATTGCTAAACTTGCCGAACGCCTCAAACGTCACCCGAAACGAGTGGTCTTCCCCGAAGGCGCCGATCCTCGTATCCTACAAGCCGCGCGCAAATTTGCCACACGCGGGCTGGGTATCCCGATCCTACTGGGTGATCGCGCACAAATTAAGTCCAACGCCGAGAAGCTCGACATCAGCCTCGAGCACATCCGCATCATCGAGCCCCGCCGCAGCAGCGAATGGGATAACTTCGTCAGCAAATTCCAAGGGCTGCGGCGCTTCAAGAACATGAACGACAAAGAAGCTGCGGACTATTTGGACAACACCAACTACTTCGCGACCCTCATGCTCGCCACCGGACAGGCAGACGCCATCGTATCCGGCGCGACCAGCAAGGCATCCAGCTCGCTGCGGCCATTGTTGCAGATCATCCCTCTGCACGAGAACGTCGCCAATATGTCGTCGCTCAACATCTTCGACCTCGAAGACCCTGAGACCGGTAAAGACCGCGAACTCTTCCTAGCCGACTGCGCCGTCATTCCAGATCCCACTGCCGCACAACTTTGTGACATCGCGGTCACCACTGCAGCGCTGAGCTACCACTTGACCAACACCAAGCCACGCGTCGCGCTGCTCAGCTACACCAGTAAAAGTGTGTCGAGTAAAAATCCGACGGTGGCCAAGATCAAGGCCGCTACAGTGTTGGCCCGCAAAAAAGCCCTGGAGCTCGGTATCCCGATGGACATCGATGGCGAACTGCAGGTCGATGCCGCACTCGACCCAATCGTGGCGAGCAGTAAGAATATCGAAGGCACCGTCGCTGGCCGTGCCAACGTGCTAATCTTTCCAGATCTACACTCAGCCAACATCGCTTCCAAACTCGTCCACGTTTTGACTCGCGCACGCAACTATGGCCCGATTCTTACTGGCCTTAAAAAGCCCGCAGCTGAAATAAGCCGCGGTGCCACTGCCAGCGATATCTTCGGCACTGCCGTGATGGTCGCCTCGCAGGCGATCGATCACAAGCTACTCTATCCCACTGAAGGTGACGAACTGAACGAAGACGTCACTATGATCGACTAATTTCGATCGCTACTCTATCCCACTGAAGGTGACGAACTGAACGAAGACGTCACTATGATCGACTAATTTCGATCATGCCTCGAACGCTTCGATATCCACAAACCGACTAAACGATGCACCAGTCAGACGACACCGAGCTCCTCACCGCTCCCAGGAATACGACCACCAAGCGTATTTTCATTGCCGCGACGCGGATGAACGATGGCAAGACCACCACCAGCTTAGCGCTGTTTGCCGCGTTGCGTAGTTTTACACCGAAGGTTGGTTTTATTAAGCCGGTCGGGCAACGCTTTGTAGAAGTCGAAGGTCACCAAATCGACGAAGACTCAGTGCTGCTCGATAAGATCTTCGATATTAAAGTGCCGATCGGTGCAATGAGCCCGATTGCGATCCATTCGACCTTCACGCGCGAATTCTTGGATGACCCGAGCAAGAACCATGCGGCCGTCGTCGATAAAATGTGTCGCGCATTTGATCGTGCCGCTTTTGAGAAAGACTATATCATTATCGAAGGCACAGGCCATGCAGGTGTGGGCTCGGTGTTTAATTTGTCCAACGCAGACGTCGCCAAGCGACTCAAAGCCAAAGTCATCATCGTCGCACGCGGCGGCATTGGACGTCCGATTGACGAAATAGCGTTGAACAAAGCCCTGTTTGCACAAGCAGGCGTGGAAGTGATTGGCGCGATTATTAACAAAGTCGAAGCCGATAAATTGGCGATGATCGAGAAGTACGGCCAAATCGCTCTAAAGCGGATGGGCATCCCACTGCTCGGCTGTATTCCGGTGGAAAAGAAACTGACCGTACCGAAGCTCAACCAAGTGGTCGATGAAGTGAATGGTCGCTGGCTGAACGGCCGCGAGCACGGGGCCACAGAGCGAGTCGACCAAGTCTTGATCGGCGCAATGGCCGCCAAAGGCCTCGTCGACCTACTCGAGCGAGGTTCACTGATCATCACTCCGGGCGACCGTGAAGACATCCTGCTCGGCGCCATCGCGGCAGAGAGTATCGCCGGCGAAAAAGTCGTTTCCGGCATTATTCTCACGCGCAATGTGCTTCCGCATCCAAAACTAATGGAGATGATCGCGAAAACTAGTATCCCCGTGATCATCTGTCAGGACGACAGCTATGCCGTGGCATCAAAGATCAACCAAATGACCGTCAAGACCCAGCCCAGCGATACCGATAAAATTCCGATCATTAAGAACCTAATTTCAAAAAACATCGATCTAGATTTGATCCGCAACGCCTTCCAAATCGAAAGCAATATTGCGTAGCGTATCTATTCCGCTCAGCATCATCATTCCGAACGCGCGTAAAACTTCTGGCATCTTTGCTCGACGCATTAGACCTGACCCAATAAAGCTCTCGCTTCCCTATTAAACATGCCAAAGAAAAACGACACACTCACCTTTGAGGACGCCCTTGGCCGCCTTGAAGCCATTCTCGAATCAATGGAAAGTGGTGACACACCACTTGCTGATCTGGTTGCTAAATTTGAAGAAGGCTCGAACCTCTTGAAAAACTGCCAGCAAAAGCTTAAAGAAGCGGAACTGAAGATCGAAAAGCTCAATATCAAGACCGGCGAAGTCGAGCCCTTCGAAGACGCTAGCACCGAGGTCTAGTCTCAAACGGCACACATCGCGCAACGCACACCAGCAAATTTTTTAAGAGTATGGGCCTACTAGAGCGGATTCAATCACCCGACGACGTAAAACTGTTATCCGAGGCAGAGCTACCAGTGCTCGCCGCTGAGATACGTGAACACATCATTTCAGTTACCTCGCAAAACGGTGGACATGTGGGGCCCAATCTCGGCGTCGTTGAGCTGACAATCGGCCTGCACCGGGTCTTCAATACTCCCAAAGACCGCTTCGTGTTCGACGTGTCCCACCAAGGCTATGTGCACAAACTCCTCACTGGCCGCAACGGTGCAGCGTTCGACAAGATTCGCCAATGCGACGGCCTCAGTGGCTTTTTAAACCGTAGCGAAAGTGAACACGATGCTTTTGGTGCCGGCCATGCCGGCACCGCGCTGTCAGCCGCACTTGGTATGGCCACTGCGCGTGACAAGCGTGGCTCAGACGAGCATGTCGTCGCTCTTTGTGGAGACGCCGCCTTTACCTGTGGCATCACCATGGAAGCGCTCAACAACGTCGCCACCTCGACCAAGCGCCTGATCATCATTCTCAACGACAACAAATGGTCGATCGCCAAGAACGTCGGCGCGCTCCCCCGCTACTTCAACGAGCTGATCACCAACCCGCTCTACAACCGGCTGAATGACGATTTCGAGTCGCTACTACAGAAAGTCCCAGGCGGTGAAACCATCATTCAGTTCGGCTCCAAATGGAAGAAGGAGACCAAGGACTTCTTCGTGCCGTCCTCACTGTTTGAGAAATTCAACGTGCGCTACATTGGTCCCATCGATGGTCACGACCAGAAGCAGGTCGAGCACTACCTCGAATTTGCCAAACAATCCGAGCAGCCGGTATTACTGCATATTTTGACCACCAAGGGCAAAGGCTACGACGTCGCCATTCAAAACCCCGAACGCTTCCACGGCGCAAGCCCCTTTGACGTCAAGACTGGCAAAGGTGCACCATCGGCTGCCGGTACTGCCCCGAAATATCAAGACGTAATGGGCCGAACTCTGGTCAAGCTCGCCAAGAAGGATAAAAGCATCGTCGGCATCACCGCAGCGATGCCAGCCGGCACTGGGCTCAATATTTTAGAGCAAGAACTACCGGATCAATTCATCGATGTCGGTATCGCCGAAGAGCACGCGGTGCTCTCTGCAGCCGGCATGGCCACCTCCGGATTTCATCCAGTTTGCGCGATCTACTCAACCTTTTTGCAGCGCGCCTTCGACCAGCTCATCCACGACGTTGCCCTGCAAAACCTACCAGTGATGTTCTGTATGGACCGCGCGGGCCTCTCGCCCAACGACGGCGCCACGCACCACGGCCTATTTGACCTCGCTTATTTGCGTAACATTCCGGGCGTAGTCGTCATGGCTCCCTCGAACGAAGACGAACTAGCCGATATGATGGCCACCGGCATCGCCTACCAGGGCCCGAGCTTTGTGCGCTACCCACGCGGCCAAGCCATTGGCACGCCGATCAAAGAGATGCCCGAAGCCCTCGAAATCGGCAAAGCCGAACGCCTACAAGAACAAGGCGAAATCGAGATCTGGGCAATCGGCTCGATGATCGCCGATGCAGAGCAACTCGCCCAACAGCTTCACGCAAACGGCATTCAAGCCGGTGTGGTCAATGCACGCTTCGTCAAACCACTCGACACCGAGCTACTCCTGTCATCCGCGCAAGACTGTCAGCTGATCGTCACGATGGAAGACAACGTCATCAGCGGCGGCTTCGGCAGCGCGGTCATGGAAGCGCTGCAAGACGGCCACTGCCTACACCCCGTCGAGCGTATCGGCTGGCCCGATGTATTTGTCGAACACGGCAACTCCGTGGCCGCACTGCGCAAGCGCGTCGGCATCGACCCCGAGTCGATTCTACAAAAAGTGCTCAAGCGCTACCGCGCACTCGGCGACTGATAGGGCCTAAGGTAAGTAGAAGTGAGTGTGAGAAGTGAGTGGCAATCAGGCGCGCGGTTCGCCAATAGCATCGAAGATTGCGGGGTAAACTCGCTCGCCACGAAAAACTGTAGGGATTGGCTTTATACTATGCCCTTGCGCTAAATCGGACTCACTCCCGTGTTTAATCTTCCCAACAACTGCAGTCGGCTTTTATCTGCCTACATGCAGCTATTAAAAACGCCTCTACTTCTCGCATCCATCCTCGCACTCGGCAGCTCGGTGCTGAAAGCCGATGTGACGCTCTCTAATATTTTTGGTGATCACATGGTGCTCCAACGCGAACAAGCGAATCCCGTATGGGGCAAAGCCGACGCCGGCGAGCAAGTCACCGTATCGATAGGCGGTCAATCGCATCAAACCACGGCCAACAAACATGGACTCTGGCGTGTTAAATTGGATCCAATGGAGGCAAATGATCAACCACAGCTGCTTCAAGTGTCAGGTCTCAAAAATCAGCTCTCAATTGCAGATGTGCTGGTGGGCGAAGTCTGGATTTGCTCAGGGCAATCCAACATGCAGTGGCCACTCACTAAAACCTACAATGGAGCTGTGGAGATCGCCACCGCCAACCACCCGCAAATTCGTCTCATTTCCGTGCCGCAAGTCGGCACACAAGAGCCACAAGACAACTTCAACGGCGCATGGAGCGTATGCTCGCCGGAGTCTGTCGGCAACTTTTCGGCAGTCGGCTATCTTTTCGGCAGTCGCATCCACAGCGCACTCGGCGTACCAGTCGGCCTGATTGACAATGCGTGGGGCGGCTCAGCTGCCGAAGCATGGGTGCCGCGCAATGCGCTGGAAGCAGACGGCGGCTACGCTGCACTGCTCAACTCGTGGGATGCAAAAGTCGCCGCTTATACAGACGAGATGCACGCGGCCAAAGTTGCCGAATATAAAGCATGGCTGGAGGCTGGTAAACCAGGGAAGGCAAAGCGTTCTCCCAGAGATTTCCGCGCTGGCCAACATCGTCCAGCCAACCTGTTTAACGGCGTATTGAATCCAACCATTGGATACGGCATGCGAGGCGTCATTTGGTATCAAGGCGAGTCCAACGCTGGCCGCGCCACCCAATACCGTGACCTCTTCCCGCTAATGATTAGTTCGTGGCGCGACCTCTGGCAGCAAGGCGACTTTTCGTTCTACTGGGTGCAACTCGCCGACTACCTGGCAGAAGCCTCCGAGCCAAGCGACAGTGCCTGGGCCGAACTGCGTGAAGCGCAAACAATGACGCTCGCCCTACCCAATACCGGGCAAGCTGTGATCATTGATGCCGGCGAAGGACGCGATATCCACCCACGCGACAAAACCACTGTCGCCAATCGCCTGGTCCGGCTCGCACTCGCCAACGATTACGGCTATTCAATCGATGCACTCAGCCCACGCTACGCATCCATGCAGGTCAAGGACAGCGCCATCGCCCTCACCTTCGATCATGTCAGTGGCCAAGGGCTTTGCTCCTTCGACATCAAACAGCCAATTGGTTTCACGATCGCTGGCGCAGACAAGGTCTTCGTCCAGGCCGATGCCAAGATCATCGGTAAGAATAAAGTGCACGTTTCCAACGCGAATGTATCGAGCCCAGTCGCGGTGCGCTATGCATGGGCCAACAACCCAAAGGCAAATCTCTATGATCGCAACGGCCTGCCAGTCACGCCATTCCGCACGGATGATTGGCCGGGCATCACCGCCAATGCCGTCAAATAAGATTCAGACCATTCATATTATGCTCAACAAAATCGTCCTCACCCTCACACTCCTCTGCTGCTTCGGCCACTCAGCTCACGCCAACATCAATGAATGGGTTGGCCTCTATCGTGGCGTCGGCGTAGTCGAACAGACCGATGGTAAGCGCCACGAAATACAATGTGAGCTACAGATTAGTGAAACGAGCATCACTACGTCTCCCGAAATGCTCCAGCTGACATACTCAGATGAAGGGGTGGCTGCTATTAAAATCCAAAATCTCAGTTGTGCGCCAAAGCATTTAATAGTTCAACTCACTGACAAGGCACTTGGCATTCCGGCATTGTTTGCGCATCCGATTTCGATCAAACTACACAAGGAGCCAGGCGGATTTAATGAAATGCTAATTGCTGGCGACCTCGTAGAATACGACGTAAGCTACGTGCAAGAGCCCAAGATCATCAGCACCCTGCACTTGAAGCTAGGCAAGCTGCAGTAACTCGATCTCGATACGATGCAAAACGATTGCACCTTCTCCGATTGTCGTAGCTATCGCTACACCCTGCTGCATCGCTGGGATGAACTGTTTGAGCGCCGCCGTGCGCTCTTCATCTGCCTCAACCCATCCACCGCCGACGAAAATCAGCTCGACCCGACACTTACGCGGATCAAATCATTTTGTGGGCGACTCGGTGCCAACGAGTTCTTGATGCTCAACATCTTCGCCTACCGCGCGACTGACCCCAAAAATATGATGGCGATCGAAGATCCTATCGGCCCTGAGAATGACGCGCAGATCACGGCTGCGATCACCGAAGCCTACGAGCTGAACAATGGGCACTTGGACATCGTCGGCGGCTGGGGGAATCACGGGCTGCACATGGATCGTCAAAACGCGATCTTAGCATTGCTAGAGCCTTTCCGCGAACGCCCGAACTTAAATATTTCCTGTCTCGGTAAGAACGCCAATCAAAGCCCCAAGCACCCCCTCTACATCGCTGCGCATCGGGCGTTTGAAGTATTGTAGGAGGATAGCTTTACAGTAGAGGGGACGCTCTGACGTTGCCGCCAAATAGAGTCAACGCAGGGCCGCGCACGGCAATAACGGAGCATTGCTGAAACGGCCAAGTCACACGCAACAGGCCCGGATTTCTGTAGCGAGCTGGTTTACCCCGCGATCGTTTGCGATGCACTAGTCGACCTAGGAGCATGTGATCCTGGGATAAACCCAGTCACAACCTAAGAGCAGCACTTCAGGCACAAAAAAGCGGATGTCCCACATTGGAATCACCCGCTAGATCAATGTAAAGGCGTCGCCTTCGCTACTTGCCCTTGCCCAGTAAACCCTTGGTGTGCAACAGCTCGGCGATCTGAATCGCATTGAGCGCTGCGCCCTTCCAGAGCTGATCGCCGGTGACCCAAAATGCCAAACCGTTTTCGAACACTTGGTCCTTACGGATGCGACCGACGCCACAAGGAACGACCTCGGAGTAATCGATCGGCATGGGATATTCCAGATTTGCTGGATTATCTACCAGTTCGACACCTTCGAACGCTTCGATCGCAGCCTTGGCAGCTGCCACGCTGACAGGCTTTTCAAACTCGGCACTGATCGAAATTGAGTGCGCACGGAAGACTGGTACACGCACACAGGTGCAAGTGACGCGTAGCTGATCAAGACCGAGGATCTTTTTGCCCTCGTTGAGCATCTTCATCTCTTCCTTGGTGTAGCCATCTTCGAGAAAGGCGTCCACGTGCGGCAGCAGATTGAACGCGATCTGGTGTGGATACACTTTCTTAACCAGCGGCTCATCTTTGGCCCACGCACGTGCTTGTTGATCGAGTTCAATCAAACCGCCCGCACCACTGCCGGATACGGCTTGGTAAGTGGAGGCAATGAAAGACTTCAGGCCGAATGCCTGATGCAGTGGATACAAGCCCATGAGAGAAATTGCGGTTGAACAATTCGGATTCGCTAGAATGCCCTGATGGTTGTCCACTGCGTCGGGATTGATTTCGGGGATAACGAGCGGCACGTTCGGGTCTTGGCGGAAGGCCGAGCTGTTATCCACGACGATACAGCCGCGCTTAACCGCTTCGTCTGCAAATTGCAGGGTCTGGTCACCACCAGCGCTGAAAATCGCGATATCGAGTCCGTCGAAGCTCTCTGGAGTCGCTTCTTCGATGGTCCATGACTTGTCGCCATAAGACTGAGTCTTCCCTGCAGAACGTGCAGATGCGAGCAGGTGAAGTTCCGCAATTGGGAACTCACGCTCGTGGAGAAGACGAATGATTTCTTGACCGACTGCGCCAGTCGCTCCGAGTATGCCTACTTTGTATGCCATTTGATTTTATAAAGGAAAACGGCCGTGTAAAACAAAGCTGTGAGGCCTTGTCAATCACGCCGACACATCGTCAAGTAATCGTTTCGATTCAGCGACAGGAACTTGCGCTTATTTTCGATGGCGTACTGCAGCGCGTTTTTTCGATCTCGACCTCGAAGAATACGCCCTCCTGCAAGGCGGATTCGTATGGCACACCGCTCGGGCTGCACGCGATGGCTGACAAGATCGGCGCTGGCGAACCACTCGGCATGGTGTTTAAGGGCCGTGTGCCGACAGGGCAGATTTTTTCAGAATTTCACGAGAACGAGCAACTGCGCAACCTGATAACCACCCGCATCATCCGCCTGCGCGGGTTGGAACCTGACAACAGCGGCACAGGCTGTGATAGCTACGCGCGCTATATTTACATCCACGGCAGCAACCACGAGGACCGGATCGGAGAGCCCTTTAGCGGCGGTTGCGTCGAGATGCTCAATACAGAGGTGGTTGAACTATTTGAGGCGGTGGCAGAGGGTGACCTGATTTGGATTTGCACCTAGGCCATAAGAATGGCAAAAATCAACAGGGCTTGAAACTTCCCCTCAATTACCGCCAATTAAAATAAAGTAGGTTCTTCTTCGGCCTATATTCCACATCTTTCATTATTATGAAACGCTCGTCACTTTTTCTCACCCTAGGAGTCTGGTTCGCCAGTATCGCCCTCGCCTTTTTTATCGGTCGTGCGCTATCATCGACGGGCGCACGCACCGAGCGAACCGCATCCGAGGCATTGGGTGCCGGTCAAATACAAGAGGCCATGCGTAGCGCCCCAGCGCGAGCGGATACAGTTGGGGCCTCTGCGGCCGAAGAGGAAGCGGCAGCGACGCTTGAGCAGCTGCGCAGTCAGAGCAGCGAAATGACCCGTCAGTTACTCAATGCGGCCTTTGCAGTACCGATCTCAGATCCCGGCAGATCAGAGACGATCAACCAGCTACTGGAACAACTAGCCGCCTCGGATCCATTGGCAGCACTTGAGTTTACTGAGAGCATCGCTTCGCGGCGCGACGCCGAGCTCGCACGCAACAATATCTTAAAAGTATGGGCGAGCAATGAGCCGATGGCGGCATTGGCTTGGGCTGACAGCGCCTTAGCGGATGTACCGTACAACCTGCGCAACTCACAGATGGAAGCTATCATCCAGGGGTTTGCTGAGACCAACCCCAAAGGCGCATTCAACTATGCGAATGCCATGAGCGAAGCAAATAGCTCCGAGTTACGCCTAAAAAACCGCCTCCTGAGCGAAGTGATCGAAACACAGATTCGCGGCGGCGGGCTCGAAGAGGCACACGCAACGATCGCACTGATGGTCGATGGTCCCAGTAAAGACAACTTACAACGCGAACTGGTCAACGAATGGGCCGCCTTTGACCCTGTGAGTGCTGCGGCCTATGTGCAAGGGCTCGGCAGCGATGCCAGCACTGGCATGAAGACCGCCTTAATCGGTGAATGGGCAGAGAGCGATCCCGCCGCCGCTGCCGCATGGTTGAGCAACCTATCCGCAGAGGACCCTGCCTACAGGCAAGCGACCACTCAGATCACACGCGAATGGACCCGCTACGACCTGACGGCCTCCTCCGAGTGGCTCAACTCCCTACCGGCCTCACCAGAATTGGACCGCGCCGTCGCCACCTACACGTATCGCGCTGCCCAAGAAGACCCACCGACCGCAATGAGCTGGGCAGAGTCGATTAATAACGTAAACATGCGCAATAGGATGATGCAACAAGTCGCCGCCAATTGGAAAAACGACGATCCGGAAGGCTTTACCAACTACCTAGACAATAGCGATTTGAACGAGAAAGAGCGCGAGCAATTAAAAACAGCCAAATCATGGCACTCTTCCGGCCATGGCTGGGGAAGCCGGCGGTAGACAAAAAGTAAGCCGATTTTAGTGGAAAGATCACCTGCACTGCGGTCTTCAGTGAAATCCAAATATCCAGCCAGAACGACCAACCGCGAATATACTCTAAGTCGTCGCGCACACGCTCTTCGATCAGTGCCAGTTCGGTCACTTTGCCAAGAAAGCCTTTTACTTTACCAGTTCCGTGATGCTGGGTTTCACAAAATGGCGGGTACGGTAAATATTTACCGTTGTCATAATGCCCTCGAAGCGTAGCAGTGAGGATACTGCCTATTATGCCGACTCCGCCAGATAGCTCCCTTCCCGCCGCTCCTCTCGACTGGTTTTGCCTACGCACGCAAACCAAGCGTGAGCATATTGCCGCCGCGATTCTCGCAAAAATCGAATCCGTTGAGGTCTTTTGTCCGCGTATTAGTCAGATCAAGAAAACCCGGACTGGCAAAAAACGCTTTGTGGAGGCGATGTTTCCGGGTTATATCTTCGCTAAGTTTTCGCTGCGCGATAATTATCGCCGTGTTATCCATACACAAGGCGTCAGTCAACTCGTGCAACAAGGCGAGCGCCGCGCACTACCCGAACAGCTGATCGAAGATCTCCGCGCCAGTGTGCCCGAAGGTATCATCGAAGTACCTGATCTCAGTATCGTACCAGGCGCACAGGTTAAGTTCTCATCTGGCTCTCTACAAGGCCTCAACGGCAAAGTGCTCGCACAACTTTCCGCGACCAACCGCATCCAAGTGCTACTCGAGTTCCTCGGCAACGAGATCACAGTAGCTGTCAGTGCCGACGATGTACTACTCGATGCTGACGCAGAATAAGGCCACATCCAGAAATTTTTACTCAAATAGAGATCACGCGACTCAATAAGATTCGCGCGCAAGGCCCCGACGACGTCATCTTAACAATTACCAGAGTGAAGCAAGAAGTGCACGGCCACTGGCTGCGCGACCACCTCGACGAATCGCCAACGATGCTATGCAGATAGCGAATCCAGCGCATTTTTGACAGGCAACAACATTAGGCATGAGTTCTCAGACCTCGCCACTCTACGGCTCAATAAGCTTCAATGACCAGGGTATTACTAATGCGCGTGGTCGTGATCGTGGTCGTGACGATGCGCCTTTTCCAGCATCTGGACCTTCTCTTCCAAGCTAGCCTCTACTGGCAAGGTCTCAACTGCCGCTTTTGGCTGAAAGCACTGCCACAACGGAATATTCAACTCGTCCTCCAACTCGCGAATACGGTCGTAGATGATCGGCTTCTGAGCATAGGGATCATCCGGCAGGTCAATATGCAATTGTTTGAGAAAGTCATACGCCTCGGCATTCTTGCCCTCACGACGTAGTAGTTCGCCATAAATACGAGCAGCAAAATACGGCGCATCGGATTGCTGCGATGCCAGTAGAAACCACTTCGCGGCATTGGGTGCATCTTTCAAGCGATTCAAATAAATCTGCCCAACTTCCAAATAGAGCTTCGCTTTCTCGGGGTGAAATTCACGAGCGCGTGCCAGCATCGCAAAAGCTTGCTCCGCTTGCTCACGATCCAGCGCCTGCTGACGGCTCTCCGGCACATCCGTATAGCCACCCTCTTCCTGAATCCGCCAATTCGGCACATCGTAAGCAATCATGCGCGCACCATTGATCCAGAAAAACTCGGGGCGCGGGTCCAGCGTTGTCACGAGCCGGACCATCGCATCGAGCTTCACGCGATCGCGGCGTTCCCAAATCGTATTGGTGCGAATCCATAGAAAGTCCGCCATCACCGCACGGAAGCCACCGAGCACACCAACGATGAGACCCTGCCCGAGCGCACCTTCGATCGCCTGCAGATTCATCTCCGGCTGCCGTGCCTTGACGACCTGCCATGCCGGCGCTTCGATCGGCCGAGTGGCTGCGCCCAACACGATCAAAACAAACAGCACGGTGCAGACACTACGCAGGCGCAGAAATATAAAATGAGTGAGACAGCTACTGGCAAACATCCTCTAGATCTCCCGTTTTTTGAAGTTCACCTGCGCAAGCAAGATGAATGCGACGGTATAGATCAGTCCGTAGCCGACAATCTGCAGCACCGTGCTGGTAGGCAGCGGAGTACTAGAAGCAAACACCAACTGATCGCCGACATTGAACAATTGAAAATTCGGAAAGATCAAGCCGAGCACGCGCACCAACCACGCGCCGACGCCCGCCTCCATCGACGAGTACGCATCCCGCGCGATATATTGCAGTTGGCAAATAATCAGCATGAAGAACGAAACCACCACAGTGTAGAGATTCGTATTGGAGAAGCTGGCAATAAACAGAGCGATCGCGCTCAAGATGCCGAACTTCATCCACTGCAGCAGGCCAAAGATAAATAAATCACCGTAGCGGATCAAACGCCCATCGACGAATTCCTCACCGAGCCGCGCCATCAGGATTGTTTCACGCCAATAGAGAATGCCACTCAGCACCAGTATGATGACGGTGGTAAAGACCAGCATCAGCATATGCGCGCCAAGGAATTTACCCGCGAGGAACTCCAGCTTATAGATTGGCTTGGCCAACATCGTCAGCGCCGTGCGATTCTCGATTTCGCTAAAGAACAGCTGCGTCGTGGCTGCAATCGACAGAATCGAGCCGAAAAAGAACAGCGCGCCAAAGCCAAAGTCGGTGACGAACTTGAGCTCGCCCGTGCCAAAGTCGAACTGTTGAAAGAAGGTCGAACTCGCCACCAGCGCCACCGATATCAACAGCAATGAATTGAAAAACTTCTGCCGCACCGCCTCGAGAAACGTATTACCAGCGATCAGCCGAATACGAGAAATAGAATTCATTAATTCGCTCATTGTGTGCCTCCTTTTGTCTGTGAATCAGTGCTGCGTGCGGCCTCGCGTTGTTCGACTTCTTGTAAAAAGAGCGAATCCAAACTCAATCGCGGCTGCTCCACTCTACAAAGCGTCCCACCCTGCTCAGCAATCGTCTTCTCCACAGCTGCTCGCCCCTCGGCGCTCAGACCTTCAACCACCAGCGACTGCGCATCTTTCTCCTGCACCAAATCGTCGACGCGGCCCTCGCGAACCAACTTGCCACGATGAAGAATTGCCACACGGTCGCACAGCCCTTCGATTTGCGCCAATAAGTGTGAGCAAAGCAGCACAGTCTTACCGCGCCGTTTCAGCTCGCGGATGATCTCCGCAATCGCTGCCGATCCAAGTGGATCAACGCCAGCCGTCGGCTCATCGAGAATCACCAAGCGTGGATCATGCACTAGCGCTTGTGCCAGTCCGATGCGCTGCAACATCCCCTTCGAATAAGTGCCGACACGGCGATGTGCGGCTTCGGTCATGCCAACCAGTTCGATCACCTCATCCACCTGCTTAGCGATGTTGCCACGCGAAACGCCACAAATGCGAGCGTAGAAGCGCACCAGCTCGCGGCCAGACAAGTAGCGGTAGAAATACGGTGCTTCGGGCAGAAAACCGACACTATGCCGCGCGGCCACGGTGTGGCTAGGCTTGCCGTAGATCTGGCACTCGCCGACTGAGGCATCGAGCAGACCGAGGACGACCTTGATCGTGGTACTCTTGCCCGAACCGTTCGGCCCAATTAGGCCGAAAATTTCGTTATCGCCAACTTCGAGATTCAAATCGTCGACCGCGCGGAGCTTCACCCCACGCATACCGATCGAAAAATCCTTGGTCAGGCCCTTAATACTAATCGCTGGATAACTCATATTATTGTAAAATACGAAAACTTTGGCAGGTGCGTGGGCCGCTGTCGGTCTTGATCTCAAACTGGCGGATGTAGCTTTTTAACTCTTCGGCCACCGCCTCTTGGAAGGCCTGAATTTCAGACTCCTCACCCTCGACACAGAGATGCACACGTCCATCAGTGAGATTTTGCACCGTGCCAGCCACCTCGAAGCCCTTCGCCACGCTCATGGTCTGATAGCGAAACCCGACGCCTTGGACGTGGCCTTCGAACCAACAATTCATACGGAAAACACTTGAAGTCATACTTAGAAAATAGGGGAGAGCGTGCAGGATTGGCACAACAGTTGCATTAAAATCTTATTATATATGCCTGCCTTCGCAGTTCAATCAAAGCAAAATCAGCTCAAACTGAAAAGGGAGTTGATTTTTGAAATCAGAAATACAGATTCAGCCACATCGGATCTGATCCGAACACTATGAGCGATCCAAATTTTGAGCATTCCGACGGCAACTGGGACGAAACACCCAGCGAGCCGCATTGGAATGAATACCAATGGCGAAAGTATCTAAAAGGTTCCGACCAAGATACCGCCAAGTTTCTTTCGATCTACAACACGCTCAAGCACAAGTCCAACCATCTCGATGAAGTGGCCGTGCAGATGGGCTGGGATGCTGACGATATCTCGCTGACCGACGAATTTAACACGCCGGAATCCGCAGAAGAGGCCGAGGCGCGTTTCGATGCGAACGACAATGCCCCTTACACTCTGCATCGCCACCCTGTGATTGTGGTAACCCGCGCCCTGTACCGCTATTTGCACGAGAGCTGGGAACACTACATGGCGCACAGCCAGAATTATCTTTCGCCGCAGCTCTGCTGGAACTACGCCAACAGTCTTCATCAGGCAGAAATGAACGTTCTATTATCCATTCAGGCCATCGATCTTGGTGATTTCGGCCTGACCATTTGTCATCTTAAGAATAGCTTGAGTGCACTTAACCAAACTTTAGCCCTACTCGACCAAGTGACACATCCGGACCCTGAATTCCTCGCCAGCTTTCGCCAGGAAAACCAAATCCGAATATTTGACCTGCGCGAGATGTGGATCCGTGTGATGAGCGACTGCCGTATTGAGTGCCAGCGTCGCCCTCGCGGAGACCAGGACTAATTCTTAATTTCAAAAAGAGCTATGATTAACACAAGCCGTTTCTTCGGTTGGCTCAAGCGTTCAGACCCTGCTCGCAAGGCTGCACGTTCACAGCTCAAAGCCGCTAAACGCGGGGATCGAGAGCAATATCTAGCGCTGGCTTCCAACTACATCGATCTGGCGCAGACATTTTTAGGCTGCTCCTTTGCCGAGCCGACCGAGCTGCGCATCGCACGCGTCACACAGCTATTCAATGAGCTGTGGCAAAATCTACCCTACTCAGAGCGGGTCTCCGACTTCGAGTACATGCTCGCTCAAGCCTTGATCGAAAGCACCTCCGACCAAGGCCTCACCACCTCAACTGAAGCGCTTGTCATCAAGCTGCGCATACTAAGCCCAGAGTCCCGCTTCGCATTTCTCGCCTACGCTTTTGGTAACTGGCCGCCGCGCTGGATCGCCCTCATCATGCGCATCAAGCAAGCAGCCCTGCACCGCCTGCTCTCCGAGGCACGTTGCGAACTCTGCAGTATTAGTTGGGAGTCACTCGCATGCGAAGAGCGCGATTGCCTAGAAGCGATCAGCGCCAAACTCGACACCTGCCCAGATATTCGTACCAACAAATCGCTCTGCAAACGCAGCAGCGCCTATCCTCGCGTCAAGGAGATCAAAGCCCACTGGCTAGAGCTCCGTTCGGAACTCGTCGAAGTGCGCATGCGCTATACGCTCAACCAATGCGAACGCGAACAATTACTCTCGAACATACTCGACGCAATTGCCGACAGCTCGATGCAGCGCCCCGCATTCGTCGATCGCATGGTCAACACCGTGCATTTCTCACGTCACTCTAAAATCAAGGTCTCGTAAAAGTTATAATGTTTCCAACACCCCGACACCTCACCGCACTGCTGCTCCTTAGCTGCATCACTGCTAGTGCCCACTTGCAGGCCAACATCGTCGCCGGCCCAATGCTCGGCCATATCGACATGCGCGAAGCTACCATCTGGGTGCAAACCGATGCCCCCGCTAAAGTCCGCGTCGCCTACGCCGAGCAAGGGCAATCCAATGCGCTGCACTGGAGCGATGCCGTCCAGACCAGCAACGCCTTGAATAACACCGCGACCTTCGCACTCGACGCAGTCGAGCCCGGCAAGAATTACAACTACCGCATCGAGCTCGACGGTAAGCTCACCGAGGACCAAAACACCTTTAAGACGCCGACCAACTATATTGGCCGCACCCCGCCCCCCAATCTGCGCATCGCCGTCGGCGGCGCACACTACGCCACCGAAGATGGCTTCGAGCCGCCCTATCAAATTCTCGGCGGGGGCTATGGGATTTTTTCAAGCATTCTTAGCGAAAAGCCAGAACTCATGATCTGGACTGGCAACACCGCGCACCTGCGCGACAGCGACTGGGCCTCTCAGAGCGGCACACTCAAACGATTTGCTAAAGCACGTAGCGTCTCCGAACTTCAACCCCTGCTCGCTCGCATCCCACACTATGCCACTTGGAGCAGCGCCGACTACGGTACCGTAAACGCTGGTAAGTTTTACTCCTACCGCCAACAGGTCGAAAACAGCTTCAACGCCTATTGGCCGAAGCCCGTCGAAGTCGCAAGTTTGGATGGTATCACCACACGCTTCCGCCGCTCCGACGTCGACTTCTTCATGCTCGATACCCGCAGTTATCGCGACGATGCACCCGCTAGTGACCGCCTGCCACAAATGCTCGGTAAAACGCAGATCGAATGGCTTCGGCAGGAAATCATTAACAGCAGCGCGACCTTTAAGATCATCATCGCCGGCGCACCGATTCTCAACCCTGCGGACAATCGCAACAATCTCAGCTACGCCGAACGCGAGCATGGGGAACTCCTGCAAATGCTCCGCAACGAACGCATCGCTGGGCTCTTTTTCATCAGCGGCGGCAAATATTATGGCGAGCTCACCCGACTCGTGCACGCCAACAGCTACAATCTGTTCGACCTCACACTCGGACCGCTCACGGCCAATTCGGAAGCCAATCAGGATGAGCTAAACTTCTTCCGTATGCCCGGCACTAGCACCTTCGAACGCCACTTTGCCCTACTCGACTTCACCGGCCCCGAAGAAGACCGCGCCATCAGCATCCGCGTCATGAGCATGGCAGGCGCAGAACTGTGGCAACGCACCATCAAAGCCAGCCAGCTCCAACCCGCAGAAAAAAAGTAGAGCAAAACGTAGGGCCTCCGCTTGTTATTATGCCCTTGGGTGCAGAGCGCCGCCCATCGTAGAAGTAGCAGAGCCAAATAACAGCGGCATGCCGCAAGCGGCAACCCTACAAAAAAACCTCAAGTCTCCCGTCTCAGCCCTCAAGTCTCTCAAAATGCCTCCCTCCAACTCAACCCCAGCGCTCGAGACCATCGATTGGGGACGCACCGAGTATCAAGCCGCGCTGGAGCGTCAAAAAGCCTTAGTCGGCCTTAGGCGAACTGGCGAGGCGCCTGACACACTGGTATTTACCGAGCACGCCCCCGTATTTACGATCGGCATGCGCAAGGGTGCCGAACAACACCTGATCTGGAACGAAGCGCAACTCAAAGCAAAAGGCGTGCAAGTTATCCGCAGCAACCGCGGCGGCGACATTACTTACCACGGCCCCGGCCAAATCGTCGGCTACCCAATTATCTCTCTTCAAGCGCGGCGCGACCTTCACGCCTACCTACGCGACCTCGAAGAAGTTGTCATCCGCACCCTCGCCACCTTCGGATTGCAGACAGCTCGACGCGACGGCCAGACCGGCATCTGGCTCGACGCGCGTAAAATCTGCGCGATCGGCGTGGCTGTGCGCAGCTGGGTGACTTACCACGGCTTCGCGCTCAACGTGAATCCCGACATGGGTCATTTTGCTGGCATCGTGCCCTGTGGCATCACCGACGGCACCGTCACCTCGATGCAAACTGAACTCGGCGGGACAATAGACCTAGATGACGTACAAGCGCGTTTAGCAGTTGAATTTAAGAACGTATTTCGGAACACTGCCGCACCTAATGAACAATCGTAAACCAGAATGGCTCCGAGCGAAGCTGCCCACCAGCGTCGAGTACAAGGCAGTACGCGAGATCGTTGACACCAACGACCTGCACACCGTCTGTAAAAGCGCGCAGTGCCCAAACATGGGCGAATGTTGGTCGCGGGGTACAGCGACTGTCATGATTCTCGGCAACATCTGCACGCGTTCGTGCACCTTCTGCGCGATTAACACAGGTCGCCCGACCGAGCTTGATCTCGGCGAGCCCGCTCGAGTCGCCGAATCAATTGCCAAAATGAATTTGAAGCACGCCGTGATCACCTCCGTGGCACGCGATGACCTCAAAGACGGCGGCGCCGCGGTCTGGGCCGCCACCATCCGCGCGATCCATCATCGCTCCCCCGAGTGTGCAGTCGAAGTACTCACTGCTGACTTCCGAGGACAGCAGGAATACCTCGACGTAGTGCTCGATGCCTGCCCCGACATTTTCAATCACAACCTTGAGACGGTCGAACGCCTGCAACGCCCAATCCGTAAGACCGCCCGCTACGATCGCTCCCTCTGGGTGCTCAAGCATGCCAAGTCTCGCGGCTTTACCACTAAATCTGGCATCATGCTCGGCATCGGTGAGAAGGAAGAAGAGATCAAACAAGTACTCCAAGATATGCAAAAAATCGGCGTCGACATTTTGACGATTGGCCAATACCTGCAACCCAGCAAGAAGCACCAACCAATCGATCGTTGGGTGACACCTGAAGAATTTGCCAAGTGGAAAGAATACGCCTTCAGTATCGGCTTCGGTGCCTGCGAATCTGGGCCACTCGTCCGCTCCTCCTATCACGCCGAAGAACAGTCTGCGATGTTTGACGTCCGCGCCCGCCGCAAAGCAATGCTCGACGCCCAACAAGCCGGAAAGGAAGCCGCCGAAGTCGTCACCGTCTAGCGCTCAATAAATTCAATCAACCAACAGCGATGAATTAACAGTCATCGCTTTTTTGTGCACAGCGCGTATCATTGACAGCAATTTCACTGTGAAATGAAAGTCGTAGATCGCGCCCCACTGGGTGATTAGCTGCGAACAATTGCGCGAGCCTGTCTACACGCGATCCTAGAGCGATTTCCATCTATGTAAAAGATGATCTAGGCATTCGATACCTGCAGTCTAATGCCTAGCAAGAAAATATCGCCAGCTCCGCAGGAGAAGAATCTTCGCTCATAGTCTCAGATGCGCGGTGCTGGGCACCGCGCTTAAAAGGGCCCGGCAAATAATACAGAGCCCTTTGTTATTATTAATACGCAGTAGTCTGCTTTAGAATACTACTGGTTCAGTTTGATCTGCGAACGAATTGCGGCTTGGAGTTCTGGACGCCAAAGCTCACCCAAGTGCCCCCCCTGCTTAAAGACGGTCGTCTTGCCCGGAAATGTCTCTTTGAACCAGTTCAACTCATTCTGGCTCAATAGAAAATCATTGTCACTAAGAACCAAGTGAAGGTTATCCACTAGCTTCAGACTTTTCTGACGATTCTTCAAATTAACAGAATATTTGATCTGCTCTGCGGTCACGCCTTCACGCTCGTGAATCATCACGGTGATCTTGTTGTAGTAATCTTCGAAGCTCAACGCCTGCAAATCTTTATACAGCGCGCCCTTGCTACCGAATACACTTAACTCTTGATCATATGCACCCGCAATAATGGCTTCGTGCAGTGTCAACCGGAAGTTCAGGCCAATCAAGTAAGAGGCTTCCGCATTGGTAAACGGAAGATCCGCTGTCGGCTCCAAACCTGACTGAGCACTAATTAGTGCTTTAGCTAAAGCGGAATCAATAATCTGTTTTGCTTCATCCATATCACCATTCTTATATGGCGCACGGTAGAGCAGATCCAAGGCAGACAGACTGCCGAGCAAATTTGCTGGAGGATTGATCGCGATCACGTGATCAACCATGTGATCCATTTCACGTTCTTTCAGGTCGGCACCCAGATTCAATGTATACCAAGCACCCATTGACATACCGATTAACGAACGTTGCAGGAAGTTTTCTTCACCGTAAGTGGCATTCAGGTCTTTCATGATCGCTTGATAAGCGACACGGATCATTTCCTTATCTTTTTCTACGTAGCCAGGTGCATAGCCCTTAGGCGCAGCAGTCATAAACTCCCAATTGAAAGTGTTACTAAATATCAGCACACTGTATCCTTCACTGTAAGCTAATTCAGCCAACGCGAGGTCCATGCTACCCTTACGGTGCGAGCCCAGACCAGGAAGTTGCACCATCAAAGGTGCGGCTTCTGGTTGCAACCATAGTGAATATGGCAATTCCTTCTTCCAACCTTCGATTTTAGCAGAGTCATCTATACTCTCTCTCTTAAAATTGGGATTGGTTGGTTTTGCGAAGATCGCACGCAGCGTCTGCGTTTCTGCATCGTCATCACGAGCGCTGTCGTGTACGTAGTTATTGACCGCCGCCTCGCGACTTGCGCTGTATAGCAAGCGAGTGAGTTCATACGGATCATAATTCTCCAGCAGCGCATCATTGATCGTATCCGCATGCGCGGTCATATCATTGAACGTCAGAAAGCCTTCAACGAGGAAGTTGTATGGTGAATCCAGATATGCAGTTGGCTTGAGAAAAGAGTCTCCAACCATACCGACGACATCACGCTCAGAGCTCGGTCCTAACACAGGAATGAATACATATACTTGAGAATTCCAGCCCCACTGACCAAAGGTCTGGCCCAAATCTTCCTTACTTGGAGGTAAGTTATATTTGTTAGTCGCAGGATCATTGAGACCTAAGACACCGACGGTGGTATTGATACCAAAGCGCTTGGTTTCAATCCAGCTTTGTTGCCACTGCCATTGCAGGGAATTATTAACCAAGCGAACCGGATAGAGCAGATTGTCGTGAAAATTAGAAATATGCTCCCGCCCTGATTCAGGAATGAGCCACTGGTAACCTTTCATCGTCGGATAAACAACATTCTCAAAAAGCACGGTGTTCAGCGCAAAAGAAGCGCGATTGAGGGGTTCAATCGGGTCATTGACTCCCTGTAACATTAGACCTGAATCGGTCGGGGCGCTAGCCTCGGGAATTTTAGACGCATCATAAGATTGGCAAGAGCAGAGCGCAGTCGCTAAAACCAGGGTAAGCATTGGCCGTGTCGTAGTATTCATAGATGTCAGCTGTTTGTGATAAGGGACGTATTGAATCGAAGATAAATTACGATTTAATACTCATACAATACTGGATTTTGAAAAAGTCAAACCACCCGACTGCGCGGTTCAATTGCTTATATTTAGAGTCTAAACAGTGCAAACTTAGACAATACCTAACAGATCAAACCTGCTCTGTACGGCAACTAGCAATAACCTAAA
>Ga0206130_10001431_pt1 | contig 34869 bp, 22 predicted proteins | sample Helgoland_Spring_9_FD_148637 | JGI IMG/M metagenome (GOLD analysis project Ga0206130, IMG submission 148637) | Pelagic subsurface seawater microbial communities from Kabeltonne, Helgoland, North Sea - Helgoland_Spring_Bloom_20160512_1 | ecosystem: Environmental > Aquatic > Marine > Epipelagic ...
AAGTTATCTTCACTTTTCTGTTCCTCTATGCCGCTACTCGGCTAAAAGAAAAAGACTGATCAGTGGTATTCTCTACTAGTCCATTTATTCGCACCTTGCGCGCAGCTAGAGTCATAGCATGCGTGCTTAGCCTCTCACTGGTATGGCAGTCTAGTGTTGCACAAACCGACGCAACCATCCCTAGCAGAGAAATAGTTAGGCCAAACGTTGTACTGTTGTTAGCGGATGATCTGGGCTTTAGTGATATAGCACCTTATGGCAGTGAGATTAGCACCCCTCATCTGACCGCACTGGCTGAAAATGGTCTTAGCTTTACCAATTATCATACCGCGGCTAATTGTGCACCAGCTCGCGCTATGCTGCTCACTGGCGTCGACAGCCACCTGGCTGGTGTACCCAACATTCCTGAGATGATCCCACCGGTCCAGCAGCACGCGGACCATTATCAAGGTGTACTAGGTCAAGATGTAGTCACCGTAGCGACCTTATTACAAACCGCTGGGTATCACACTTACATGGCCGGAAAGTGGCATCTTGGTCAAACCCCAGGCTTGCTACCCAGTAGCCGCGGCTTTGAACGCACTGTGGCACTGGGTGAATCGGGCGCTGACAACTGGGAACAAAAGCCCTATTTACCTATTTATGACAAAGCCAACTGGTATGCCGATGGTAAAGAATATCAGCTACCCGAAGACTTTTACTCATCACGTTTTTTGATTGATAAAACCATTGAGTTTATTGATAGCAACAGCGCAAGCGAACAACCTTTCTTTGCCTATGTTCCTTTTCAAGCTGTGCATATGCCAGTGCAGGCTCCTCAAGAATTTATTGATAACCACATGGGTGTGTATGATCAAGGGTGGCATCAACTACGGCAAGCCAGATTAAAAAAAGCCATTGAACTGGACGTCGTTGCTGACACCACACAAGCGGTCAGTATGCCTACCACTGAGGATTGGGATAGTCTTTCTGATGAGCGCAAACGTTATGAAGCTAAACGTATGGCGGTTTACGCTGCCATGATTGAAGCTATGGATCATCATATTGGGCGCCTAGTGGATCATCTAAAGCGTATTGGGAAATATGAAAACACCCTGTTTATATTTACCTCAGATAATGGAAGTGAACCCACTGGGGCAGTAAATCCAACTACTTTATTAAGCAATTTTGCATTGAGCCGCCAAGGCTATTCCAGCGACTATGAACGCTTGGGGCTCAAAGGCAGCTTTAACTCCATCAGTCCAAGTTTTGCCAGTGCAGCGGCATCACCTTTGGCCTACTATAAGTTTTTTGTTGGCGAGGGCGGTTTGCGTGTCCCTCTTATTATTGCTGGCAACGGCATTGCCGCTAAAGGGCTTAAAACTGACGTCTTCTCGCATGTTACTGATATAACGCCGACCATTTTACAGCTCACTCATACTCAGGAGCCCTCTTCATATTATGGTGGTCGAAAAATCGAGCCTATCTCTGGTAGAGACATAAGCCAAACCTTGTCAAACCATCAAACGCAGGTGCGCGGAGAGGAAGATCAAGACGCAGTTGGCTACGAGCTGGCTGGAAATGCAGCGCTATTTTTAGGTGATTATAAAATAGTTCTCCATGTTGCCGCGCCGGGTGACGGTCAATGGCGGCTATTTAATATTAAAATTGACCCGGGTGAGACCAAGGACCTGAGCTCAGTTGAGCCTAAAAGATTGCAGCGCATGTTAAATTTATATCATCAATATGAAATAGATAATCAAGTGCTACCAATAACCGCGAACTTTGATCTAAAAAGGCAAGTCATCATTAATGGAGTTCATGCTAGATTTGGACCGCAAATACTCAACTTTATTATTTTAATGTTTGTTTTAATCCCATTTTATGTCGTATATCGCACCCGCAAAAACCTTGAAGCTAGGGACTAAGTAATCTTTCTAAGCCACACATACATCAATTATTAGGAGCAATTATGGACTTTACAGCCTTTTCCCAATCACGAAAGAGTGTACGCGGATTTCAACAAAAACCCGTACCTAAAGAAGTTATCGATGACATCATTAACACCGCAAAATGGGCGCCTACTTCATACAACACTCAAACCTGGCATATCCATGCAGTGGCTGGTGAGGTACTTAATAAAATTCGTGAAGGCAATACTAAAGACACCTTGGCCGGAAAACCCAATGTGCGCGACTTTCCCTACAAAGAAAAATATGAGGGAGAACATCGCCAAAACCAGATCGATGTTGCTGTGCAATTGTTCGAAGCGATGGGTATTAAGAGAGACGACAAAGAAAAGCGTATGGATTGGATGTTAAGAGGCTTTCGTCAATTTGATGCTCCAGTGTCGTTAGTACTCACTTACGACAGATATCTTGAACCTGCTGCGATCACTCAATTTGGATTAGGCTCTCTTGCTTATGGTATTGTGCTCGCTGCCTGGGAGAGAGGGATTGGATGCGTCATAAATGGTCAAGGCATTATGCAGTCGGATGTGGTTCATGAGCACGCTAATATTCCAGATGATCAAGCCATTATGATTTGTATTGCTATGGGCTATCCTGATGAAAGCTTTGCTGCAAATGACGTACGTTCGACACGCGCTGATAATAGTACTTTTGTTACTTACACTGGTTTTTAAGCCCACGAGTAAAGCGTGTAAGCGCAGCTAAGGCTGCGCTTACAAAGTGTCCTCAGTGTTTGACCCACCGCGCAGTTAGCTATAATCTCTTATTCCAACGGATGACCATGTTAACCACGGAATAGTGTATGAGTGAATTCCCAAAGTTCAAGCAGGCTGACTACCCCAAACTATATCTTGAGCAAACTGATAAGGACTTATCGAAAAGCCTACATCCTAGTTTTCGCTACGCATATTTTAAAACCATTGCTAAGGGCGGAAAGTCACTCATTCAGTCTTGCAAAGATTTACATTTAGGTCGCGTGGTTTGCCACAAGTCTTTAAAGCCTGAGTTTGCCGACGACCCTATTGAACAAAAACGTTTATTACGCGAAGCGCGTATTTCAGCGATGTTGCAGCATCCCAATACAATGCCAACCTATGAGCTGGGTAGAGATCGTAAGGGGCATTATTATTTTACGATGAAGCTCGTCCACGGCTATACCTTTCGGGAAATTATTAACTACCGCGAGCGCTATGACACTACCCAACTGTTAGATATCGTTATCCAGGTAGCGTATGCCTTGGAATATGCCCACACCCATGGCGTGGTGCATCGAGACATAAAACCAGAAAACATCTTAGTCGGCCCTTTTGGTGAGGTGCTGTTATTGGATTGGGGATTAGCGAAGGTTAGAAGCGAGGAAGGTGAAGAGTCAGATATTGACAATATTGAGCCGCAACATGCCGTTGATGATCAAAGCATGACCGGATTTCAAAAACTACAGGGTACTATAAGCTATATGTCGCCGGAACAGATTAAAAAAGCGCATGATATCGACGGTAGGACCGATATATACAGTCTTGGCTGTTTGCTCTATGAAGCACTTAGCGGAAGAACTCCTGCCTCTGGTGAGACGATGGACCAGCTCATTGCCAGCACCATGAATGATCAACCACCGCAATTAACATCAATAACATCAATGCCAATATCTAACGTACTCAATGACACCATCATGCAGTGTTTACAAAAAAATTCTGACCATCGTATGGCAACCATGGCAGAATTAATTAGATGTCTTAAACAATAGACCTGTGTTAGCTCATTACCTGGGCAAGAATAAGGGAGATATTGTCTTGACCCCCGCAATCTAAGGCTCGGTCGAGTAATTTGTCAGCGTAACCTTCTAAATTTCCGGCAAACTTTAACCCATACTCTAGTAGTAATTGATCATCTATCCGATCGCTTAAACCATCAGTGCACGCTACGATAATATCCCCTGCTTTCAACTCAAAACAGCCTGTGTCTGGCTGAATCAATAATATACTACCCACCTTTTGCGTCAGAATACTGGGTGCACGCCGGTAAAGGTCTGGCGCCAACGTTGCATCAATTTTATTACGATCTAAGGTGTGGTCTTTGGTTAACATTTGAATGCTAGTGTTTTCAGGTCTCACAATATAGATTCTGGAATCACCGACCCAAGAAAAATGTAACTGATTATTGATCATCAAAAAGCATGTCAGGGTCGAGCCCATCGTACGATATTTCTCTTCGTTGCGCTGAATGGCAATAATTGCCTCATTGGCATACTTCACGGCATTGCCAAGCTCACCAGCTGGCTTTTCAAGCAGCTTAGTCGAGGTTGTGTTAGCAAGATATTCAATGCTGGCATCTACCGCAATTTGACTGGCGACCTCACCAAAATCAGTGCCGCCCATACCGTCTGCGATAGCCGCCAAAAACCCATTTTGATGAATTCTTAGATAGTCTTCATTATTACGCTTTACTTTGCCAGTATGGCTGCGCGAACAAAACTGAAGGCTAAAATCTTTAGGCATGGTCGACAGTTTACCTGATGTAAATGAACGGACAAGGGTTAGCTAACGAGAGTGCTTAAAGTGCCGCAATATTTTAATTCTCTATTTATGAGAATTTGATTATTATTGGGTAAAGGTATTGATAAGCAACCATAAAATCTTAGGTATCTGTATGGCAACAATTAAAGAAGCAGCTAGAGAAACACCTGTTGTTCATCGTACCGATGTTTTAGTCGTCGGAAGTGGTCCAGGTGGGCTCGCCGCAGCAATGGCTTCCGCTAGAGCCGGAGCTGAAACCACTTTGCTTGAGCGTTATGGCTGCTTTGGTGGCAACCTGACTCAAGTCGGTGTTGAAGGGTTTGCATGGTACCGACATGACAAAACCGTTGACAGTGAAGGTATTGGTATTGAGTTCGAAGAGCGCGCTAAATCAATGGGAGCAGCCAACCCCGAACCTCAATCTAATAGCCATGCTATTGATGGTGAAGCCTTTAAGTATGTTGCTGACGTGCTAGTTCAAGAGGCTGGTATTACGCCAATGCTCCACAGAACCATGGTTGCCACTATTGTAGAAGAAGGTGTTATCAAAGGTGTCATCGTAGAGAGTAAAGCTGGCCGAGAGGCCATTTTAGCGAAGCGCGTTATTGATGCCACTGGTGACGCTGACATCGCTCACCGAGCCGGTGCGCGGGTACATAAAACACCCGTAGAAGAAATGATGGCAGCCTCTGTCATGTTCTCTATGAATGGTGTCGACAAAACTCGATTTATCGAAGACGTGAAATCTAATCCTCATACTTACAGCGATTGGTGCGGACCTGACTGGTCAATGGAGACAACAGGCAAAGAAGATAAATTGTTTTCGCCCTATTTAAAAAAGCCGTTTGAAAAGGCCATTAAATCCGGCCTGATTCCAGCAAATTTGAATACTATTACCGGTACCTGGGGTGCCATCAGCGACCAAGGTGATCTTAGTTACCTAAATTTAGTGCATCTAGCTGGATTGGATGCCACGAACCCTGATCATCTTACAAAAGGTGAAATGGAGGGTCGTCGGCAAGCCATGTTAGCGATTGAGGCATTGAAGCAATTTAATCCAGGGTGCGAAAATGCCAAACTAAGAAATTTTGGAATGACACTAGGCGTTCGAGATACCCGCAAGATTGATGCGGTTTACAATATGACCGCTCATGATGTTCGCGAACAAGGTCAGTTCGAGGACAGCATTGGTATATTTCCGGAATTTATTGATGGTTATGGCATTCTCATACTGCCAACGACCGGCCGCTACTTTCAGCTCCCTTACCGATCTATGCTCCCTCAGGGTGTACGCCATTTACTCGTCACGGGCCGCTGTGTAGGCGGAGACCAAGACTCACATGCCGCTGTACGAAATATGATGTGTTGCGCAGTGAATGGCCAAGGTGCCGGGGTGGCCGCTGCAATTTCGATACAAACCAATGTTGACGTCGCCGATGTCGATATTAAAAAGGTCCAGAAGAAGCTCATACAGCAAGGGGCTCGCATACACTGACACTAAGGCAGCGTTAAGCCGTTTGAAAAGGATGCATTGTCATTACGCCGCTTATGCTATAAATTTTATACTCTAGGTTTCGGAAATTCTTACGCTATAGATAATCATTCAAAAAGCAGGTATGTGCCATGCCATTAACGATTAACCCTAATGTTTTTATCACCTGTGCTATTACTGGTTCAGGGAACACTCAAGATCGGAGTCCAGAAGTACCCCGCTCACCCAAAGAAATTGCCGAAAGTGCTATTGCAGCGGCTGAAGCGGGTGCTGCAATAGTCCACTGTCATGTGCGCGACCCCGAAACTGGTGTGGCTTCTAGAGACCCTAAACTGTATCGAGAGTTAACTGATCGGATTCGTGATTCAAAGACTGATGTTGTCTTGAACCTAACCGCAGGAATGGGTGGTGACATGGTCTTTGGGCCACCCTCCGCACCACTGCCATTACATAATAGTACTGATATGGCGAGTGCGGAAAGTCGAATGGAACCCATTGCTCAGTGCCTACCTGAAATATGTACACTGGATTGCGGCACCATGAACTTTGCCGAAGCTGACTACGTGATGACCAACACCCCCGGTATGCTTAGAGCGATGGGCAGCATGATGACCGCACTAGGCGTTAAACCTGAAATTGAAGCTTTTGATACCGGTCATCTGTGGTTTGCTAAAGAGCTGGTAAAGGAAGGTGTGTTGAGCAGTCCCGCATTAGTACAACTATGTATGGGTGTGCCCTGGGGCGCTCCCAATGATCTCAATACTTATATGGCTATGGTGAATAATATTCCTGATAGTTGGCACTGGTCGTCATTCTCTATTGGTCGTCACCAAATGCCCTATGTAGCGGCCTCTGTTCTAGCTGGGGGTAATGTGCGTGTTGGTCTAGAAGACAACCTTTGGCTCGAAAAAGGTGTTCTAGCGACTAATGCAGCTCTAGTCACAAAAGCAGCCACAATTGTCGAGGCTATGGGGTCAACTCTGATGAAGCCCCAGCAAGTTCGAGATCAGCTAGGGTTAACGAAACGATCGCCGCGATGAGTAAAACTGACTCAAACGTAAATAAACTGGTGAACAATGAGATTACATTTGGCGTTATTGGCGGCGGGGTTATTGGTGGTGGCTGGGTCGCGCGCTTTTTACTGATGGGTTTTGATGTCAATGTGTTTGACACCGACCCACAGGCTCAACGAAAAATTAAGCAGATGCTAGAAAATGCGCGTCGCTCAATGCCGGGTCTATTCGAGTATCTGTTGCCCGAAGAAGGCCAGCTAACTTTTTGCTCGACTATTAGGGATGCGGTTAGCTCGGCCAGCTGGATTTGTGAGGCAATTCCTGAACGCTTAACGCTTAAACAGTCGGTCTATGACGAGATACAAGCCCACTGCTCAGAGGATGCGATCATTGCGTCCTCAACCTCTGGCTTCAAACCCTCTGAGTTGCAAGCAACCTCATCGAGACCCGAACAGATTATTGTTGCACATCCATTCAATCCCGTTTATCTGATTCCTCTGGTAGAGTTGGTGGGTAACATCAAAACTACGGAGCGAGCCGCAGTGGTTATCTCCCAACTGGGAATGCACCCTCTCACGGTGCGCAAAGAAATTGACGCGCATATTGCTGACCGCCTCCTAGAAGCGGTATGGCGTGAAGGTTTATGGTTGGTCAACGATGGTATTGCAACCACACAAGAAATTGACGACGCTATTCGTTATGGGTTTGGCCTGCGCTGGGCGCAAATGGGAATGTTTGAAACCTATCGCATAGCCGGTGGAGAATCCGGTATGGCGCATTTTATTCAGCAGTTTGGTCCGGCATTAGAATGGCCATGGACCAAACTTATGAATGTGCCCGAGCTTACCGATGAGTTAGTTGACAAGATTGCCAGCCAATCAGATGAACAATCTGGACAGTACTCGATTAAAGAATTGGAGCATATTCGCGATGACAACCTGGTTGCCATGATGCGTGCCTTAAAACTCAAAAATTGGGGGGCAGGAAATCTACTCAATAAGATAGATCATGAACTCGAAGCTAAGGCCGTCGAGCCCCAGACGACTCTTACGCAAAGCGCCTCTGTATTGACCGTAAGTCGAGTGGTTCCATCCAGTTGGATCGACTTTAATGGCCACATGAACGATAGCCATTATGCTGAGGTTTTCTCTAAAGCCAGTGACATTATTTTGCGACGTCTGGGCGCAGATCCCGAGTATGTCGCCCGCGGCTATAGCTTCTTCACCGTAGACATGAAAATTGACTACATTAATGAGTGTCACGCAGGAGAACAGGTTTTTGCTTTCACGACTATTAAATTGGCCGAGGGTAAAAAACTAGACCTGTACCATGAGATGAAAAATGCTCAGGGTACTGTCTGTGCAACTGGCTCTCAGTTCTTACTGCATGTTGACTTAAATTCACGTAAATCTTGTCCACCTTTAGAGCCTGTTGCCAGTGCTTTGGAGGGTTTAGGTTAGATAGCCTCAATGGAGGACTTTGCTGTGCAAGACACTAATGTTATTCCCACCCCCGATAGTCGGTATTGGCCGCCAAGCGAAACGATTAGATCTGCAAAAATTAGTCATAAAGCCATTATGCTCAACTGGAGCAACAAGCAGGAATCTAAGTTACACCCACTATGGCTGCGTGATAATTGCTGCTGTGAGCAATGCTTAAATCAAGTAACCCGAGAACACTTGCTCGATCTGCGTGACATACCCGCCGATATTGAAGCTGCAACCGTTAAGGTTGATGCCCAGGGAGCACTTTGTGTCACCTGGGCTTCCGATCAGCATAGTAGTCGCTTCAATCCCGCATGGCTTTACGCTCATAGTACTCATCAACCACCCAAAAATTCAAAGCCACAACTATGGAGCGCTGCGGACTTTTCAGAACCACCCAGTTTTTACGCCGATCAGGGTGAAATTAGTGAGCAACTTTTACATGAGGTGTTACTCAGCGTAAGGCATTACGGTTTTGCACGGCTAAGAGGCTTAACCACCGATCTGGAATTGGTTGAGCAGTTCGCTCAGCGGATAGGACCTGTACGGGAGACACATTTTGATCGAATTTTCGACGTTATATCAAAACCCGACGGCGACAGTAATGCCTATACCAGTCACTACCTAGCAGCCCATACCGACATACCGACTCGCGAATCACCACCGGGAATTCAGATACTTCATTGTCGGATTGCTGATGCTCAGGGGGGTGAAAGCACCATGACTGACGGCTTTAAAGTCGCTAAAGATATTGAGCAACAATTTCCCGAGCACTATAAGACACTGACCACTACAAAGTGGTGTTATGCCAATAGAGCCGGACCAAAAGACTACCGCTGGGAAGCGCCCACTATTAACGTAGACGACAACGGCGAGCTATCCGAGATCAGAATGTTGCCATTTTCTCGAGCACCCTTACAGGCAAGTTTTGATGAGATTGAGGCCACTTACGCCGCATTAAGATGCTACATGGAAAAGGCTAATTCTGCAGAGTACCAAGTAAGCTTCCCCTTTAAAGCCGGCGACCTGATTATTTTCGATAACCGTCGAATCTTACATGGGCGTGGTGAGTTTTATCCACAGACCGGCAACAGAGCACTGCGCGGAACCTACATTGAACGAGATGATGTCTTGTCCAAGATCCGACAGTATGAGCATGGATGATTGACTATAGGCCAGTATTAGAATTTAGTGGTGAAAATAAAAAGGGCCCAACTGCCAGTGCAGTTGGGCCCTTTTTCTACTCTTACTCTTACTATCTACTTTTACTAGAAGTCCTTAGAGAACCGCACACCTACAGTCCGCGGTCTAGCACGAACACCGTAGTTTTGAGCTCCACAGGTTCCTGCAGCACACTGGCTCGTTAGATAAAGTGGCGCATCTTCATCAGTTGCATTCTTAATGAAGAAATCTACAGAATATGAGCCTGTGGCAATACCGGCGCTAAGATCAAGGAAAGTATTAGAAGGCACGTCCCCTCGAATTGCGTTATCTGCCTGATTCATACTTGAACCTCTTTCGCCCTCGTAGGAGAAAGCACCCTGTATATGACTGTCATACCCACCTGCCTCAAACGTATAGCGAGCAACAATATTACCCTTAAAGTCAGCCGTCACAGGTAATGGCGTTCCTTTTGGAGCAAGTACTTTAGTCACATTACCATCAGCGTCAAAGTTGGCGTAGTCGCTAAGTAACTCAGAATCAATAAACGTGAATGCTCCTGATACTGTTAAGTTATCAGTAGGAACCCAAAGAATCTGCCCCTCTAATCCGAGTACCTCTGCAGATGGACCATTGGCAACCTGAGTGATGGCGTTAGCGCCAGTGAATGAAATTTGGAAATCATCCCACTCTTCTTTAAACACTGCTCCGTTAAACTGCAAGGTGTTATCCATCCACTGCGTCTTCCAACCTAATTCCCAGTTAGTCAGGAAGTCAGATGTATAATTACCCGCACCAGGTGCACGGTTAATACCACCCGGACGGTAACCCTCAGACCAAGTTCCATACATCATATGGTCATCGGAAATCTGCCAAGTAAGATTAACTCGACTTACGTTTTCACTTTCGTTAATACCTTTATCAACGTTCAGACAAGGTTTGTCTTTATAATCAGCTTGTCCTGTGGGGAACAAATTACATCTGTTCTCGCCATTAGATGACCACATGGGCGTAAAGCCTAGTCCGAAACCAAAGAACCCCTTTACCGTTACTTCTGGTTTAAAGAAACGTGTTCCCACCGTCAACTCAAGATCATCAGTAATGTCGTAGCTAAGGCTTGCAAAAACAGCTTCATCTGTATCTTCACGATCCAAGCTGTTCAGATAAACGGTACTATCAAAGCGTGGATTAGGATTATCTTGGTTCGGTTCCATGCTATCTGCCAGACCATCGACTCTCCAGTGTTGTTGGAAGTCGTGCTTTTGATTCTGGTAGAAAAGTCCAACCAGACCACGTACTCGATTATCTTGCGGCGAGCTAATTCTCAATTCATGGCTGGTCTTTTTGTAACCATCATCATTGGTGAAATAAGCGCCACCCATGATTCGGGTTCCGGCGTCAGGGAAAAACATGTTTGGAACTGCACGATCGCCACTATTGGCAAAGTGCAGATCAGCGTAATAACCTGTGGTATAGGCTGTGTCATACCAATAGGAGTAATCGCTGTAATCAAATGAGCCGTCAACTTCACGATCAAGATAAGACGCCGCGTAACTAACATCAAAGTTGCCGATGCTACCTTCGATGGTCAAGCCGAGCTGGTACCACTCATCGTCAGTATATTCATTCTGGAAATGCGTCACCGACTGATCTTCTGCAACGAAATCACTCAGATCTTCACCCCAAGATCCTTGCCCTTCCTGCTTTTGGTACATAACCTGTGGCATGACGCTCCAACTGTCATTTAAGTCAACACGCAACGAGGCGCGGGCGCCCATAGTATCCATGGTGTTGTAATTATCTTCAGCTGTAGCTGTGTTAGTAACAATGATGTCGTCGGCAGTAGTGCTAGCCACGCCCGGGAATGTTCGACTTCCAAGAACGTTATCGATATAACCTGCATCACTGCGATTCCAACCCACTAAACGGATCGCCATATTGTCGGCAAGAGGTATGTTGACAAAACCCTCGGCTACATAGCCTGAGTCATCACCATCAACCATATTTCCTTCTAAACCATAACCTGCAGAAAATTCATTCAGATCAGGCTTATTAGTGATAATACGGATTGTTCCGGCTTGAGAGCTGGCACCGTATAGAGTTCCTTGAGGTCCTGACAATGCCTCTACACGAGCAACGTCATACATATGTATGTCTAAGTTACCCTGAATAGTAGTAATGGGTTGTTCATCCAGATACATGCCCACACTTGGCTGTGATGTGGTCGCTTGACCATCTCCAGCTGTCGCGATACCGCGCATATAAACAAGTGTAAAACTAGACCCAGCACCCAATGAAGGTGTCATAGCGACACTTGGCAGCATTTTAGCGTAGTCCTGGAAATCTTGAATACCCAGGTCACTTATAGTCTCATTACCAAGCGTCTGGATACTAATAGGTACATCTTGAAGGTTCTGAGCACGCTTTTGAGCGGTTACTACAACCTCCTCAATACCTGCACTCTGCTGAGCAATCAGCCCGGGGCTAAGCAGTAATATAGCCGCCGCAAGCGGAGCTCTGCCAAACCTATTCGGAAATTTTTTCGTTGTTATTTTTTTCATTTTACATCCCCCAAAAAATTTAAAGTATAAAGTTACTCTTCTTTTTAGTTTAAGGCTACCTAAAAAGCCAATATAAACAGCATTAATCTAATCAATTAATCAGTTTAATTGATAAAAGCCCTGTTTTTTTTATTTTAGGGGCTTTAAAGCGGAACTTAATCAATTTACATTATCGTGGCGGCATCTCAGGGTAACTATCCAGTACAAGACCCAATGAGTCTTTTAAAGGATTCAACCAGGGCTCATAATTAGCCCACTGCTCCATCCCTTGCCGATAAATCGGTTGGCGTACCTGCTCTGAACTTGCCGTGCGCACGCCTCTCTGAGTTTCAAAAAAACGTAAGCAGGCCGGCTCAAAGTCGAGCTGGCAATAAGCCAAGAGCTTGCGCACCTGGGCCTCTGTATCCTCGACAGTTTGTTCATAAATAACTCTGTGAATCCGTCCGGGTAATACAGTGTCGAAGTGCGCCATTAGTTCAACATAGTCATGATAAAAACGGCCAATATCTGAGAGGCTGTAACTGAAGTTCTGGCCCCTTGCATAGTACTGTTTAAAATTAGACAGGCAGCAGCCCATTGGATGCCGTCGTGCATCAATGATTTTTGCATTGGGCAGAATTAGGTGAATCATGCCAATGTGTAAAAAATTATTAGGCATTTTGTCAATAAAAAATGGGCTATCAGTTTTACGATGAACACGGGTACGTTCAAGATACTGGGCCCCGAGTTCTCGCAACTCGTCATGGCTTTTTGTCGCTAAAACATTACTGTACTGTGCGTTGTCATTAGCGTCCCCTTCAGCACTCATTTCTAGCGCCATGCTAATGATGTCAGGCAGCTCTGTAGTGCCCTCTACCAGCGAGTGACTGGCCAGAATCTGCTCCAACAGAGTAGACCCTGAACGAGGCATTCCCACAATAAAGATTGGCGCGGCCGTGTCATGCCCCGATCCAGTTCGATCCTTCAAAAATTCTGATGTGAATTTACGCTTGAGTCGGTCTGTCCTCGCGGTATTGCCATCAGCATCATAGCGAATACCCTCGCGATGGAGCTTATTACCCTGATCATAGTGTTTAAAAGATAATTCATAATCAGCCGAATCTTCTGCCGCCTTGCCGAGGGCAAATTCAAACTGAATTCGATCTTCTTGAGTCAGCGTATCTTTTTGTACTTGCAGATTCATCGCCGTCATATCTTTCTTAGAGAAGCGAAATGTCTTTAGATTTGCCAAGCTCCAATAGGCTTCCCCAAAACTTGGATTACGTTCAATACTGTTGCGATAAGCCTCAATGCATTCTTCCTGACGGCCTTCAGTTTTTAATACATGTCCATAGCTGAGCCATATCTTTGCATTGGCAGGATATTCATCAAGCAATTGGGCATACATACTGCTGGAGCGCTCATAATCACCAACTCGACTAAGAATCACGGCGGTCAGATTTCGGTAACTAGGGTTACTTGGACTCACCAATAATAATTGTTCTATTTCAATCAGTGCTTGAGATGATTTGTTAAGCCGATGTAATAAGGTGGCATAATTGAAACGCGCAGCAGTAAAGCTAGGGGCTAAATCAAGACAGCGCTCGAGAAGCTTTTCGGCATCATCATTGTTACCACAGCGCACCGCAACCTCTGCCAACATGCGAATAGCAGGCACATCAGTAGGCGCTTTTTTCAATTGTGCTTTCAGGAGAAGTTCGGCCCTGGGAATATCATTTGCAATCATCGCGCTGGCCGCCTGTTGCAACTGCGGATCGCTAACAGAACTTTGAATATGACGAGTGTAGGCCTCATCTGCACCGGAAGAATCACCGACAGCCATAAGATGGTCTGCAAGCAGACGCCATGCTTCAGGATGCGCCGGCTTTAGTGCAATAGTCGCTCGTAAAGCTGATATTGCATCATCGCCTCGTCCCAAAACAGCCAATAACAAGGCATGCTCAAAGTGCGCTGCAGCCCATCGAGATTGATCGGACAGTAATTTATCAATCAGCTCTAAAGCTACTGCAGGATTGCCACAATAACGTTCCCCTGTGATCAACAGTAACTGTGCTGGGGGATAATTAGGCACAGCGTTTAGAATTTCTCGTGCTTGCTCAACCGCCAGCTTTGGATCCACCGCAAGCAGGCGTTCCGTATTTTTTACAGCGATTTCAAGCGTGCCCTCGGCGCCCGATTTTTCAGTCATTGTGCTCGACCTTTTTAAATCTCACCCAAATCAATAGCATATTACTCTGGCTCCCCTATCCATTTATTACCACTCCTAGTTTGACGTGGCGCTCACATTTACCTAACAATACTACAGTTTTTAGTGCGTTAGTGGCTTAACCGTTGACGCCCCACTATGTTTAGTCATATTTGAAAATACTATCAAAAAATTTGACTACTCTCTAACAGCAACGCCTTCTTTCTGACGCTCTTGCCAATTTGGATCTATATATACCTCAACGAAAGACTCAGGCCTTTGTACATTTTCCTTGATTAGGTCAGCACCCCGTTCGGCGACCATCATGGTTGGGGCATTTAAATTACCATTTGGAATAGTGGGAAATATTGAAGAATCGATAACTCTTATATTATTTAAGCCATGTACTCTGAGTTCAGGATCGACAACAGACAAAGAGTCAGTACCCATTTTACACGTGCAGGAGGGATGGTACGCGCTATCTACAGATTGACGGATAAACGCATCAATTTGCGCGTCACTTTGCACCTCATCTTTAGGCTGGATAACCTCACCACGGAATTCATCCATTGCAGGTTGGCGCATTATTTCGCGCGTTAGGTGAACACAATTGCGAAAACCTTCGCGATCTTCTTCTGTTGCCAAATAATTAAATTGAATGTCTGGATGCTGGCTAATATCCCCAGAAAGGGCTCGGACATGACCACGACTACTTGGCTTATTGTGCCCTGCATGAACTTGAAATCCATGCCCAGTGAACGCAACAGTTCCATCATAGCTAATGGCCCCAGGTAAAAAATGATACTGAATATCGGGCCACTTTACCCCTGCTTTGGAACGGATAAACGCACATGACTCAAAATGATTGGTCCGTCCTAAACCGGTTTTAAATAATAGCCACTGCGCGCCAATCAGCGCCTTTTTAAACAGACCTAGTTCGCTGTTTAGGGTGATTGGTTGCTTGCACCGATATTGGAAATTGAACTCCAGATGATCTTGGAGATTCTCACCAACACCTGGTAAGTCATGGACTATGTTAATGCCAATCTCGGCCAACCTAGCTTTGGGCCCCACCCCAGACACCTGTAGTAAATGTGGAGAGCCAATTGAGCCCGCGCAAAGAACTACCTCACGCTTTGCACAAAAGTTTTTTAAGCGCCCTCTTATCTTGCACTCAATACCTGTTGCAGTCTTGCCATCAAAGGTAACTCGTGTAACCAACGCTCTTTTGAGAATAGTGAGATTAGGACGTTTTTTTGCATCCTTTAAGTAGGCATGACTAGAAGATGCACGAATGCCGCTATCAACATTCATGAATTTTTGGCCAAATCCCTCTTGGCGATAACCATTATAATTTTCAGTCTCGCTGTATCCGCTCTCCACCCCCGCATCAATAAAAGCGCGGTAAAGTGGATTGCGCATATTATTGCCGCCACTTATGGCAACAGGACCCTCACTGCCAGTGTATTGACTGGTAACACAGCGATGGTTTTCTAGCTTATTAAAATACGGTAGGCAGCTCTGATAGTTCCATCCAGTCGCACCAAGAGATTCCCATTCGTCAAAATCTAAGGCATGCCCTCTTACATAAACCATGCCATTTATAGAGGAAGATCCCCCCATTACCTTGCCGCGAGGACAATTCATGCGCCGATTATCCAGGTAGGGTTCGGGTGCAGACTCAAATCCCCAATTATATTTTCGTGTATTCATGGGAATACCCAGCGCCGAAGGCATACGCACAAAAACACTGCGATCGCTGCCGCCGTATTCGACCAGCAGAACACTGCAGGTAGGCTCCTCACTTAAGCGTGAGGCTAAAATAGCGCCCGCCGAACCGGCGCCTACTACAATATAATCGTAAATTTCTTGTTTACCCATCAGTCTAAACGCCTTAATTAGAATCCTTAAAACTCTGCTCTTGCTAACAAACAGTATAATGCAGGTGTCTTTAAACATGTCACTGCCGAAGCCACAATAGTGCTTACCACACCCGTTATCAACACTCGTCACCGAAAACTAGCGGTGCTGTAAGTGCCTAAATACCCATAGCATGATATTCTCAGCCAAACTTTTATCCAAACTGCCTTTAACGCAAGCAGGGGTCACTGGGTAAGGCTTGAGATTGCTTTAACAGCCTATTCTCAATACTTATTTAAGTAACGCCAATAACTTTAGAGTCAGTAGAAATATTTAACTTTAGGAGTACCGAATAATGACACAACCCACCGCCAGTCATTTTATTAATGGCGAATATGTTGAAGACTCTACTGGCTCGCCAATTGATGTTATCTATCCAGCCACCGGGGAAATTATTGCCAGAGTCTATTCCGCGACACCCAACATAATCGAGCAAGCAGTAAAGAGTGGGTTAGACGCTCAAAAAGCGTGGGGCAGACTGTCTGGAACCGAGCGTGGCAGAGTTTTACAGCGTGCTGCCGTTATCATGCGTGAGCGTAATCGTGAGCTGTCTGTTTTGGAAACTTACGATACCGGAAAACCCATGTCGGAGACGCTTTATGTTGACGCGACCAGTGCCGCAGATGCATTAGAATATTTTGGTGGCCTGGCTGGCTCGATTACAGGTGAACATATTCCGTTAGCGGACGGTAATTGGGCCTATACTCGCCGAGAAGCTCTGGGCTTGTGTGTAGGTATTGGCGCCTGGAATTATCCCACTCAAATAGCTTGTTGGAAAGGTGCACCTGCACTCGCATGCGGTAATGCGATGATATTCAAACCCTCTGAGACAACTCCCCTATGTGCTCTCAAAGTCGCTGAAATTTTAATCGAAGCGGGGCTACCGGCCGGCTTATATAATGTCATTCAAGGTATGGGCGAAGTTGGCTCAGCTCTAGTCTCAGATCCTCGCGTGGACAAGGTGTCTCTTACTGGCTCAGTGCCTACGGGGCGCAAAGTTTATGCCGCGGCGGCCTCACAAATGAAACATGTCACTATGGAACTGGGTGGCAAATCGCCACTTGTTATTTTTGATGATGCCGATCTTGAGAACTCTGTCAGCGGCGCAATTTTAGCCAACTTTTATTCCACAGGTCAGGTTTGCTCAAATGGGACTCGTGTATTTGTTCAGAAGGGGATCTTGGATACCTTTTTAACAAGGCTCACCGAACGTTTAAGTCTTGCCGTTATAGGCGATCCACAAGATGAGAGCACCAACTTTGGCCCAATGGTAAGTGAGCGCCAACTAGAGATAGTACTTAGCTATATTGAAAAAGGTAAGGCAGAAGGTGCTCGATTGGTCACTGGTGGAAATCGTATCGCTGGGCAGGGCTATTACCTGCAGCCAACCGTCTTTGCCGATGTCACAGATGACATGACTATCGCCCGTGAAGAGGTTTTTGGCCCTCTCATGTCAGTGCTATCGTTTGACAATGAAGACGAAGTTATTGCCCGAGCTAACGCCACTGAATTTGGCCTAGCCGCAGGAGTCTTTACGGCTGATTTAAGCCGCGCTCACCGTATGGTTGACGCGCTTGATGCCGGCACCTGCTTTATAAATTCTTATAATGATGCGCCAGTGGAGGTACCTTTCGGAGGAGTGAAAATGTCGGGGGTCGGTCGAGAGAACTCGAAAGCGGCGATTTTACATTACTCACAATTAAAGTCGGTATTTGTGCGCATGGGTGATATGGAATCTCCTTTTTAAAAAATATATGCGCTATTTTCTAGTTTTTATCACTGAACAAATAGTGTTAACTATTTTAAAAAAAACTGAACTACTTGGGAATATGCTGTCAAATTAAAGGCAAGTGATGATTGCAAATATTCTCCCCCGAGATAGTTAGAAAATGTTAGACCCCGAGTAGCGAAAAACCCTAGTCTTTTATAAGACTGGGGTTTTTTGTTATGGCGTTCATATCAAAATGACTGATTAGATGATTTACTCATTAATTATCTTATTTTTTAAAATAAAATGAACTACTTGAGAATATGCTGTCAAATTAAAGGCAAGTGATGATTGCAAATATTCTCCCCCGAGATAGTTAGAAAGTGTTGGACCTTGAGTAACGGAAAAACCCTAGTCCCTGAGACTGGGGTTTTTTTGTTTTGGTGTAGTGACTTGTCGTCTCCCCAAAATGTATAGTGCTGTTGACAACGGTTGCCCACTCCTTAAGAGTAGTGTTAATGTCACAAAAATTAGTACTCATAGTCTCGTATTAAAATGTCCGGAGCCGATCATGATCTGCAAGAAATCTAATATCACTTTGTGCTTATTCATGGCCTTGAGTACTTTGTCTTTGGTCGCTGTTAGTCATGAAAAAGCCGGGGCGCCAAAACCTTCAACTCAGCGCGCAATCGTTTTTCCAGATACAGCAGACTACCAAACATTAGTCGTTGATTTACATACCCATAGTGTTTTCTCAGACGGCCATGTCTGGCCTAACATACGCGTGGCCGAGGCTCTTCAGGATGGGCTAGATGCTATCGCTATTACTGAACATCTAGAATGGCAACCGCATCTTGCCGACATTCCTCATTCAGACCGAAACCGGGCATATCAGCAGGCAGCTGAATCAGCCGAGGGTTCCTCTGTGATCGTCTTGAGCGGAACTGAAATCACTCGCTATGAACCAGTTGGGCATATCAATGCTATTTTTATTGATGATGCCAACAAACTAATGAATGTCGAAGGTGATGCCAAAACCTCAACTGACACACAAACGTTTGGCGAAGCCGCGATCCAATGGCCCGCACAAAAGGCTGTTGAAGCTGCCCATAAACAGGGTGCATTTATGTTTTGGAATCACCCTAATTGGTCGAATCGAGCAACTTCTGGAATCACTAAGATGCATGATTTTCATGCCAATAATATTCGTCGAGGAATGCTTCATGGAATTGAAGTCGCCAATAGCTTTTGGTACGCCGAAGCGGCCTTTCAGGTAGCGTTGGATTATGACCTTGCACTAATAGGAACCTCAGATGTTCATGATTTAATAGACTGGGACTACAAACCACATGAGGGAGGACATCGACCGGTCACCCTAGTATTCGCCAAAGAAAAAACCGCAGACTCGATTAAGGAAGGCTTGTTCGCTAAGCGCACCGTGGTATGGTTTAAAAATATGCTGATTGGTCGACAATCTGACCTGTCACCTTTACTAACTGCAAGTTTAAAAGTAACTGCCATGCGCTACCAACCTGACACGGTGATCGCTGAAATTGACTTACAAAACACCTCAGATGCCGACTTTGAGGCCCGTTATAACGGCCCTTATAGCTTAGGTCTCAGCAGTGATCGTTTTACCATTCCAGCCCACAGTGAGATCACGATCGAAATTAAACCCGGTAAAATCATGACACAAATCGATCTTCCATTGATTCTTGAAAATACTCTTATAGAGCCGAACAAACATGCCTCGATGAATCTTATCGCAAAACTTCCACTTTAGTCAGCGAAGTCGTCGCCAATGTGAGCACAAAAGCACCTATGCCGAGCGTCTTTACGCCGCGTTATCGGCACTCCGCTGAATCAAATATTTTTCTCCACTTTTGGATAACAAGCATGGCTATTTTTAATATCCAGTCATGTCCTACAGTACGCGCGAACCAATATTTTCCTACTAACTCGTCGTCTGTTAAATAGTCATTCTTTTATCCAGCAGCAAAGCCCCTATGTGGTGCGCTTTTGACAAAAACCCTAATTTTTGCACAAAAAAAATCGTAAATTAGGCTCGTTATTGCCCAATCAGCCTTAATATCAGCCGATAGAACTTGGCATGCAAAATGCTTACTCATAGATGAATTTTTTAAATAAGTATTAAACTAAAATTGTATATTGCTTCCAATTTATTTTTAAGTTGACAGTGTAAACTTTAAAACTATAATGTGCTCGCTGTAAACATTACGCAAAGCATTAGCGATGATAAGTTTAACGGGAATTTTTTAACCATTAACGGAGTATGAAAAGTGAAAAAAGTATTAAGTGTTTTAGTATTAACGTTTTTATCAAGTGGTGCTATTGCTAGTGATTTAATGAATAGATTTGACCTTGATTCAGATAATCTGGTCACGATGGAAGAGCTCGAGCAAGCAGGATGTACCGTGAAAAACAGTATGTTTAAGGCAGCCGACAGAAATGATAATGGTTCGCTGAGTAAAAAAGAACTTAGAAAGTCACGTGATTACCTATTAACGCGCAAGAGATGTCCTAAAACTGCCGCTTCGTAGTACCTTTTATTTGACCAAAATCGATGAAAAAACGCATTAGAGCCTGAGCTTTTAGGCTCTAATGCGTACTGTACTGGACATTAAGAGGAAGAGTTATTAACTACCCAAAAATTGTTCCAAATATTGGACAAATAATTGTCTAACACTACAACGTGAAAATCTCAGTTACGCAGCTCAGCCATATTTTTAAATTGCTCTAATGCTTCGGGATTGGCCAATGCATCGGTATTCGTCACCACTTCCCCATGCACTACTTTGCGTACCGCCAACTCAACAATTTTGCCACTAATAGTTCTGGGGATATCACTGACGGCGATGATTTTTGCCGGTACATGTCGCGGTGTGGTCTCTTGACGAATAGTCTGACGAATCATCTGCTGAAGATCTGTACTCAATTCAACACCCGGACGCAAAACGACAAACAAAATTACCCGTACATCATCATCCCAAGTTTGACCGATACAAATACTGTCGACGACCTCCGTGAGCTTTTCTACCTGTCGATAAATTTCCGCCGTGCCTATTCGGACACCTCCCGGATTTAATACGGCATCTGAGCGTCCATGAATAATGATCCCGTTATTTTCCGTAATCTCACCGTAATCGCCCTGGGCCCAAATGTCGGGATAGGTCTCAAAGTAAGCACTCAAATACTTTTTATTCTCGACATCATTCCAGAAATAGATAGGTGCATTGGGGAAAGGTTTACTGCATACCAGCTCACCTTTTGTCTGTGTAACGGCATTGCCTTGGTCATTCCATATCTCAACCGCCATACCCAGGCCACGGCACTGAATTTCACCTTCCCAGACTGGCAGACAAGGATTGCCGAGAACAAAGCACGAAATAATATCAGTGCCACCAGAGATAGATGCAAGGCAGAGATCACTCTTTATATCACGATACACATAGCGAAAACTTTCATGTGAGAGCGGCGATCCCGTAGAAAGCAGCGTTTTTAGAGTCTTTAAATTGTGGGTCTCGCGAGGCACCACACCCGCCTTTTCTAGGGCACTAATATACTTGGCGCCAGCACCAAAAATACTGACTTGCTCTTCCTCAGCCATATCAATTAATGACTTGGGCTCAGGGTAAAACGGCGAGCCATCATAAAGTACCAATGTGGCTTCTGAGGCCAAGCCACTGACTAGCCAATTCCACATCATCCATCCACAGGTGGTGAAATAAAATAGCCTGTCATCAGTCTTTAAATCGGCGTGTAACTGGTGCTCTTTAAGATGCTGAATTAACGTTCCACCAGCACCGTGAACTATGCACTTGGGCGCGCCGGTAGTACCAGAAGAATACACAATATACAGCGGATGATTAAACGGTAACTGCTCAAAAACTAATTCAGCGCCACAATAATCCGATAGAAAGTCACTAAATAATACCGCGTCGTCAAAATTATCAATATCAGTGACAGAACTGGTTACAGGCACAACCACTAACTGCACAATACTATCAATCTTGCTGCAAATTTCTTTGAGACGCGGCACTGAGTCAATAGTTTTACCGTTGTAAAAATAACCCTCACAGCCAAACAGTACCTTAGGCTCAATCTGCCCAAATCGATCCATAACACCATTGATACCAAAATCTGGCGAGCAGGAGGACCAAATCGCTCCAATACTCGCAGTAGCCAACATGGCAACAATAGTCTCTGGAACGTTGGGCATAAACCCAGCCACGCGATCGCCACTGACGACCCCCAATTGTCTTAGCCCAGCGGCACATTCAGAGACCTGCTGATAAAGTTGGTGATAACTAAGTGTTTTGCGTGAACCGTTTTCTAACCGCGAAATTAAGGCCACTTTGTCACTGCGATTGCGCAGTAAATTTTCTGCATAATTAAGTCGCGCGCCCTCAAACCAAACAGCTCCAAGAAATTGTTCACCGTCGCTCAGCACACTGTCCCAGCTCTGCGAGGCGCGAATACCCGTAAATTGCCAGATGTGTTCCCAGAAAAGGTTGGGCTGCTCCACTGACCACTGATGAAGCTGTTGGTAATTATCAAACGTTACGCCAAGCTTGTGCTCAAGGTACTCGCCAAAGCGTTTTAAATTACTTGTATCAATTCGCTCAATACTCGGCTGCCAGAGTGGCTGTGTGCTGTTGAAGGTCATTTATTGAATCTCTTTAGGACAATGTAAATTGGCGTACACTTCCAAGGCTCAACATTTAACTCTACTTGTATTAAATAAACAATTACCAAACCTCAATATTTAGATCGACTCGTATTAAATAAACAAGTTATAGGCTGTATGGATGGCTAAAAATAGTCGTCGCATTAGAGCTATAGCCATCAAGGAGTAAGAACAAATTGTTTGTATAGTTCAGAGTAATCAAAAGATTGGTTGCTTTAGCCGGTTTCACCCACTTTTAATAATTCCTTCAACTAATTTTCGGGAAACCATAGCCCCGCGATGTTGAATGACTTTACTGGATAGCGGATGGCCCAATGTCACACATTTCGGGGGAAGCGTTTCTCCTAGAATACGATTAGCTAGATAGCCAGCACTGAATGAATCCTCAGCTGCAGTGGTGATAATGGCCGCTGAGGCTATGACCAAACATAAACTAAGTGTAGATTTCTTAAAAGAGAGCTTTTCTTAGAGCGTCAAAGTGACAGTCTCGAGCCGTCTTAGATATCTGGGCGCCCGGAGCAATGAATTCAAACCCATGAAATCCTCCAGAAAAAATCTCTAATTGCGTCTCTACGCCAACTGCTTGGAGTCTTTTCGCATAGTCACGATCCTCGTCTGCGAAAGCATCCACAGACCCTACTGCAATATAAGTAGATGGAAGACCACTAAGATCCAGTGCCCGACAGGCAGCAGCATACGGAGAAACATCACTATAAAGCTCCTCCTCGCAAGTTTTGTCTTTATCTAGATAATGCTTCCAACCCATTAGATTTGAATGCCTATTCCAGACTCGTTCATCAGTTATCATATAGCTTGAGTTCGTAATACAACGATCATCAAGCATCGGGCAAAGCAAAAACTGGAATATGGGTTTTAGGTTGGTATTATCCCTGACAAATAGCCCAAGCCCAGCGGCCAAACCAGCACCCGCGCTAATACCTCCAATCGCAATGCGTGCGGGGTCCACAGACATACTATCTGTATTATCTGAAAGCCATTGCAACGCTGTGTAGCAGTCATTTAAAGGCGCTGGAAAAGGGTGCTCTGGCGCCAATCGGTACTCTACCGAAACAATTATCGAACCCACTGTTTTGGTCATTTGGCGCACCATATTATCATCGCCTTCGACAGATCCAAAGCAATAGCCTCCACCATGAATCCACAAAAGTGCAGGTAAGAGACCGACTTTATTTTCTGGACGATAAACGCGAACCAATACCTCTGGAGCATCTACTTGAGGGATTAAATAATCGTCGGACTCAACGCCCTCCACTATAGGAAGTTGACCAATCATTTTGGCACGCATCTCTGCTCCGCGTTTCCTTGTTAAATTGAGATCTGTCCAAATATCTAACTCAGGAAATGACTGCAGAACTACTGCTAATTCTTCATCAACTGACGCTATATCCATTACCCTTTTGCCCCGTTTATTATTATCGTTAATACTCATTTATAAGATTTAATATTGGCGGAAGAGGTAGGAGTCGAACCCACCAGGCACCTCAAAGGCACCTCACTGGTTTTGAAGACCAGGTGCCCCACCGGGGGCATCGCTCTTCCATGAATCATGTCATCGTAAACATCCTATCCAGTAAATCTTTGTCAATCACAGCTCTTCTTTCTCCATATCTTCTGGTAAACCCGATATGATCAAAATACTCTAGTAATTGAATACATGAGTTACGCCCCATTCCGAGACTATTTTTTACTTCTACAACGGAAAAATAGGGTTTCTCATCAGCGAGTTGACTAACCTCATGAGCAAATAGCCTCAGTTGCTTAAAGACCACAAAACGATTCCCGTCTAGGCTATAAACTCGACCCTCCTTCACCGCTTTTTGTAACGCTAACTCGATGGTTTTCGCATCTAGCATTAGATCTTCTTTTAAGTTTGCAAGCGTGGGGATTTGACGCTTATATTGACTTAAAGCCTCTTCTATCAGTTTCCATTTTTTCATCTCAACAGGATCAGTCTTAGGCTTAAAATCCAATAATCTTACAAAACTATTCACTCGAGTTAAAACCCCTCTTTCAACCAAATCATCTAGGATATTCCAAAACAAATTTTGGTCAATTTCAGACCTTAATCCAACTAACAAATGGTCCGGTTGTATACCTAAAGCACTGGGGTTGTCTGCATGCCAAGAGTGGACATAATCGATAATAGATTGTTCGACGGTTTGCCAGTATTTGTTTGATAGCAGATACTTCTGACTGTGCCTGAAAAAGGCTTTTATTTCATTTAGAAGACCCACGTTATGCAGTACAGGCCCTAAATCCGCATCCTTCAAATTATAGTCTTGCTTTAATAGGCTAACATTTACAATACGCTGTTGCTCAATAAGTAATTTTGTCAGCGTCTCCTCTAGGTTTGGAGCTTCCATTGCTAACAAATAATCCTTGGCTGAATTAGTTAGCTTAGGACTATAGATTGCATGAGGTTCGAGCACCATCCCTCCACCCAATGTGATGGTTTCACTACTATCACGAAGAATAAATCTATCCCCATGACAGCAGCTAATCTGGCTGTCAATAATAAGTTGAGCAAAAACATGATCGCCCGCTCTCAACTCATTACCATTTTTTTTCCGCTCCAGAAGATATAATTTGGCTATCACCAATTTCGCACCAATATGGAGCTTGACCGGACACAAATGTTTGATCTTAAAAGTAAGACGACCAGACATTTTCAGTCTGACATTAAGTCGATTTGAAACCTGATTTTCAGAGCTAGCATTTAGCCAGTCTCCGCGTTTTATTTGTACCTTCTCAACACCAGCTAATTGCAAAGCACAGCGCTGACCAACCCTACCCACAGAGGACTTTTTATTCTGAGAATGAATGGCTCGCACTCTTACTGCTATATTTTTGGGCAGCAGAAATAATTTATCACCCTCGGAGACCCTACCTGAAATAGCAGTACCTGTGACGATGAGACCTACACCTTTAACCAAAAAATTGCGGTCAATAGATAGCCGAAAATATCCTCTCTCAGTTCGATCCGCTTGCCCTATTGCCTCTTGAAAAAGATAATTCTTTAGATCATCTATCCCTGTGCCATCTATATTGTTGACCTTAAAAACAGGAGATTCCAACCCTAAAATATCCTGCATTTTTTCAGCTACTTCCTTCACCTGAGGGGCTACTACCCTGTCTATATGAGTAATAACTATTACATATTGCCTGATACCCAACAGGCGAAGAATCTCTAAATGCTCGACAGTTTGAGGCATGGGGCCCTCATTAGCAGCCACTACAACTAGTGCCAGGTCAATGCTACTGACTCCAGAGATCATAGTGTTGATAAAACGGCTATGGCCGGGGACATCGATAAAGCCAATAGTCGTATCAGCATCAGCATGGAGATAAGCATAACCAAGATTTATTGATAAACCTCGTCGCTTTTCTTCCTCAAGGCTGTCAGTCTCAACACCAGTAAGGTGCTTTACTAGAGACGTCTTACCATGATCAACATGACCGGCCGTGGCAACTATCAAGCTAGCAACTCTGTTAATTTACAGCTCTGCTCAATAAACAGTGATTCACAATCAAGACAGCGTAGATCAAGTTGTAGTTTCTTATCGCTAATACGACCAATCACTGGACAGGGTAGCGCTCGAAAACCATTAGACAGCGCACGTAGCTTTGCATCAGTCGTACTAGTGATAGTAAGACCAAAGCTAGGAATATTTTGGATCGGGAGCGCACCGCTGCCAATTTGACTTAAACAGGCCATAGCAACAACCTGATACTCTTTTGGTAAATTTTTTGCCAGCACGGGCGCAATGCGCAAAGCCTGTTTTTCAATATCGGTAACATCCCTAGTCAAGAAGCGCAACGTAGGTAACTCCTGCGCTAACGTCTCGGGATGACGATAGAGTTTGAGTACCTCAGACAGCGCGGCCAAGGTAATTTTATCCGGGCGCAGTGCTCGTTTTAGAGGATTATCGCGAATACGCTCAATCAGATCTTTCCGCCCTGCAATAATTCCACTTTGCGGGCCGCCCAATAATTTATCTCCACTAAATGTAATTACATCGGCACCATTTTCAATCGCACTGGTATTAATTGGCTCATCTGGAAGACCATATTCAGACAGGTCAATTAAATTTCCACTACCGAGGTCTACTACAAAAGGTAAGTCGTTTTCTCTTGCCAAGACCGCCAACTCTTGCTCGCTTACCGCTGATGTAAAACCCTGTATTTCATAGTTGCTGGTATGCACCTTCATCAATAGAGCCGTACGAGAATTTATAACCTGTCTGTAGTCTTTAAGATGAGTTCGATTAGTAGCTCCAACTTCGACTAACGTACAACCTGATCGTTGCATAATATCGGGAATTCGGAAAGACCCACCTATTTCAACTAACTCACCTCGAGAAACGGGTATCTCACCATTCTCAGCTAACGAATTTAGAACTAGTAATAAAGCTGCAGCATTGTTGTTGACGATTGTTGCCGCCTCCGCCCCAGTTAACTCGCAGATTAACGCTTCAACATGACTATCCCGCTCACCGCGCTTGCCATTTGAGAGATCAAACTCCAAGTTGGTTGGCATAGACATTACCTTCATTACTGCATCAATTGCCTTCTGAGGAAGCACTGCCCGACCAAGGTTAGTATGTAATACAGTTCCAGTAAGATTAATGACTTGCTTCAGTGAAGAGTCATCCTCAGATCTCAATTTAGTTTGAACTCGATTAACTACGGACTCTGAGCTAACATCCATCTCAATATCTTCACCTAGGGTGATTCTTAGATTTTCGAGATCTGAACGAACTAGCATAACCACCCTGGTGATACCCCATTGTTCAATGAGATATTCACATTGACGCAGAACGGCATCTACTGAAGGTAACTGCCGTCGAACATCGTTTATTTCCGCGAGCTGGAGTTCAAGCCTATTCATGCCATTGCCTTATAACCATTCGAATTAATTAACTACTTTTTTACCATGTATCTATATAGGCGTGTTTTTTCCCAGTTCTAGGTGGTGTGGCCGGCAACCGCTTTAGGCCTTGTGCAATCCAAGATCGAGTCTCGGATGGATCGATAACATCATCCAACCCTCCACCAACTGCTGCGTTTACCGCCTTAGCTGACTCGTATTCTTTCTCCACCTTTTCATTAAAAACTCGGAGTTTTTCATCAGGATCTTCTATTTCCATTAACTCTTTTCTGAAGCCTAATTTAACTGCTCCCTCAATGTTCATTGCTGCAAATTCTGCAGTTGGCCATGCAACTGTGGAGAAACCAACCAGAGAACTTCCACCGCACATTGCCTGAATACCCAAACCATACGCCTTTCTAACTACAACGCCAAATAATGGCGTAGTTAGATTTGCTCCAGTATTAAACATTCTCGCTGAATGCCTAACAAGGGCAGTAGCCTCTACATCAGGACCAACCATCAACCCTGGGCAGTCCATCAAGCTGAGTATTGGAATATCAAATGCATCGCAAAGTTTTAAGAATCGAGCTCCTTTATCTGCCCCATCTGAGTCGATTGCGCCGGCTAAGTGATGGGGATTATTAGCAATAACACCCATAGGCTTTCCCTCTACCCTTATAAACGCAGTAATTATCCCTACACCAAATTTCTCTCTAACTTCCAAAACTGAATCGATATCTGCAATGGTAGAAATAACATCTCTCATCTCATAAAGGCGTAGACGATTTTCTGGTACTACATGCCTGAGTATTCTCTGATCAGGAGTTTCCCAAGCATCAACCTTACCTTGGAAATATGAAAGATATTTTTTTGCAACCACTACCGCCGCAGCCTCATCTTCCACAAGAATGTCTACGACTCCATTGGGTACCTGAAAGGACATTGGCCCAACGTCCTCTGGAGCATATACACCAAGGCCACCTCCCTCTATCATCGCAGGACCACCCATTCCAATGGTCGAATCCTTCGTGGCAATGATCACATCGCAGCAAGCAAGTAGCACAGTATTACCTGCAAAGCATCTGCCATGATTAACTCCTATCAATGGAACAGCGCCTGAAAGTTTAGAAAACTGAGTGAATGTATGTGTATCAAATGAGACCCAAGGCCCTAGCATATCCTCTCCAGGTCTTCCGCCACCACCTTCACTAAATAGAATCAGTGGAAGGTTGAATCGAAGAGCAAGCTCAAACATACGATCTTGTTTGTAGTGACCTCGATGACCTTGCGTGCCGGCTAAAACCGTATAGTCGTAGTGAACTATCATCGCCGAAGAGACCTCTTCACCAAAAAGGTCCGCATTAATTGTGCCTGTGCCAGCTATCACTCCATCAGCAGGTGTTTTTGTTCTTAAAGTATCCATGTTATGTCGCTGGTGCTGCCGTGCAACAATAAGCGGCCAGTACTCCTTAAAGGATCCCTCATCCATTAGTTCGTAAATATTCTCCCGAGGCATTCGGCCACCGCGAGCTAATCGTTTCGCAACTGCCTCTGTTCTGTTTTCATCAAAGATGAATGCGTGACGATCAATATTTTCCTGCAAGTCTTGCCTAATAAAATCTGGATCCAAAATTTCCTCTTCAATTTTTTCACAAGCAGCGACCTCTCCCTCCTTCATAAATAGGATAGGAAATCCTTCTTTAACCACATCACCAGGCTGCATAATGATCTCAACAACTACACCATCAAAATCTGCAGATATGACATGCTCCATTTTCATTGCCTCAACAATTACAACGGGTTCACCAGCTCTAACTGACTCTCCCGATCCAACCTCAATGGCAACAATCGTTCCTTGCATAGGTGACGTTAATGACGTCAAACCATCCGGAACATCTATACTTGTGGAACTAGTCACGCGAGTCGCAGATCCCTGTGCTATCTGATTGAAAAGTGCTAGAGGATCTTTAGAATCTATTTGCGCACCAGCAAAACCCGGCTGATGTGCGCTCGCAGGGGTACCACCAATGAACAAATCTGGGCCCGGCCAATCATCAACAAGAGACTCTAAGTTATCATCGACCCAACGGGTATGAATATTCCCTTGGATAAAACTCTCGTGAGACAGTATATTTTTAAGAAACGAAAGGTTACTCCTTACGCCCTCCAACCTAAATTCAGACAACGCTCTAACTGCCTTTGAAGCGGCTTCTTGAAAATTTGTAGTCTTTGTATGAATAATGACCTTAGCAAGAAGTGAGTCGAAGGCAGTACTCGTTTCATAACCAACATAGCCAAATCCATCAGTCCGAACACCTAGACCGTTTGGCACATCATAGGCCGTCAGTTTGCCCGAACTAGGCATGACACTTCCATCGGCGTTGATGGTTTCCAAATTTAATCTGGCCTGAATCGCATAGCCCTTAGTAACTGAGGACTCTGCAGCATCTAATCCAATCTCAGTCAGAGAGTGACCTAAAGCAACCTGTATCTGACTAGATACTAAATCAATACCAGTGACTTCCTCTGTAACTGTGTGCTCAACCTGCAAACGAGCATTGGCTTCAATAAAATAAAACTGAGAATCAGGCTCATTTCCATCTACTAAAAATTCGAATGTACCAAGGCTTTTGTAGCTTTGCTGTTGAGCCAAAGTAACTGCAGAATTAAGAATTTTATCGCGTAGAGTGATTGAAAAATTTGGAGCAGGCGCTATCTCTACAACTTTTTGATTTCTTCGCTGCGCAGAACATTCCCTCTCTCCCAGGTGAACAACATTACCGCACTGATCACCAATAATTTGTACCTCAATATGACGAGCGTGGGGCAGAAATTCTTCGACATACAGATCACAAACACCAAATGCAGCATCAGCTTCCGATTGGCAGCGAACAAAAGCATTCTCTAGTGCATCTTTATTCTCAACAATCCTAGTTCCGCGTCCACCACCCCCTGCCAACGCTTTAATGATGATGGGACCATCCACTGAATCAAAGAACCCCTCTACCTCACTGAGAGTTACGCTTCTATCGATTCCCCGCAAAACTGGAACACCTGCGGCGATAGCCGCACTTCTTGCCTCTCCTTTATCCCCAAACAACTTTAAATGTTCGATACTCGGCCCAATAAAGGTAATACCTGATGCTTCACAATGCTCGGCAAAATCTGCTCTCTCAGACAGAAATCCATAGCCAGGATGTAAGGCATCACAGCCCATTTCTTGTGCTGCCAAAATGATCGCGTTTTTATCAAGATACGCCTTCGCACCTGAACCTGGGATCAAAATCGCATCATCAGCCATCTTGGTATGTAAGCTTGCTTTGTCATCCTCAGAGTAGATAGCGATAGACCGAATACCCAACTCTGCGGCAGCTCGCGCGATCCTTATGGATATTTCTCCACGATTTGCTATTAATATCCCTTTTGAGTTCACTTCGATCTCCTCAATTAACTATTTATTAAAGTTAGCAAGCTTAGGTTTATTCCCGATTATGCCCTTTTCTTCAAGAGAGGCTAGTTCATCATCTGGTAGCCCTAAAATATCACATAAAACTTCACGATTATGCTGTCCCAGTGTCGGTGCGGAGTGTTTAACTGCAAGTGGAGACTCAGCTATTCTCCATGGAGAACTAGGATGGGGCTGGGACCCAACAAATGCTCGCTCCACAAATTGCATATATTCTCGAGCGACTAAATGAGGCTCTTCCATCAGATCTGCAATTTCATTGAGAACGGTAGCTTTAATACCAACAGATCTAAGCTTTTCCATCAACGATCGCGCATCTCCCTGCTTTGTCCAGCCGCTCAATACTTTTTCGATATTACTAAACTCTGATCTAAGCTCGTTATAACCAAGACCTTCAAAGGATTTAAGATCAGATATCTCTTTGACCATTTCTCGCCACTCAGCCTCAGACATAACCTGAATTAATAGCCACTTGTTATCTCCTCTACAAGGAAATACTCCGTGAATAAGGTGATCTGATCGCCGGTTACTCTGTCTCTCAGGAGGCCGGCCTTTAACAGATTGATGCAATACTCCATGTATTGCTGATGGAAGCAAACACTCAGATTGGCTAAGATCAACAAATTGGCCCTGACCCGTATTTTTTTTATGGAAAAGCGCTGTCAATAGCGCAGCCGTTCCATAAAGTCCCGCAATCGCATCACCAAAAGCAACATGCAGCATCGTAGGTGGCTGCTGTTCGTTACCTTGAAGGTGCGGCAATCCTGCAGCCTGCTCAACCGTTGATCCATAAGCTCGGAAAGTGGACCAAGGCCCCGTGCTGCCAAACGCAGGCATTGAGACCATAACAAGTTTTGAATTTATTTTACTTAGAACCTCATAATCAAGCTTTAGTTTGGGCATCACTCCACCAGAGTAATTTTCGATGACCGCATCAGCCTTGCCGATAAGCTTGAGTAACAGCTTTCTGCCAGCCTGCTGCTCAAAATCCAGCGTTACATCTAATTTATTTCTATTAACATAAATAAAGTTAATAGCTTTTTCAGCACCATTGTTATCAATCCACTCCTGACTTGCCTCCCAACTACGGAACCAGTCAAATCGAGTACATCCTTCAACTTTAATGACAGTAGCACCTAAATCGGCCAAATTTCTTGCCGCCAAAGGGCCTGCCCATCCCATGCCAAGATCAATAATTGTTATCCCTTCAAGGGGAAGCTCAGACACCATAGATCCTTTTAAATTTCGCACAGCGGTGTCTTCGCTTAAACCATTCCAAAGGCCGCTATTGGCACCTAAATCTGAAACGTCACCACCAAATTTTGGCGGTGTGTCGTATAATCTGAAGGGTATCGATGGGACTTTGTATCTAGTATCTCCATCAACAATCGTACTAAATGCCTTCCTGTGAACATACTGATCAACATCGAATAACTCTCCCATCGTAGGCACTCGAGCCATTGGAATACGCATCTTCTGACCTCTATAGAAAAGGTCCTCAGCACTATGACGAGACAATGCCTCTAGAATTTGAGGCTCTATTATCTCGACATCATCTAACCTATTGGCGCTGATACCATACTTAGGATTCAAGGCTAGCTCCTGCAGTCCTAACAATTCACAGAATGAACCCCATTGACTGGGACTCAGTACAGTGACACCAAGCCAACCATCTCTACATGGCCAAATACCTAAAGGATAAGTAGGGAAAAATCGATTGATGCCCAAACGCTTATGCGGAGGCTCACCATTGTAACTGGAGAGTGCACCTAAATCGGTTAGACACATATTTGCTTCAAAGATAGAAGCGTCAATACAGAATTTCGGTTTCTCAACTGCTGACGCAGGATCTTTTATCTGCTCTAGAAGGTAACTCAGAGCACCATTAAACGCACTCAATCCGCCGAGAATTTGCGGATGAAAGCCAGTTGGAATAATAGGTTGACCGTCTGATTCACCTAGCATTCCCATAATACCTGTCAATGCAAAAATCGCCTCACTGGATCCTTCATACTCAGAATACGGCCCGTTGAGTCCAAACCAACTGATAACACACACATTTACATTAAAATTATCCAAGGATATTGAATCAGACAATGTACTTGGATCTATTAATACTAAATCTGCTTTTCGAATCGCTGGATGTTCTAGCAAAGACTCACCAACAACTACACTTTCTTTGTTGGCATGCAAATAGCCATGCATCGCACTGTTACCATTACTCAAAAATGGTTCAACTTTTCGAGTCAAAAAGCCGTCATGTGGTTCCAGATTAACCACTCTTGCTCCGTAATCAGCAAAGAGCTTACCCGTAAAGCCTGTAGAAATACTACCGCCAATATCTACGATCAAAAGATCCTGAAAAGGTGAATTTGAAATATTATTTTCTATCGTCATTACAACTCACTGAGGTTTAAGAATCGGGATATACAGATTAAATAGTGATGGTTTGTCCGCTCATACCATCGGATTCACTGCTGGCGAGAAAGACCGCTATATTGGCTATCTCCTCTGGCTGTAATAGCCTGCCAATGGGTATTTGAGCAATGATGCGCTCCCGAAACTCCTCCGGAGGCATTCCAGAATCTTTCATTTTATTCTCTACGCCTTGGATTAGATCTGTCTCAACAATGCCTGGACATATGGCATTGACGTTAATACCCTTTTTGGCATTCTCTAGTGCAATACATTTAGTCAATCCCACAACCGCATGCTTTGAGGTGTTATATGCGGCTGAATTCATGCTCTCTCTGAGCCCAGCCACAGATGCGACATTAATAACCTTGCCCCGACCCAACACTTGCATATGCCGTATCGCCAGTTGCGTAAGCTGAAAAACGGAGTGGACATTAACTTTCATCAAGTGATCAAACTCCTCCATTTTGTGCTCAGTAAAAGGCTTTGAAATATGAATACCCGCATTATTAACAAGAACATCAAGTTTTGAGTGCTGTTTGATAGCAAAGGAAAATAAATTATCTATTTGTTGTGAATCACTCACGTCAGCGGCTAAATATGAAACGTCAACCCCATATTGATCTAGTATCTCTTTTGCTTTTTTAAGACCCGTTTCACTTGTTGCGCTTAAAACTATATTGGCGCCCTGCATAGCGAATGATTTAGCAATAGCAAAACCGATCCCACGACTTGCGCCAGTGATGAGCGCCGATCTACCCGCTAATCGAGTTACCATTTTGGAATCTCGCAGCTGACTCACAGCCATACCTCTAGATTATTTGCACGACCCATCTCACGAGATAATCGCATATTTAATACTTCATCCATATGACACTCTTTTAGAAGCTGCCTGACTTCTTCCTGATCTTTGGCACTCAAGCTATCAAATTGATTTTGCAATCGCTTCAACAAATAAAAACGAAAAGGCTGAGCGACAGCATCAATGATTACTCCATTAACCTGGAATTTACACTTCCCAACTTCACGACTGACCTCAGTACCAGAAGGTAAATCCTTATTTTCCTGTAACCAAGAGCTGACGCACTCATAAGCAGCCAAACTCTCGGGTATAAAATCGATTGCAAAATGCGTCAGGATATCGATAAGTGTTTCTGGGATCTCATCATTATCAAGGTATGTCGTGCTTCTATTCTCAAACTCACCAATGTCCGGCTCCAGCCTATTCATTCTCTCAACCCATCGAAATAATCTGGGTGCATTGATCTGCATTAATGATAGAGGGACAGGGTCTCTTCCAAGATGCCCATAAAGGGGAGCTATCATTCCAAAATCACCGATACTTGGCTTACCACCAAACAAATAGGGGTACTTTGAAAAGTGTGCATTTAACGTTTTTAACG
>Ga0206130_10001442_pt1 | contig 34709 bp, 28 predicted proteins | sample Helgoland_Spring_9_FD_148637 | JGI IMG/M metagenome (GOLD analysis project Ga0206130, IMG submission 148637) | Pelagic subsurface seawater microbial communities from Kabeltonne, Helgoland, North Sea - Helgoland_Spring_Bloom_20160512_1 | ecosystem: Environmental > Aquatic > Marine > Epipelagic ...
AGGCTTGAAATGAAGCCACAGCGGCTTTTAAGGTCGGGTACCAATTTTGCAAATCAAAACGTCCGGCACCATCACCTGCCACCACTGAATAAAGGCCAGATTTAGAACCATGCTTTTCCATTACAGCGGATATTTCTTGCATTCTTTCTTTCACAACGCTTTCTTTTCCGGCGTGTGGCGTAACTTCTCTGATACTTACGAATGACATGTTTTTCTCCTACTAAGTGGGTCCAATATAATTAGGCTAGAATTTCATGTTCCGCTGATTCAAATGAAAATTCTAGTTTAAATATTAAATTAGTCATTTTTAGTTAAGGAAGACCTCGGTTGTTTTATAGCGCCCCAAAGTGGCCGTCGCTGTTTTCATCTATGAATCCACGATAAAGATTGAGTTTACGGATGTGTCGGCGTTGTCAGACACGGCGCTGTCAGAGTAAACTTGCTTGAAGCGTGCAGGGCGGGTTTGCATCCCCGTCTAATGACGAAACACTCCCCATTCCACCACATGAAACCTGGCCCAGGGTTCCTGAACCATCTCGCCTAGGCCCGCGGACCGGGAACCAAGAGCCTAGGCACTATCGTCTATAGAGCAGCCACCCAAGTCCTGCCTATAGCGTTGCCTTACTTATCTTAGTTGGCATTGGATGATTTTGCTCGGGCCGTGGTCCGTGGACTAACGGCAGGGGTTACTGTGCCTGATCGCTGCAGTTGAGACGTAGGACCCCGGACCTAGGATCTTGGGCACAGCGTTTTGGACCACGGGCCTTTAGTGTTAGGAGTGTAGTTTCATTGGACGGATTTTGTTTGGCTGTACAATTTTTACTCACACCTCAATTTCAAGCTGAACCGAGCCGCTGCTCTCGCTGAGTATCGTCAATTATTGAGCGCGTAGATTTAGGCTGCGCTAGCAATCTAATGTGAGTTCTCATTTGTCTTACAGCCTTATAATTTTCATAGGTCAGCTTAACCAGGCCCATGTTTTTTCAAAATCGATTACACTTTGTTAAATTGTTCGGCAATTAAATCATAAATATATCTAATTCTTGGAGTGTCTTTTATCTCTTCATGCGTCACCAACCAAACTGGATAGGTTATGGTTGGAAGTTCTTTCAGAATACGGCTTACACGGGGTTCACTATCTCCATGAGAAATATGTGTAATTCCAAGGCCGCACCCTTCTACTACCATTCGCCAAGCAACGGAATGATCATCACAGCGAAGATGAAAAATTTGATTGACAATTTCTGGTCCAAAAAGGTTAACGAATTTATCTCTCAGTTCCCCTGTTTGGATGTCTCCAACCAGATAGTGGTCGCCGAGATCGGCCAATGACTCAGGGGTCCCTTTTTTGTTGAGATAATCTTTAGATGCATAAACACCACAATGCACTTCTCCCAGTTTACGAGCGATTAGATTTGTCCGAGTTGGCTGCAGTGTCTGAATTGATATATCATTTTCATTCAGAAGTAGCTCAGAGACTTCGCTGACAGGCTTAACGTGCAATTCGATATCCAAAGATAATGTGCTGATTTTATTAAATATCTTTGATAATATAATTGACGTAATGCCGCCGCTTGCAACCACTTTCACGGGGCCCGATAATAGGCTCTTGGTTTCTAGGACATCGTCAAACAAGTCAGTTGCAATTTGAAAGATACTTTCTGAGTACGTAAAAACTTTACTACCTTTTTCAGTAAGCTCTAAACCTTTCTTTGTACGCCGGAATAAAGCCAGGCCTAATTCGTCTTCTAACAACTGAATATGGCGGCTCAGCGTTGGTCTGGTTATATTGTTTTTTGTAACGGCTTTGGAAATAGAACCGTACTCAGCTACCATGTGAAATGAGCGAAGGTATTCTAAGTTAGGCGATTTAGATAACATGATCTTCAGCTCCATTTCGCCAAATTTTTGATGCCATTCACGAGGTTAAGATAATTTTTTGAGACTAGTAGTCTCAGAATTTTTCCTATTAAATTTTATTGAAAACATCAATTGGTAAGTAGAACGCGGAAGTAATTAAATTGTCATGGCCAAGATTAAAGTAGCTATTTGTGTTAGAATACTTCTAACTGCTGGCTTATTAATTGCGTGCGGCCTGCAAGACCAAAATGAAGGCCTGTTTTGAAAATAGCATCTATCAACTGGCTCGTATTTCGAGAAATTTATTTCAAGATTTTGTTTTCTATTTTCTTGGTCATCGCTGCGATGCTTATATTGCAAGAGTCTCTTAACCATCTGAAATTGCGCTCTTTAGTCGCCGAAGCTACATCGTCCAGACTGCAAATTTCCGCTTCGTCCGTTGAGGCTGCAATCGTGAAGGCCGAAGGTTTGGGCCTCTCGATGGATGAAATGGTGGGCCTGCAGAACTTGCTAGATAGAGAACGCGAACGGGACAGAAGTATCACTAAAATTGAAATTGTCTCTCCAATTGGTGCTCCTGTTTTGTCTTCGGGAGAAGGTCCTGAAATGCGCCTCGATTCGCGAGATGCTGGAAGTTTGTCAAAACAGCGCGCGCAAGCCTTGCGTCGTATTTTGGGTGCGCGTGAAAAGGTGACAATATTCGATGCTGGGCCGCATCTTTATACAGGCCGCGTCATTCGTGACTCTAGTGACGCGATCATGGGCGCAATCATTCTGACTACTCCGACGCGCCATTACATGGAGCGCGCGCTAATGCATTCTCAAAAAATGCGCAGCTCTTATGTTATAGTTTTCACTTTTGTCTCAATGATCTTGATCCCGTTTATCATTTATCAATTTTCCGGTGTACGCCATGCCTATCGAGCCTTCGATCCAAAGCTTGTGAGTAAAGATATTCTTCGAAACAATTTCCCACAAGACACTAAGGATTTGATTGCCGCCATCGAAATGGGAAACACAGCATTCTTAAAAACCTCTGAAGCGTTTGGTGATATTTTGAGGCTCGAGGCTGAGACGCCCTCTAAAAATAGGACGCTGAGGAAATCATCATGAGGAATTCACCTAAGACAATGCGCGTTTCTCTGATTTCAGGCTTCTCGCGCCGCCTCTTCGTCAGCACCTCGCTGGCAATGATCCTTGCCGCCTCATTGAGCTTGATCATCACAGTGGTGCATTTCAATGCAGGCCTGCGGCCCTATCTGGTCGACAAAGCGCGCGCGGTCGCAGTTTCAGTCCAGCAAGATATTGAATATGCCATAAGCATAGGAATTCCGTTCGATAAAATTCGAGGCTTGGATAAGCACATCGAATCTTTGATCAAAGAGCATCCCGAAGTGCGTGCTATGCAAGTTGTATCCGGCCCTGAAATGAGCGCTTTCAACGACATGGTGAAAGGCGACACTGAAAACAATTATAAGGCAGTCGACTATCGGGTTGCGAATCTTATTGTTACTGCTGCGGCTGGCTTTTCAACGATTTTGTTGTCGGATGGGAGCGACGACGAAATGATTTCTGTTGAGGTTGTTAACGACGGCATAGTTTTTGCGCATGTTGTTCCAGTTATTGATGAGAACTATTTGAACGGAAAAATGACATCGGTCTTCTTTGATACGCTAGTGATTTTGATTGCAGTTTCTCTTGTCGCTTTGGAAATTGTAGTTGTTTTGTCGGCGTCTCAGCTTTCCGAACCATTCCGCGTAGCCGAACTCGCATTGAACCGGCGCGCAGCGGGTGATTTGAGGCAATATCAAAGCGGCATGGGCAATGGCCGCCTTGCGAATTTCATTCGAACTCTAAACACTTATAACGCAACGCTCAGAGATAAATTGAAGTCTGCACTCGACAGCGCGAAGGACGTGGGACGCCGTGAAAAGCTGTCAGAATTGTCTGAAAGGTCTAAGCTTTTCGTTACAGATGCTCGTCAGCAAGCCTCAATCATGGACGCGCGGATACCACTGTTCGTATTTTGCTTTGCAGAAGAGTTGCAAAAGTCGTTCTTGCCTTTGTTTGTGGCGGAGTTCTACTCTGAAAATGACCTGTTCTCGCGCGATATTATGATGGGCTTGCCTATTTCCGCCTTCATGTTTGTTATAGCAGTTTTTACGCCTTTTGCCGGCAAGCTCGTTGATAAATTCGGCAACAAGCCGTTGTTCCTGGCCGGTTTGGTTCCCGCAATTGGCGGGTATTTGATGTGCTATCTGGCGCAAAGTGGAAATGATATTTTCCTGGGTCGTTCGATGACGGCCATCGGCTATGCCGTGATAACAATCAGCTGCCAAAGCTATATCGCAAGCGTCGTTGTTGCAGAGAATAGAGCCCGCGGAATGGCTGTATTCGTCGGCGTTTTGATGAGCGCAACTATGTGTGGCACGGCCATTGGGGCAATTTTGGCGGATTGGCTTGGGTTCAAAGCGGTTTTCCTGTTCGCAATCGGTTTTGCACTGGTAGCGGCGCTTTTGGGTTGGGGGATGCTGAGCACAGATTTGCCTGAGCCAGAATTGAAGAAAACACCTGTGAACCTAAGTAAAAGTCCGATCGCAACGCTTCTGCGTAACTCGCAATTTGTTTTGATCGTGTTGTTTTGCGCGATCCCAGCAAAAGTTATTCTGACCGGGTTTCTGTATCTGTTTGTACCTATTTATTTAGCTAGCCTTGAGGCGACACAATCAGAAATTGGCCGAGTTATGATGCTCTATTCTTTGATCATTATTCCGCTTAGCCCGTTTGCTTCTGGATTTGCGGATCGTTTAGGAAAGAACCTCTGGATGGTGATTATTGCAACGATCGCGTCGGGTATCGTATTACTCGGCCTTTATCAAAACGCCAGTGTGGCGATGGTGCTGGGTGTTGTGGCGGCTCTGGGTGGCGTGCATTCCTTCCTGAAAGCGCCGCTGATCGTGGCTGCGATGGAGGCGGCAGAAAAAAGCCCGGATATTACTCGTACGGGAGCACTGAGTTTGTTGCGCACCAGCGAGCGGATTGGATCTGTCATTGGGCCGGTGGTCGTGGCGGGTATGTTGGTTGTTCTTGATTTTGGCGAAGTTGCTGCGATCTTGGGGATCACTGTCGCAATTCTTGGGTTCATCATGGCAGCATTGTCGTTCAATCAGAAAAGCAGGGGGTCTTATGTTTGATCGATTGAGACTCTCACTATGCCTTATTCTGAGTTCTGCGATATTAGTTCTTGCCTATCCATTACAGGCGCAGACCAATAAAACTCTTGAACGTACCCGGCAAATTCACATGGTGGTTTGGCGTGGCTGTGAGGAAGCCTGTCTTGGATTTATTCGCTATTTTGAGGATCGTGATTTACCCGTTAAAGTGACTGTTACCGACGTCAATCGTGACAAGACAGTCCTGCCTCAGGTTAAGCAACAATTGATTGAACAACGTCCAGACCTTGTAGTCACATGGGGCACGAGCGTGTCACGCGCAATTCTGGGCACGATTACTGATTTCGGAGCAGATTCGGCCTTGGGAGATATTCCGGCAATCTTTATGATAGTCGCGGACCCTATCGGCTCGAAACTTGTGGAAAACTATAACGCCAGCGGGAGGCCCTTGATTTCCGGTGTGCGCAACCGTGTACCCGAAGAGGTCCAACTGCGCCTGTTATTCGAATATTACCGGCCCAATAAAATGGGTGTCCTGAATGATCCGGGCGAGTTGAATTCGACATTGAATACGCAAAGTCTGCGCGATATTGCTGATGGGTCATCCTTTGAGCTGGTCGAGCATATTTATAACGTAGATGCCGATGGCATAGTGAATGCAGATCAGATTCCAATGGCGCTCGCTGAGTTAAAGAAAATGGGGGCTGATGCTGTCTATGTTGGCTCCAGTAGTTTTAATCTTGAAAACAGTGCTGCATTCGTTGAAGCGGCTACCGAACTCAATTTACCTGTGTTCAGTGCATATACGAAAATGGTTAAAGATGCCGGTGCTTTGATGGCGGTTGGAACAAGCTACTCGAATGTCGGCAACTTGGCGGCGGTACAATCAGAGCAAGTAGTGTTGAACGGTAAGAAGCCGGGCGACTTGAGAATCAAATCTTTGAATAGGTACTCAGTTATTCTTAACATGGCATCGGCTAGAAAGCTGTCTCTTTACCCGCCTCTATCTTTGTTAACAGTCGCGGAGATTGTACAATGATCGGTATCGTCAGACAAACTTGATGGTTTTGTGATCAATCCCTATTTTTGGTAAATTACATAACACTCTACATCTCGCTACATAAAACCAGGCCCGGGGCCACTGAACCATCTTGCCTAGGCCCATGGACCGGGAGCCAAGGGCCGTGGGCATGGGACCACGCACCGTCGACCTATTATCAGTGTTACCTTTGAATAGTTGGCGTTGGATGATTTTGCTCGGGCCGTGGTCCGTGGACCAACGGCAGGGGTTACTGTGCCTGATCGCTGCAGTTGAGACGTAGGACCCCGGACCTAGGATCTTGGGCACAGCGTTTTGGACCACGGGCCTTTAGTGTTAGGAGTGTAGTTTCATTGGACGGATTTTGTTTGGCTGTACAATTTTTACTCACACCTCAATTTCAAGCTGAACCGAGCCGCTGCTCTCGCTGAGTATCGTCAATTATTGAGGGTCATAGATTGCACGAGCAATCTCGTGGGAGTTCTCATTTTTAATTGCTTCATCAAGTTCGCTGAACTATGTCGCGTTCGCCGAGGTGGAGGGACATTCACAGGCACATAACGTAATTGGGACCGATTTTATCGAGTGGCGCTATTTATGTAGCAAGGTTGCTCTAATCCGAAAGCTGTTGCATGTTGATACCTTAATAGATGACGCTTTCGTCTAAATAACTAAAGGAATTTAAATATGTCTCTCCCCATGAATCGCCGCCATTTTCTTGCTGGAACTGCGGGTCTTGTTGTCATGCACCCATTTTCTGCCTCTGCGGCTAGTAACCAAGCACATCTGCGTCTCATGGAAACGACCGACTTGCATGTTCATGTTTTTCCCTATGATTACTATGCAGATAAACCCCGCGATACTATTGGTCTTTCACGCACTGCGTCTCTGATCCAAGGGGTCCGGGCTGAATCCACAAACTCGTTATTGTTAGACAACGGAGATTTTCTTCAAGGCAATCCGATGGGTGACTACATCGCTTATGAGCGCGGTATGAAAGACGGTGACAGTCATCCTGTAATAAACGCTATGAACGCGCTTGGCTTTGATGCTTCGACCTTAGGTAATCACGAATTCAACTATGGTGTCTCATTTCTAATGAAATCTTTGGCAGGCGCAGACTTTCCTGTTGTTTCGGCCAATGTAGCAAAAAAGATGGGCGCATCTGCAACGGCGGATACAACTTTGATCAAGCCCTATGTGATTATGGAACGTGAAATAATTGACGGGAGTGGTGCAAAGCATTCTATCAAAATTGGACTAATCGGATTTGTGCCACCTCAGATTATGAACTGGGATCGTAAGCATCTTGAAGGCAATGTGCAGACCCGGGATATAGTCACGACAGCGAAGGCTTATGTTCCTCAGATGAAAGAGGAAGGCGCAGACCTTATTATTGCGCTTTGTCACTCTGGTATAGGAGGCGTAAATGCGAAAGATGGAATGGAGAATGCCGCAATTCCATTGGCGCGGGTTGAAGGCATTGATGCCATCCTAACTGGTCACAGTCACCTTGTTTTCCCATCGTCAAAATATGATGATTTTGCGGGTGTCGACACTAAGGCAGGGACAATCGGTGGTAAACCTGGTGTTATGGGCGGTTTTTGGGGCAGCCATATGGGTCTACTCGATCTATTGATTGAGCGGGATGGCAATGGTTGGCGGGTCCTTTCACACACGGCTGAAGCCCGCCCAATTTCAAAACGTAATGAGGATCGTTCGTATACTGCGTTGGCAGAAGATTATGCTCCTGTACTGGCCGCTGCGAAAATGGAGCATGAAGAAACTTTGAAGTACGTGCGCACAGCCGTTGGAAAAACCGATACACCATTGCACAGCTATTTCGCGCTCGTTGCGGATGACCCATCGGTTCAAATCGTTGCCAACGCGCAGACTTGGTACATTAAAGAGCAGATGGTTGGGACGGCTTATGAAGGCTTACCAGTTTTATCTGCCGCCGCACCCTTCAAAGCGGGTGGTCGCGGTGGTCCTGAGTATTATACGGATGTCCCTGTGGGCGATGTGGCAATCAAGAATGTTGCTGACCTTTACCTCTATCCGAACACAGTGCGTGCAGTGAAGGTGACGGGTCAGCAAGTTAAAGACTGGCTGGAGCGTTCATCGGGCATGTTTAACCAGATTGAGATGGGTGCCCAGGATGCACCTTTGCTGAACTCGAGTTTTCCGAGCTATAATTTCGATGTGATGGATGGCGTTAGCTATCAAATCGACCTCTCTCAGCCGTCCAAATTTGACAAAGATGGTGGGGCTATAAACCCAGACTCCAGCCGCATCGTTAACCTCATGTTCAATGGTGCCCCGCTGGATATGGCAAAACAGTTCATCGTGGCCACCAATAATTACCGCGCTTCAGGTGGTGGCAGCTTCCCTGGTGCAAAGGGCGACACAATAGTCTTCGAGGGGCCTGACACCAACCGTGATATCATCGTGCGCTACTTGATCGATCAAGGTACAGTGAACCCAAAAGCAGATGCTAACTGGTCCTTTGCGCCGCTTGCTGACACCACAGTAATTTTCGAAACGGGCCCTGCAGGTGCTGGTTATGCGGATAGTGTCGAAGGTGTATCAATTGAACCGGCAGGTACATCCGACACAGGGTTTGCGAATTTTCGCATAAAACTCTAAAATATTTAATTGGAAAGCCGATCCTGATATTTAGGGTCGGCTTGACGATGTGGAAAACTAAAAGTTTTAAGCGGCAAAAAAGGACAGCTAGATTAAACTTGCTTTAAGCGGGCAGGGCTAATTTGTAACCATGCCGAATGACAAAAAACCTGCATCTCGCTACATAAAACCTGACCTGGGGTTCCTTAACCATCTTGCCTAGGCCCGCGGATCAAGAGCCAAGTATCAAGGGTCGCGGACAATAGAGTAGCCACCTACGTCCTGCCTATCGTGTTGCCCTGGCCAAGTTGGTGCTAGATGGTTTTGCTCGGGCCGTGGTCCGTGGATCACCGGCAGGGGTTACTGTGCCTAATCCCTACAGTTGAGCCTCAGGTCCACGGACCGGGGGCCCCTATCCTAGGGCCCCGTGTCACGGACCACGGCCCTTAAGTATTAGCCTTGTAACTTCATTTGGGGGTAATTTTGTTTGGCTGGACATTTCTACTCACGTACCAATTTCAAGCTTAACCGTGCCGCTACTCTCAATGAGTGGTGTAAATTATTGAGCGCATAGATTTAGGTTATGCCAGTAATCTGATGGGTGTTCTCATTTGTTTGATAGCTGCTCATTTCGGCATAGATACGCAAAATATCGTTCAAAAAGTTCACAGTTTGACCAGTGGACAGCCAGTCGCACGATTCTAGAAACCATAACGCTTAAAGCCACACAAAATAAGGCTTCGATCATTCGGTCGGTAGCCAATAGAGCCAGCGGAATCAATGTTCGGAGGAGTGATCGTTTTATATCACAGGACCAATCCGTGCCGTCGCATAAGGTGCAAGTGTGAAGCCAGCCGCACCATCAACCTTCGTGCCCGGCAGCGCCATGAAATCTGCCTGTGAAACTGCAGAAAATTGCGTCGAGTCTATTGTGTGGATTTCTGACTTTTCGTGCAAGCCATCTACCTGTATCCGCTGTTTTTTTGCTGTTAGATTGGCGAGCCATAATTCCGGTCCAGCGTCCGTCTCAATTGCAAGCGTTGCCAGCTTACAAGGATCGTCGCATGTCGTTGAGATGCATGCATTAGACCGGCGGGCGGCCAGCCCGGCAAGGACGTGGTAGGCTGGAACAACTTTTGCAGTGGGATGCCGCTGTGGTTTGGCTACTTGCCCGCGGCGGATCAGCCCTTGAGGGCCAGATATTGAAGCCAGGCCGACTGAGCTGAGACCCGCTTGCGCCGCTGCCGCGGCAAGCCCCAGCAACCACGCCGCGCCAAAAAGGCCGAATTGCCTTGGGTCTTCTTCAACAAGACAAATACGTTCATTTGTGGGATTTGAGAGGGCCGACGTTCCATAGGGGTTTACCCGCGACGAGATCCAGCTTGGTCCTAGTTGGTACTTTGTGGCGCCGATCATCTGCCGGGTTGAGGCGAATATCCATTTGGCAGCCTCCAGATTTTCCATAAGAGTTTGGTCATCGGCCGCGTGAACCGCCGGACAGACAGTGTGTACGACAAAATCGAATAAACCAATCGGCACCGGCAGGCGGTTGAGTTCGGTGAAGAACGCGACAACCCCGCCGCCGATCGGGATACCCGGAAATGCCGCTCGGGCAGCCACTGCCATTTCCGAATAATCCGGACCGGGCGGGCGCGGGTCACCCGGTTGAAAGGACGCCATGTCATGGGCTTGGGTGATGATTATCGCGGTAGGCATCACGCCTGAACGTTTCAATGCAAGCGAGATTTTAGCGATGTCCTGGGTGGCACTGCCCCGGCCTGGCAGGATCATTTCTAACTGCAGTGGGATGTTTGTTACTCGTGCGATCCTGTCCAGATCGGCAGCCTGCGTGTCCAGATCAGGGTGCCGCCCGTCGATACGGCCTACCAGATACGCCGGCTGTGCCCAATCCAAAAGTTCGGAAACTTCGAGTACATCTGCCGGACCTGTAAGCGACAGGGCTGTTCCGAAATCAGGTAGCGCCTCAGCAGGTTCCCCCAAGCTTACAGAAATGGTCTTTTTTGGGGGCTGAACCTTTGTCGACTGGTTGAGCCCACTAACCGTTAACGTCACAGTCTGGTTAATGTTTTCGCCCCGTTCAATTGTATATGGCCAGGGGTCGAACAACGACCCCGAATAGGTTTTGAATGAAGCATCCATCCAGTTCCTATGATCCTCCATTTCAAATTTTGCGCCTTCCATAAGAATTGTCGCCGTCAGTTCCGGTCCCACCTGATGGGTCAGCGCGCGAATGTCGAAAATTGGCTGGCCAGGGCTGATGTTTTCAGGAAACCTCTGAAGGGTTTGTGTGCCATCCGTGTGGGTGACGTCGACTGGTTGGCCGACAATATTTTCTAGCGGATGTAGGATTGTGAAACCCGTTCGGTTGGTAACAAAATCTGACACAGCCGTCGCAAAAACAGTAAAACTGAGCCTGCCTCGCGAATTGCCCTGGATTTTGGCCGCTGCATTGAGGCGTTGTGTGTCGTTTGTTATCACAAGATCAAAGGCAAGTCGGAAATGCCCGTCATCTTCCTGCATGATCAGATTGGCGAACTTGGCCGGATTGTTCCCCCAGGCGTCATCTCGCGACAGAAAGGCAATCCCACGCAGAACTTCGACACCATCATAGCAAATGTTCCTCAGCGCTCCCTGTTCCCAAGTCGCCGTCAGGCTGCCGGCGGTCAATTTCTGTTGTTCGGGTGCCGCTTGCGAGGTTCCGAACAGAGCAATTGCGTCCACGTTTGCCAATTCCGAACTGATCATGTGTGTTCTGGCCTTACCGAACGGTTCGTTTCTGCGGCTTCATATGCGGCTTCGACCAAAGCAAATGTGTTTAGATTGTCGGCACCCGAGGTGTCCGCGTCACGTCCGTTTCTGAACGCCTCGAGAAAATGTGCATTTGCTTGTAACACCGCTTCTTGAGACACATGCCACGGATGGCTCGTCCAAGATAGGAGAGGCGTTCCGACCGAGTGGGTTTCTGTCACACCGCCTGACGTCACCGACATCGTTTGGTTTTGCGAGAGCATGATCGAACCAGTGGCTCCTTCGATCTCCAGCATAGTTTCGGGAAAGACGTCCGGTTCACGTTTCGCCTGATAGGTAGATTCGACCACCGACACAGCACCGGACGTGTGGCGCAAAAGCATGGTCGCGGTGTCCTCACCATCGATACCTACCTTTCGCTGCTGGGTTTCACAGGAGATACGATCCACTTCACCCAGAAAAAAGCGTGCAAGGTCGAGTACGTGAATACCGGAATCGAGAATGGCAAACCGTTTTTCGCGCGCCAGATAGGGTTGACCCGCATAAACATCGTAGCCTGTTCGGAAGGATATGCGTGCCCAATTCGGAGCCCCAATCACACCAGATCCAATCGTTTCTTTGACCCGCCGCATTCCGGTGCCAAAGCGGAAGTTTTCGTGGACGGCTAACCACACTTTTTGTTTTTGAGCTAAGTCAACTATTGCCATGGATTCACCAAGCGTCGGTGCGAGTGGCTTTTGCAGGATCGATGCAATTTTTCGTTCTGTCGCCTTTGCAGCCAACGCCTGATGACTGCCCATTTGAGTGGCGATATCTAGTAGATCAATCGTGGTCGAATCTAACATTTGATCTACATCGGTGTACCACGTGGCGCCGAACTTATCGCCAGCGGCTTTCGCTTTTTCCGGATCAAGGTCGCAGACGGCAACCAACTCAGTGCCTAGTGGGCGCAGTTCCGTCCAAGCGTGTAAATGGTTCTGCGCATAGAACCCACAGCCAATCATGCCGACTCTCACTATTTTTTTGCGTCCCAATCAATTCTCCAAAATGGTATGACAATATGTAAAGTCATAATATCATGTTGACAGTCCTTTTCAAGTACGTTTTCGTAGAAGTGTGGGTGCAAATAGGGATTCGTCAGCACCGTGAACTTAAAATGGAGGATAAAAAAATGCGCTCAAAACAATTTATCTCGACATGCTTGCTCAGCGTTGCGCTGGGAGGCGCAGCAATGGCTGCAGAAATAGTCATTGGATACGCTGCACCGTCTCTTGACGGTGCCCAAGCTCAAATTCAAGGCGGATTTGTTGTCGGTGCCGAGCAGCGTGGCTGGAAGGTTATTTCCGTCACATCAGGCGGAGATGCACAGAAACAGATCAACGACATCAATGATTTCATTACTCAAAACGTGGCTGCCATTGTTGCTGTGCCAGACGATAGTGCTGGCATTTGCGTAGCAGTTGCTGCTGCCAAAGAGGCGGGTATTCCGTTCTATACCATCGATCGCGCGCCTTCGGGTTGTAAGGTCGATATGGTCGTTCTGTCGGACAACTATCTCGGTGGAAAACAGGCCGGCGAGGCAATGGTTGCTCACCTAACAGAGAAAAATGGGGCGCCCAAGGGTACCGTCCTGGAAATCACAGGCAACCTCGCACAGAATGTAGCACAACTGCGGGGTGCCGGCTTTGATGACGTAATTAACCAACATCCGGACATTGAACTAATTATTAAGCCAGGCAATTGGGATGCTGCAAAAGGTGTTGAAATCGTTCGTGACGTTGCATCCGCGCAAAATGTCGACGGTATCTACATGCACTCTGACTGCGTTTATGCGGCCGGAACTGTGCAAACACTAAAGGAGCTCGACCAATTCGCACCTGCTGGTGAAGAGGGTCATATCTTTATCGGTGGGATCGACGGCTGTAGTGACAATTTGGCTTTAATTAGGGCCGGCGCTACCGATCAGACATCAGGTCAGCCTATCCCAGATTTTGGTACATTGGTCGCTGATTTCATGGCCAAGAAGTTTGCCGGAGAGGCAATTGAGCCGGGTGAAGTTGTTCAGGAAGGTGCGCTTTGGTCTCCGGGTCAGTTGAAAATGACTGATATCGGGATGATGCTCTATTTGAGCACCACGTCCATTACCAAAGATAACGTTGATGTTCCCGGACTTTGGGGAAATCAGTAGGAAGTCGCCTCCTATTGGAGAGAAGTAAATCAGGGAGAGCGCGGCGCCACGCCACGCTCTCAAAAAAATTACCGAAGTTGGCAGGGTCCACGGCCGAAGTTGGCAGGGTCCACGGAAAGAAATTGCTGACAACTTCGCTGTTTTCACTAATGTAAAAGGTCTAAAAAAGAAATGCTAAAATACATGTCGCGGGTTGGGACTTTTAAAATTTTAGTCAAGGAATTGTTTGGAAAGTCAGCAATGGAATTCGACAAGCTATCAAAATTGGCTTACTGCAGATCATGAACTATTTAGAGATGAAAGATATAACCAAAAACTTTGGGGCTATCAACGCTTTGCAAGGGGTGGATTTCAATATCAAGGCCGGTGAGGCAGTTGGCTTAATGGGTGATAACGGTGCAGGCAAATCAACGCTGATGAAGATCATTGCGGGTAACTTGCGACCTTCCTCTGGTGAGATTTCCGTCCAGGGAAAAGAAGCGGTTTTTTCCAATCCTCTGGATGCAAGAAGACTTGGAATTGAAATAGTCTACCAGGATTTAGCTCTGTGCGATAATCTGACGGCCGCAGCCAATGTATTTTTGGGTCGAGAATTGCGATCTGGTTTTGGAATTATTCACAGACTTAAGCATGCAGCAATGAATGAACGTTCTGCCGAACTGTTCAAGGAATTGAAATCAGAAACGCGGCCAAAAGATTTGGTGGAGCGAATGTCTGGGGGCCAACGACAGGCCGTCGCACTGGCGCGGACCCGACTATCGGATCCAAAACTTGTATTGCTTGACGAACCCACGGCAGCGATTTCAGTGCGCCAGGTTGCCGAAGTCTTGGCAAGGATTGCGCAACTACGAGATACCGGTCACGCTGTAATATTGGTCAGTCATCGGATGGGTGATGTTTTTGAAGTGTGCGACCGCGTCGCGGTGCTCCGCCGCGGTAGAAAAATTGCAGATAAACCTATTAGAAAATCAAGTCCTGAAGAGGTCACCGGATTAATCACGGGGGCCCTTGAGGCAGCATAAATGTTTAGATCGCATACAATACAATACCTTTTTACCAAGGGCACAACAATGGAACAATCAAATGCTTTCTGAGAAGCGCCTTTCCTTCCTGATTGACAATCTAATATGGATTATTCTTATTGTTGTGTTCACATTCTTCGTGACCCAGTCTGAGCACTTTCTTACTGAACGAAATATCTCAAATATTTTGACTGCTGCTGCTGTCCTGGGTGTCCTTGTTGTGGGTCAAACTTTTGTTCTGATAAGCGGAAACTTTGATTTGTCCACTGAATCTACGATGGGTCTTGGTGCCATGTTAGGTCTTTGGCTGATTGTTCCCGCTGCTGCACCAACATTTGGCGGCGGCATTTTCTTAAATCCTTTTCTTGCAATTGGAGCTGTTTTGTTAACCGGTGCCGCCATCGGATATGCCGTCGGCTGTTTGATAACCTTCGGCCGAATGCACAATTTTATCGTTACCTTGGCGGTGCTGTTAATAGTTAGAGGCTTCATACTGGCATTCTCTGAGGGCGCACCAGTAAACGGTTTCAACAATCCAAGCGCCGAAGTTTTCTATTGGCTGGGTCACCAAAAAGCATTTTTCATTCCTGGGGTTGGAAATATTACCGTCGCAGTCATAGCCACGGGGCTGCTTTTCTTAGTGAGTCACTTTATTCTTCAACATCACAAATTTGGCCGCGAACTTTATGCGATTGGTGGCAATAGAAAGGCGGCTGAGCAGTTGGGCATAAATGCCAACCGTCGCATACGTCAAGTCTATATGATCAGCGGACTGCTTGCAGCCCTGGCAGGTTGGATGCTGGCCGGGAGGGTTGTCTCAATTCAATCCAATCTCGGTGAAGGTTTTATTTTTACCGTATTTGCAGGTGCAGTGATTGGGGGCGTTAGTCTTCAAGGTGGCCGTGGGACAATGTTGGGCGCACTTGGTGGCGTTTTGTTACTTTCAACAATTGATCGTGGCCTGAACCTTATGCACGTGTCTGTGTTCTGGGTGAAGGTTATCCAAGGATTAATAATTTTGGTAGCCATGTTTCTCGACGCTCAGAGAGTTCGTCTTCGTGAGCTAAGTCTGCCGGTAGTGAGTTATACTTCCGAGAAGAAAAGTGAGTCCGAAACATGAACTTCAAAAGTGTCAAACGGCGCAAAGTCCACGAGGATGTGGCCGAACAGATCGAAGATCAGATCCTTTCGGGTGGACTGGAAAAGGGCGCAAATTTGCCGTCAGAACGCAGTTTGATGGAAGCCTTCAACGTCGGCCGACCAGCCGTTCGTGAAGCACTTCTACTATTGCAGCGCGGTGGTTTTATCGAAGTCTCCAGCAATGGGCGGCCAATTGTCACCCGACCAACGGCAACGAATGTTTTGGAGCAGTTGTCGGGTTCAGCGCGTTTTTTGCTGTCTTCGAAGGACGGAGAACGCTCTTTTCAGGACGCACGTCGCCTTTTTGAGGCAGCCATTGCACGAAATGCTGCTGAGATTGCGTCACCACAAGACATCGAACGCATTGGGGCAGCTCTTAGAGCAAACCGCGAAGCGATCGGCAACGCCGAGGCCTTCGAACGGACAGACGTCGAATTTCACGTGGCGATTGCCAACACAGGAGACAACACAGTCTTTACGGCGCTTCATGCCGCCATTGCCGAGTGGTTATCTATGCAGCGCAAAGTTTCACTTCGCGTGCCCGGTGTCGAGGCCAAAGCCTATAAAAGCCATGAAGAAATTTACGATGCCATCGTTGTGCATCAACCTGAAGCAGCCTGGTTGGCAATGGATCAGCATCTTCGAGATATCATTGAGTCTTTCCAGAAAGGCAGTCAACATGGCGACGTCTAATCCATACTACGTGGTCTTCGTTGAGTTCACTCTGAAACCAAATGTGTCCAAAACGGATGCTAAAGAGCTTTTGGTGCAGAATGCGGCCATATCATTTGAGAATGAACCCGGGTGCTATAGATTTGACGTTGTCGAAACCTACACCGATGAAGCACATTTTATCCTTTACGAAATTTATCGCGATGAAAACGCTTTCTCCGAGCATCTGAAAACCAAACACTACCAGAAATTTGATGCGGTCTCAGAACAGTTTTTTAAGGGCAAACGAATTCGTTTGGGCGGTTTAGCATCTGGGGCCTGATCCATAGGAAAGTTAAAAAATGAGTAGAATTATGGAAGCCACTTTGGCGGGTATGACACGGTCTCGAAGTCCCAAATTTGGGCATTATGTAGGCGAATTTCTAACGCCTGGCATTGGCCACATCCTTGCATCGGCCCGGTGTGACTACGTCTTCTTTGACATGGAACATTCGGGGTTCAGTTTTGAAAGCCTAAAACAGGCAGTTCGATACTTTGAAGCGGCAGGTCTTCCGGTCATTGTCCGGTCGCCATCGAAAGACTATGACGTAATTGCACGGATCTGCGATGCCGGTGCCGAAGGGATCATGGTTCCCATGATCAAGGATGCTGCCGAAGCCGCGCAGATGGTGCATCACATAAAGTATCCGCCGGTCGGCGGGCGGGGCGTTGCTCTTGGCATTGCTCACGACAATTTTCTGTCTGGCGGAGTTCCAGTATCCGAGCGGTTGGAAAACGCAAATAAGCGAACGACCTTCTTCGCCCTGATAGAAACAAGCGAGGGCGCTGAAAATGCTGACGCCATTGCGGCTACCGCTGGCGTCGACTGTCTTTGGGTCGGCCATTTCGATTTGACCGCATCACTGGGCATTCCGGGCCAGTTTGAAAACCCTGTCTATCTGACAACGCTCGAGCGCATCATCCAGGCAGCGAAGAACCACAACCGATCGCTCGGACGGCTGGTCGGGTCACCGAAAGAAGGTCTGGCGGATTTGAAGCAGGGGTTTGATTTCTGTTGTTACGCCACGGACAGTGCGCTTTATCAGGGCGCGCTTATTGCCGGAATTTCGGAACTAAGGAACGCTATCAATGACGGTTAGACCTTTCCGTGTCGCATTGTCGGCCAGTTTCAGGAAACCGGACGGCTCGATGACCTATCCTTCGTTCGACCTGTCTCCATTGACCGATGCAAGCGGGATCGAAACTCGTTTTCTATCCCACGAAGACCCGATCCGGGCGCCCGAACTGGAAGATATAGATGCGCTCATATTGTTATCAGAGCGATTTACCAAAGATAGTATTCCCGCATCCGGAAAGCTAAGCGTGATTGCTCGTTTTGGCGTTGGTTTTGACACAGTCGATGTCGAGGCCTGCACGCAGAACGACATCGCTGTCTGCATCACACCGGACGGGGTACGGCGCCCGGTAGCTGTTTCGATCCTGACGCTGATGCTGGCGCTGACAGGGAAGCTCTTGATAAAAGACCGCATAACGCGGCAGGGCCCGAACGGTTTCGTCGCGCGAAACGAGCACATGGGCTTGGGGCTCGTTGGCCGAACGCTCGGTTCGGTCGGTATCGGCAATATCGGAGCCGAAATGTTCCGGCTGGCTGCACCATTGGGAATGAAATTCATTGCACATGATCCTTTTGCCGATCTCTCACTGGCAACGGAGCTGGGCGTGGACCTTGTCGATCTGGACAAGGTCTTCGCCCAGTCCGATGTTATTTCAATCAATTGCCCACTGACACCAGACACCCATCATCTGGTCAATGCCAGCCGGCTGTCGCAAATGAAGCCGACCGCGTATCTGATTAATACTGCGCGGGGCCCGATCGTTGATCAGGTGGCCCTGACCCAGGCACTGCGGAACGGAAGCATCGCAGGCGCAGGGTTGGATGTTTTCGAGGTAGAGCCTCCAGCTGCAGATGACCCGATTTTGACGCTCGACAACGTGATCCTGACGCCGCACGCGCTTTGTTGGACTGATCAGTGTTTTGGGGGCATCGGTGCTGCCGATATTGCCTCGATCCTGAACGTCAGCTTAGGCCAGTTGCCCGTCGGATTGCTGAATCAAGAGGTCTCCAAGCGCACTAAATTTTCCAAAAAACTTGCGGACTTCTCCGCACAATCCACCTGAGTGGGACGAAATATGACATTTCCCGAATTCCAAGACTGGCCAGCGCTCGACACCGAACGAAACGCAAAAACTGCGCTAGTTACTGGAGCGGGAAGCGGGATCGGACTAGCAGTCGCGCGGGGCCTTGCGGCAGATGGATATGATATTGTCCTAGCTGGGCGGCGACTAGAAACTCTGCAGGCCGTCGCGAAAGGTATTGGTGTGCAGGGATTTCCGCTTGTCATGGATGTGTCCGATCCCGAGAAAGTCACCAACGGATTTCGCCGGATCGAGGATCATTTCGGACGGCTCGATTTGTTATTCAACAATGCCGGGACGGGTGTGCCGGGTTCGGTTCTGCTGGAAGATGTCAGCGCAGTTGACTGGCAACGCGTTGTAGCCACCAATTTGTCTGGGGCGTTCTACTGCGTGCAACACGCTTTTAGGCTGATGAAGGCACAATCGCCGCAGGGCGGGCGGATCATCAACAACGGGTCAGTGTCTGCCACATCCCCTCGTCCAAATTCCGCACCATACACCGCAACCAAGCATGCGATCACGGGCCTGACAAAATCTGCGTCACTTGATGGACGTGGATTCAACATCGCAGTCGGGCAAATCGATATCGGCAATGCTGCAACAGACATGACGCGCAAGATGGAAACTGGGATGCCGCAGGCAAACGGAACCGTCGCGCCTGAACCAGTGATGGATGTGAATAATGTCGTCCAGGTGGTTCGGCAAATGGCGGCCCTGCCGCTAGAAGCAAATATTCAATTTGTCACGGTCATGGCGACTGAGATGCCTTTGATTGGGCGCGGCTGACGTTTCACAATGAACATACGAGCGATCATTTGAGTTTCTCCGGGGGATAAAAAGTGTTTACAACAGCGTTAGTGACAGGCGGAAATGGCAATCTTGGCCGTTTAGTGGCGCAGCAACTAGAGGATGCAGGCACTAAAGTGATCAGCTTTGATCTACCAGGAAGCGAAGGCGCATATTCCGATCTGCGCCATGCGGTAGTGTCGGGTGATATGCGAGATCAAGATTTGCTAAAGAAAACCGTCACAACCCATAAGCCTGATGTAGTTATTCACTTGGCCTCCATGCTGTCCGGCAGCTCTGAGGCTAACCCGGGCATGGCCTGGGAGGTAAACGCCTTCAGCTCAATCCGCTTCATGCGGATGTGTCTCGAACATCAAACTGGCCCCTTTTTCTTTCCCAGTACCGGTGCCACCTACGGCCCAGACCTGTCCAGCCCCGTAGGGTTGGATACGCCGCAATGGCCCGAAAACATCTATGGGGCTACAAAGGTCGCCGTGGAGCGGATGGGCGTCTATTTGAAATTGAAGCAAGGTTTTGATTTTCGCTGCTTGCGTTTTCCCATGGTTTTGTCACCCTTCGCACCCGCCGGCGCAATGACTGCCTACCCCAGCCATGCCATTGCCGCCGCCGCCAAAGGCGAAAGCTTTATTTTTCCAGTGGCCGAAGATACTGGAATGTCGACGCTCTATCTCAATGACGTGACCCGCAGCATAGTTGAGATTTGCACAGCCGAGCGCAGCGCCTTAACCCAGCATATCTACAATCTGCACGGCTATATGTTTACGGCCCAAGATCTGGTGACGGCGATCCAAAGCCGCTATCCTGATTTCACCTGTAAATTTACAAAAGACAGCCCCACGGATGATTTGGTTCGGCGTTGGCCAGATATATTTGATGACAGCGCCGCACGGCAAGATTGGGGCTGGAAACCTCAGTATGATTTTGAAGCTACAATCGATGCCTTGGCCCAACACTCCAACAGCTAGTGAAACATGTTACGCTAGTTTGCGAACCTGTGGTCCCAATCTCGGATCAAGGTCATATACGGCATCCCCAGGGGGTGGGGTGGCACATGCAGGGGGTAGCTGTCGTAGACCAAATCATCGACCAAAATACGCCTGTAGCAGGAACTAAAATCAGACGTGGAGTGGGACAAATGAAATTTTCGGCAAACCTGGGCTTTTTGTGGAACGACAGGCCGCTGCCCGATGCAATCCGTGCGGCGAAGGCCACAGGTTTCGATGCTGTCGAATGCCATTGGCCCTATGATGTTCCAGCCGCAGATACGCTCGCGGCCCTGAATGAAACCGGCCTGAAGATGCTTGGCTTAAATACCCGTCGCGGTGATGTTGGTACAAGTGATAATGGACTGTCTGCTATCCCCGGCCGCGAGATTGAGGCGCGCGCGGCGATTGACGAAGCAACTACCTATGCCGTCGTCATCGGCGCCGCGAACATCCATGTCATGGCAGGGTTTGCGACGGGGCCTGATGCGCACAAGGTCTTCGTGGAAAACCTGACCTACGCCTGTGCAGTGGCGGCCCCATACGGGATCACGATCCTGATCGAACCATTGAACCGCTACGACGCGCCAGGATACTTCTTGACCCTGACCGATCAAGCGGTTGTAGTGATTAAAGAAATTGGTGCCGCCAACCTCAAGTTAATGTTTGATTGCTATCATGTGCAATTGATGGAAGGCGATCTGACGCACCGGATTGAGAAACTGCTGCCTATCATTGGACATATCCAATTCGCCTCGGTGCCGGATCGCGGCGCTCCCGACCACGGGGAAATAAACTATTTGCATGTTTTTAAAACCATCACACGGCTGAACTACTCAGCGCCCTTAGGGGCAGAATACAAGTACGCAGCCAAGACTGAGGATTCGCTTGGCTGGATGAGCATGTGCAAAGTCGGCGCACCAATTTAGTATGTAAATAGAAAAATAAATTCTGGCCACATTGACCTTCTAAGGTAAAGTCATGACCAGTACGCATTACGTTCTCAAGGTAAGTCTACCGTTTAGTTTAGAGTCGGGGTACTGTCATGTGTGGACGGCTCCTTTTATGCAAGGGTTAATTTGAGTGACTTTGATGTTTGAAGCCACTCTCGGTATGAACTTCCTTTCGACACCGGGGGAAACATTTAACGATAGGCTTTGCCTCGAATTGCGACCATATTCCGTTGCGCGCATTACTCCATCAAGCCGCTGAACCGCCAACCACGACAGGGCGTCCCGCGGTTAGGCCCTCCACCTTCTCAACGATACTTTGCGCATCTATGCCAAAATGACGGTAGAGGTCGGCAATCGTCCCGGTCTGACCAAAATGTTCGACGCCCAAAGGAACCGTCGGGTGTCCGATCACTGAGCCTAGCCAGGCAAGCGTTGCCGGGTGTCCATCAATCACGGTTATCAAGCGACCATGCGAGGGAATGTACTCGAGCAACGTTTCAATGTGGCTTTTTGCATTGGTTTGTCCTTTTGCACGTGCTCTTTGCGCGGCTGTCCAGCCAGCGTTTAGCCGATCGGCAGACGTCACGGCCAATATACCAATATCTCGTCGGAATTCTCCGATTATTCCGGCCGCTTTTATCGCTTCGGGTGCGATCACACCCTGATAGGCAATAACAACTTCACAGTTTGGCCCAGGTTCGCGCAACCAGTAGGCGCCATCAATAGTTCCCTGTCGAAATCTATCATCAATGCGCTTACCTGGTTGCTCAATCGGGTTGGTGCTGAGCCGCAAATAAACCGAGCCGCCGGTTTCATCGCGCAACCAGGTGCGCTCATCGGGATCGTCTGAACCATCACGCTGCAAATAGTCAAAGGACCATTCCATAATGATCGCCAATTCATCCGCGAAGGCTGGTTCAAAGGCCGCCAAGCCGTCCTGGCTGATGCCGATGAGAGGCGAACCAATGGATTGATGCGCGCCGCCTTCGGGCGCAAGTGTGATGCCCGAAGGTGTCCCGACAATCATAAATCGCGCATCCTGATAACATACGTAGTTAAGAGCATCCAGTCCACGGGAGACAAAGGGATCGTAAACCGTGCCGATCGGAATAAGGCGTTTGCCAAATACTGAATGGGATAGACCAGCAGCTCCAAGAAGTAGAAACAGGTTCATCTCGGCAATGCCGAGTTCTATATGCTGCCCTTCGGGGGTAAATTCCCACTTGGCGGTTGAAGGTATGTTTTCCTTTTTGAACGTGTCTTCCTGGTGTTCGCGGGCAAAGAGTTTGCGTCGATTGACCCATGGCCCAAGGTTAGTTGTGCCTGTTACATCCGGAGACATTGTGACAATCCGTTGGGCCAGTTTACTGTCCCCTTTTGATAGGTCATCAAGAACCTTGCCAAACCCCATTTGTGTGGAAATTTCGCGCTCTGAATTCAGTTCAATCGCAGGCACCGAGATAATATCATCAGAGTGCCGACGACGCCCTTTCGCAAAGAACGGGGTTTTGTCCAAAAACTTCTGCAATTCTTCGGGGTTTTCGATTGTGGCGAATTTTTCCCATTCTTCACCCTCAGCAACACCCATATGCTTCTGCCACGCAGCCATTTGTGTTTTGTTCATCAGGCCGCCATGGTTATCTTTGTGACCCGCAATCGGCGTTCCCCACCCCTTAATAGTGTAGGCCATAAAACAAACAGGGCCGTCATGTTTAATGGCCACAAATGTTTCTGCCATTGTTTCAACGCAGTTACCGCCAAGGTTTTCCATCAATGCGGCCAGTTCAGCATCGTTGTGCGCATTCAGTAATGCGGTGACATCGCCCTGATCACCCAAAGCATCCATCAGCCGTTCGCGCCAAACGGCACCGCCCATATATGTCAGGGCAGAATATAGCTGATTGGGACAATCATCGATCCAGTCTTTCAGTTTGTTCCCACCTTCTTCTGCGAAGGCTTTCCGTTGCAATGTGCCATATTTTACGCGCACCACGTCCCAGCCAAAGGCATCAAAAATTTGCTCAACACGTTTGAACAAACCTTCGCGGACCACGCCATCCAAGGACTGTCGATTATAGTCTATAATCCACCAACAGTTGCGCAGATTGTTTTTCCATCCTTCCTGCAAGGCTTCATAAATGTTGCCTTCATCAAGTTCTGCATCACCCACTAAAGCCACCATTCGCCCCGGCGCTTGATCCTCCCCCCAATTCTTGGCTTGAATATAGTCTTGGACGATGGATGCAAAAGATGTGATGGCTACGCCCAGACCAACGGAGCCGGTCGAGAAATCAACATCGTCGATATCTTTTGTGCGCGATGGATAGGATTGAACCCCGCCAAATCCTCTAAAGTTCTCCATCTTTTCACGTGTTTGATTACCCATAAGATACTGCATCGCATGAAAAATCGGCGAAGCGTGAGGTTTCACCGCGACCCGATCTTCCGGTCTAAGTACCGAGAAATACAATGCCGTCATAATCGACACCATGGACGCCGAGGACGCCTGGTGCCCCCCGACCTTAATCCCATCGACCTTTGGGCGAATGTGATTGGCATTGTGGATCATCCAGTGCGAAAGCCACAGTAGCCGTCGTTCGATTGTCTTAAGATGAGAGGTTTGCAGTGTGTTCATTTCGGAGTCCGGTAATATTCTAAGGAGTTGAGTAAATATAGCGCACTTCTGAAAATGCTTCTGGGCTTTTTCAACACGATTTTCTCTGATATTAGCGTAATTGAGTAGGAAAATGGGATATCTTAATGGAAATCACCAAGTATGATAATCTTGACGCCGCGATCCTGCGTGAGCTTCAGAAGAACGGGCGCGCAACCATAACGGACTTGAGTGAGCGTGTTGGGTTGAGCCCCTCGCCGGTCGCGAGGCGATTACACAACCTCGAAGAAGCAGGCTTTATCACCGGCTATGCCGCCCTGCTTGATGAAGTGAAATTGGGTTTTGGTGTGTCAGTATTTGTGTCGGTTCAGCTCGACAAACAGGTCGATGGTGCCCTCGCCACGTTCGAGGCTGCGGTAAATGAATTTCCCGAAGTCGTAGATTGCTGGCTGATGACCGGAAACCGAGACTACATGCTAAGAGTCGCAACCACGGGTTTGGCCGATTTTGAAAGATTTCTGGTTGGAACACTAACTAAGATTGAAGGCGTTTCGTCGATCGAATCTTCCATTCCTTTAAGACGCGTAAAATCAGGATTGGCCCGAACTCCATGAACAAAAGTTGTAAGAAATCAAGAAAAAGAGATGTGATGATTTTAATGAGAAAGGTGTGATTTTTAGGCTTATTTGGCACCGTCAGACAAAACCGCTTGAGATTGGAGGAGCGACTCTATAGCGTCCTCTAATGACAAAGCACCCTGCATTTAGCTACTTTAAAACCAACCCTGAAGTCATCCGACTTCCAGTAATGATGTATGTTTAATTTTCTCACTTACTTATAATGTGTTCGGCCAAAGTTTAATCCAGCTCCCGCAACCACTTTCATCGAATGAATTTGCGACATCGTGGGTTGTGGGCTCCCGCAACCAAGTGTCTAATATCAATGGGTTACGACCCAGTACATGAGAATAAGCTGCCGTCTCATGTACTAGCATATTGTACATTTCTGGACATGGATACTACTTTAGGTGAGTTATTAGCTATAAGCATACTGTCCCCTTAAGGCTGCTTTGATTCGTTAAGACGGGAAACACAGTGATAGTCATGTTGCTCCCAAGAAAGACTTCTGTAATCTGCTAGTCGGCTCCGTTTGGGCTCTGAGTTCTCCACCAGACCCCACTAAATATGAACATCATACCCAGCTGTAAGAAGGGTTTTCTAATCCACGAATGACTGAAGCCAGACTTTGCAGATCGTGAACAGGATGCTGGGAGGCAAGAAACTCTGAACCGGGGCTGAACTTAAAGGACTGATAATCTGCGCCACCAAATGATTTGACGATCTGGTTATTGGTGGTTGAAGTAATAATCGTGACTGTATCGTTCAACTCGCTATCCTATGGCTGGTTGTCAATTACAGATATGATGATGCGAGATCATAAATTCCACTGGACAGTCCGATCCTTTTATACGTAAATATTTCTATAAAAATGTTATAAGACTAAAAATGCACGAATTGACTAGATAAACTTTAGGAATTCCGATGTCTCTTGCCGTTGATAAAGTATTACGCAAAGCTCAGAGCCACATAAAGACAGGGGAACTAACCGAGGCAGAGGAACTCTATAAACAAGTTCTGTCTAAGTTCCCCAAGAATAAAAAGGCTATTCAAGGGTATCAGAAGCTTAAGTTGGGAATGATTTCAAAAGGCTTATCAACCTCCGAACCACCGCAAGAACAGGTTGAAAATCTGCTTAGCCTTTATAATAAAGGGCAATTCGAAGAACTTTTGGCAAAGGTCAAGCCGTTGATCAGTTTGTTTCCTAAAACTATAGAATTATATAATTTACAGGGTGCATCCAATGCTCTTATTGAAAGGAATGGCGCTGCTATAGAAAGCTACGATCAAGCTATCAAGATTAATCCCAAATATGCTGATGCACATTTGAATAAGGGTAGCGTCTTGCAGAAAAATGGTGAGTTCGACGCCGCAATGGAGAGCTTTAATAAGGCTTTAAGTATCAATCCTTATCATTCGATAGCCCATTTCAATATGGGGAATGCTCTCAACGAAAAAAGTGAATTAGATGCTTCAGTGGAAAGTTACAAAAAAGCTATCAAAATCAAGCCGGACTACGCTGAAGCTTATTTCAATATGGGTATTGTCTTAGAAAATAAAGGCGAGTTAGATGCAGCAATGGAAAGCTACGAACAGGCTATTAAGATCAAGCCTGACTATGCTGAAGCTTATAATAATATGGGTAACGCCCGAAAGGATACCGGCGATCTAGACACAGCGATAGACAATTACAAACAAGTCCTCAAGATCAAGCCTAATTATGAGGCTGCCTGTAACAATATAGGTATTATCCTGACGGATAAGGGTGAATTTGACGCAGCAATAGACAGTTACAAACAGGCCATCAAAATTAAGCCTGACTATGCTGAGGCCTTTAACAATATGGGCAACGCCTTAGAAAATAAGGGCGAGTTAGATGCAGCAATGGAAAGCTACAAACAGGCCATCAAGATTAAGCCCGACTATGCTGAGGCCTATAGTAATATGGGAAATGCCCTGAAGGATAAGGCTGAATTAGACGCAGCGATAGACAGTTACAAACAGGCCATCAAGATTGAGCCCGAATATGCTGAGGCACATCAGAGTTTAGGTTTAGCATTTCTCAATGCTGGCAGACTAAAAGAAGGACTTGATGAATATGAATGGCGCTGGAAAACCGCCAAACGCTTGTCAAAGAAGCGGCATTTTTCCCAGCCTTTGTGGGATGGAGAAAAGAGTCTGAAAGGAAAAAAAGTTCTCGTTTGGTGTGAGCAAGGGGTCGGAGATACGATAAATTGGTCCTCCTGCCTACCGCTTGTGGCTTCCCAAGCTGAATACTGTGTTTTGGAATGTCAGGAGAAACTAGTCCCTTTGTTAGCTCGGTCATTTCCAAACGTAGAGGTCAAACCTGAAAACAGAAGCTTAGACTCAGAAAGAGATGACTTTGATTTTCACGTGCCAACAGGAAGCCTTTATAGGCACTTTATCACCGAAATCACTCAAAACCCTAGGCCCGATGCTTTTCTTGTTCCTGACCCAGTTAGGGTCAAATTTTGGAGGGAACGCCTGAATTCCCTAGGAAACGGTCCCTACGTCGGTATTAGCTGGAAAAGCTCCAATATGTCGCCCGAACGTCTGCCGAACTATGCCTCTATATCCGATTGGTCTCCTATACTTACGCTTCCGAACGTAACATTTATAAACCTACAGTACAAAGACTTTGCAGATGATTTAGCCAAAATCCAAAATGAACTTGGTGTAACAGTCCATAACTTTGATGATTTGGATCATTACGATAATTTACTTGATGTGGCCGCACTTTCCGCCGCACTTGACGTCGTTGTATCAAATAAAACTACCGTGCCATTAATTACAGCAGGAGTTGGAACGTCAACTAAACTTGCTAATTGGAAGCAGAGTCCATGGAATAACATTCTATTAAACCCAGTCGGTCCGTCGGTTGATATATTTGAACGAAATACATGGGAGCCATGGGACAATGTGTTTCGCTTAATCGCAGAAGATATCTTTAAGCTAGCTGAAAATTGGAGTTCACGATGCACAAAATCGCAGTAATACCTGTGAGATCAGGTAGTAAACGCCTACCAAAAAAAAATTACAAGGCCTTTAATTTTAGGACCTTGGCGGAAATTGCAAGGGATAAATGTTTAGCCGCTGGTATTTTTGATAAAATAGTAATCAGTAGTGACGATCCAGTTTTTGAAGAACTTGCAAACAGCCATGAAGTTGAATTTTTACTAAGGTCTCAAGATTTAGCTGGTGATAATGCCACAACAGATGCGGTGATGGATTTATTTTTTGAAAAATTTTCTTCTTGCGAATCCATTCTTTGGGTCAATAGTGTTAGCCCTTTACAGTCAGTCCAAGATATTAAAAATTGTGGACTCCGTTTGAATGATCCTGAAGTGGACTGTGTCATGGCGATAAATACCTTGTATCAGCACTGTTGTCTTTCTAACGAACCTATCAACTTCGACCCTAATAATCCTTTTGAAATGACCCAAAATCTTAAACCAATTCAAAGATATATTTATAGCTCTATGGGGTGGAAAAGGGCAACTTACGTAAAGCACAGAAGTGAGGGTTTTGAGGGGTTGTTCCCTGGCAATATGGCACTTGTCGAGGCAAGCGTACTGGCGGGCATGTTAATTAAGTACGAAGAAGATTTCATACTCTGCTCAAAAATTGAAGAAGCAATGGGGTTTATTCCCAAAGTGGATATACCTACTGATAACTTCGTTTAGGAATTTACGGAGTGCTGTATGTGGGCAATACTTGATGATACACATTACTAGGATGGCGCATTTGATAGTCTATAGGATTTAAATTCATCAGCCACAGCCACTTATTCCTGCCGAAGAATTATTCTGGTGATCCTTATGCCTCAGTCTTCACACCATACACCGAAGCAGAAGTATAAGCATTTCTTGAGACAGGCTGGGGGATGGGCAGTATCTCAGACCTGCAGTTACCATTCCTGTATGGGCCAGATGATGATCAATAGGTTTCGGGTTAAAGAGACCGTTAATGTAACAGGTTCCTATATATCTCTATAGCACTTTGTCCCCATAAAGATCATCATAACGGTCAGCTAACCCGAAACTGAAACGATAGTGGTTTACATCACCACAACCCTTCTCCACCTGCCGCTTGGTTTCTGGTGCCCAGTGAGCCGCTTTACCATCCGGAGGAAGAAACTCGCCTTTGGTTGTCGCAGAATACCAGAGGCGCTGATCCAATTCTGGCCAAGCCAACAGACTGATTGATGTCCGTATTACCGGCCCCATTTTTATTTACCCTGCTTCTGACCCAGCAGGGTCAATGGATCCATAAAGGGTGGTTCTTTTGGGGTGGCCGTTAATCTGCGAGGTTTGCTTTTCTGTGAACGTGCGCGGGAATTACAGGTCTCAGGCGCACTTCGTATGGCTGCAGGACGTCGAAGCTGTAGGATAATGTCGTCATAAAGCTCAACCGCTGCATCAGTCTCTGCGCCCGCGTAATGAGCATAGGTGGTGGTCAGCGATTTATGCCCCAATAGTTTGCGTACAACCTCGTAATGGCCAGGTCTTGCATCCAGCAGCAGCTTGGCTGACGCGTGGCGAAACTGATGCGGCGCAATTGCCATAGTGGGTTGTCATTAGCGGCCTGGTTGGTCTTCTCTTGGTCGGGGGCGGCACGGTGATCGGCACGGTGACGGGCGCTGCCCCCTTCTTTGTTTGCCTCATCGCTAGTCAGCTCTTCGGTTCAATCTTGCTAGATCACATTGGGGCATTCGGTCTGCCCATACGCGAAATTGGCACGCTGCGACTTCTTGGGATACATTTGGTATTCAGCGGGATTATCTTGGCACACTACGGCCAATATGCTGGGCGAGCAAGGCGTTCACCTTCGGTATGTGCACGGTCAGGCAAAACGTAGCACTCGCGGTAAGAGATCCTTAATCACTCATCACCACCCCCCATTGCGGCTTTAGCGGACCAGAGTGGCGGAGAGCCGCGTATGGTTACGCGCGCGACGTCCGAGCGCGCTTACTGGCAGATACGGTCTTCAACATTTCGAAGAGAAAGCGTAAATTAAACATAAGACATCTCCACCAAGCGAATGATCTCAGGGTTGATTTTGACGTAGCGGAATGGGGGGAGGATCATGAGACAAGGCTAGTAAATAGCCCTGCCCGCTCCAAGCAAGCTTTGTCTGACAGTATCTCCAAATACAACTCATTACCTTTTGCTAGTGATCCAGCGGTTTAATAAATTGATTATTACGCAAGTCGTCAAAAGCCTGTTGCAACTCTTTGCGCGTATTCATCACAATCGGCCCATGCCATGCCACTGGCTCTTGAATAGGTGAACCAGCAATAAGTAAAAATCGCATTCCATCCGGCCCCGCCTGAACAACCACCTCATCCCCAGTACCAAAGTTTACCAGAGTCCGGTTGCCAGACAGATCACGGATGTTTAACTCCTGACCCATGACTTCTTTCTCAAGCAATATCCCCTTTGGAATTGAAGCATCAGCAAATTTCCCTGCCCCATGAAAAATGTAGGCAAACGTGTTGCGATATGTGTCGACTTTAAAAGTTTTACGGCGACCCGCCGGAATGCTGATATCGAGATAAAGTGGATCAGCGGCTATCCCATCAACAGGACCTCGACGTCCCCAAAATCCACCTGTGATAACCCGCACGCATGTTCCATCATCATCAATAATCTCAGGTATCTCAGTCGCTTCAACATCCTGATAGCGAGGGGCTGTCATTTTAAGGCTGGCAGGTAAATTGGCCCACAGTTGGAACCCATGCATTTGCCCGGTGGTATTACCGTTGGGCATCTCCTGATGCATAATCCCAGAACCAGCCGTCATCCACTGCACATCGCCAGCTGCTAATTTACCATTGTTGCCCAAACTATCGTTGTGCTCGACAGAACCCTTTAAAACATACGTAATAGTTTCAATTCCACGATGGGGATGCCAAGGGAACCCTCCGGCATAATCTTCTGGATTATCGTTCCTGAAATCATCAAACAGTAAGAACGGATCATGCGCCTCGGGCTCACTAAACCCAAAGGCGCGATGAAGGTGAACTCCTGCGCCCTCAAGTGTGGGGATGGCAGTGCTTGTTGATACGGCTGGCCTGATGGACATTGAAGATCCTCTTTAAATTCTGATGCTTGATAACTAATGTATTTTTTATAAATTAAGAGGTCTAAATATAAGAACAAACTAGGCTAATTTTTATACTTGGACATTTTTATTAGATCCCATTATAAAAAACGATCGAAACGATCGTTCCAACCAATGTGCAAAGGTCAAATGGCAGCTGCACTACGATTAAGCCAATAGGAGAGCGCTTTGGGTAAGGTAGAGGATTTACATCTATTCACAATGGTTGTGGAGCACCGGGGTATTGCCAATGCTGCCGCCCGTTTGAATATCGCCAAATCTGCAGTCAGTCGAAGGCTAAGCCTATTGGAAGATCGCTACTCCACTAAACTTATCGATCGCTCTCCAGGTCGGTGGGAGGTTACAGAAACGGGCCGCGAACTTTTTCAGCGTGCGAGCCGTGCGGTTCACGATTTTCAGGAGATTGAAACAGATTTCAAAAGCACGCATTCAGATATTACTGGCCCTTTAACGATCTCCGTGCCCCGAGAATTTGGAATTTCCTTTTTAAGTAGATTGTTGGTAGCGTTTAACGAAAAATACCCTGAAATCCAGCTCACAGCGGATTTTGATGATCGTGTTATCGACCTTGAACGTGAAAATTATGATTTCGCCATTAGGATCACACCTGATATTGATAAACAGCTAATTTCTGAGAAAATAGGGACCGTGCGTCACCAGCTGTGTGCTGCGCCCTGTTACTTAGAAAAATATGGTCAACCAACCCAGTTAAAAGATTTACGGGCGCACAAATTTTTACATTTTGGCACAGCTAAAAGGGGCACTTTGGTTTTGGCATCAAGCGAATCGAAAAAGACCTCGAATATTGATTTCAATCCCTCTTTAAATAGCAATAGTGGCCAGTTTCTTTTCGAGGCAACCCTACAAGGTCAAGGTATTGCTAATTTACCCGATTTCATATTCGGCGACACGCTTGAAACCGGAAAACTAATCCACGTCCTGCCACAATACGAAACTTCAGAGTTCTCAATTTATCTTGTGCACTCAGAACAGCGCCAGCTAAATCGTCGAATGCGATTATTTACTGCAGAAATCAAAAAATTCTGCACGATGGACTAACGGCACAACTGCCCACCGGGCATTAGGCTACAGCCTAATCGAATAAGGCCCAGCATCCGAGAAGCGTAGTTATTTTTGATTTTTGACCCACCTCAAAACTTTAATAACATCAGCATTGAAGCAGGTTTTTGTGAACATTCTCGATCCTTGATTATGACTAACTTCATCTAAGGACTACAAAGATTCAGTTCCATATGCTGAAGACCTTTGTTTGAATTCACAGATCTCATTTTTAGAACAAGAGGGTCTCAACTTCCTGCATTATAATTTATTCAGGGACAAGCAATTATCCACACACACAGAGAAACTGAGAAGGAAAAGAAATGACTGAATCACCAAAATGTGGATGTGGCCGCTCTCCGACAGGCAAATGTATCGGGTGGCATGCTCTCTCTGAGGAAGAGTATCAAGAAAAGAAAACTGCCTTTGAAACCCGTCAGGCTCAAAAATCCGGAAAATGAATATTGGCTGGGTGACTGCGCAATGGCAACCGCCCAGCCAATGCTTCGAATAGGATTCCCAGAGATTGCTTTATGTTAGCCAAATCCTAAGAATTATCCTTCTAGCTTGGAGAAATAACTTGAACACTGTTTTGAAAACGATCGCGATTGGTATTTCCTTATCGCTCACGCTGCCCGTATTGGTACAGGCGGCGAGTTATACGATCGACCCCTCACATTCCTTTGTGAAATTTGAAACCAGCCATTTGGGTATTTCAAAGCTGTCGGGCCGTTTCAACAAAATCGTAGGCAAATTGATGTTTGACCCAGCTGCGGGAGACGGAAGTCAAAGCGTCGAGGTTAGCATCGACACCAATAGCCTTGATACAAATTGGGCTGATCGCGATAAGCATTTGCGCAGTGGCGATTTCTTCAACGTTGAGAAATTTACAAACGCTACCTTCAAAAGCACCAAATTTAGTGGTGACGCTTCCGGTGGAACTTTGACAGGTACATTAACTTTTTTGGGTGTTAGTAAAAACATAGAGTTCCCGATCACGAAGATTGGAGAAGGCAAAGACCCATGGGGCGGTTATCGCGTCGGATTTGAAGGGATCTATAAGATGACTCGCAAAGACTTCGGCATGGACTTCAATCTTGGTCCGGCAGCTGAGTTTGTTGATGTGACGCTGCAGATCGAAGCAATAAAAGACAAATAAAATCTTAAGCTGTCCCGGCAGATGATCGGGACAGTTTCAAACATCAGTTGCATGGAAATCTGCGATGACTGCCCAAATTAATAAAAAATCATATTCTCTCAACACAAAACTGCTACACTGGTTGATAGCGGGACATATGATTGGCCTGATCGTTTCGGGTTGGTGGATTGTAGATCTTTCCTTTTATTCCAGCTGGTATTATCTTGCGCCAACCCTGCACAAGTCTTTTGGTGTTATGGTTTTCCTGATGGGTCTGATCCTCCTGCTTAACAAATTCCGGAAGCGTCCGCCTCCATTAGAAAGTCACACAAAGTTAGAAAAACTAGCCTCAAAGTTCGCACATTTACTCCTCTTTGCAAGCTTGATAACGATTCCAGTCTCCGGTTATATATTTACGACGTTCACTGGTCAAAATGTTTCAATATTTAATACCTTTGACATTCCTGCTGTCCTTGTGACTTCAGAAAAAATCCGTGACTTGGCAATTGAATTCCATATTTATGCTTCCTACGGAATAGCGGTAGTGGTTTTCGTCCACGCAGGTGGAGCGTTAAAACACCATCTTTTGGACAAGGACCGCACTTTGCGTAGGATGCTTTGGTGATTGTCTTCTAGAGGGATCGGTCGAACAAATGAGACCAGCCAGAGATTGTAGTCATAGCTTAAATTCTTGTGCTGGCTTTATCAGAGTAAACATACTTGAAGCGGGCAAAGCTGTTCAATTTCGAAAACCTCAAGATCACACCGAGTAAAAAGTTTAACTCTCGTAAGCTGTAAATGACGAAAACCTAAGTTACGACTCCAAAACCTCGTCTGGGTGGTAAGGTCTACCCAGACAATAACAAAAGGCGAATATCATGGGATTATTACAGGACGGACGTTGGGTCGATCAGTGGTATGATACCAAAGAGACAGGCGGCCGTTTCGTGCGCAAAGCGCCACAGTTTCGCAACTGGATTACTTCAGATGGATCAGCTGGCCCAAGTGGCGATGCTGGCTTCAAGGCGGAGACTGATCGTTATCATCTATATGTATCGCTGGCATGCCCATGGGCGCATCGAACATTAATTTTTCGGAAATTAAAAGGGTTAGAAAAGGTGATTTCGGTGTCTATTGTGCATTGGTACATGGCTGACAAAGGCTGGACATTTCAGCCAGCAGATGGGGCAGTTCCAGATACCGTTAACAGTTCAAATTATATGTATGAGGTCTATACCAAAGCGATGTCAGATTATTCTGGCCGGGTCACAGTTCCTGTTTTATGGGATAAAAAAAACAAAACCATTGTATCAAATGAGTCCTCCGAGATAATCCGGATGTTCAATTCTGCCTTTGATATAATTGGTGCAACTGCGGGTGAGTATTACCCCGAACCGAAACGAACAGAGATAGACGCGTTAAACGACCGGATCTACAGCACGGTGAATAACGGTGTTTACAAAGCTGGGTTTGCAACGACGCAAAATGCTTATGAAGAGGCCGTTGTGCCTCTGTTTGAAACACTCGACTGGCTTGATGCACGGCTTGCAGACCAGCGGTATCTGACTGGTTCTACACTCACTGAAGCCGATTGGCGCTTGTTCACTACTTTGATACGGTTCGATCCTGTCTATGTAGGGCATTTCAAATGTAATATTCGTCGCATCGCAGAGTATGCAAACCTATCGGGATATGTGCGCGATCTATATC
>Ga0206130_10001444_pt1 | contig 34702 bp, 47 predicted proteins | sample Helgoland_Spring_9_FD_148637 | JGI IMG/M metagenome (GOLD analysis project Ga0206130, IMG submission 148637) | Pelagic subsurface seawater microbial communities from Kabeltonne, Helgoland, North Sea - Helgoland_Spring_Bloom_20160512_1 | ecosystem: Environmental > Aquatic > Marine > Epipelagic ...
CGTTGGACATTTACCATATACGAAGTATATGACATTTATGCAACACAATTGGTGATGCAGCATGGACTGAAGCCTCGCATGAGTTTAGCACACGTACTTCAAAATATATATGAAATATATTTTTGCAGTCACACGGGAAACGACAGGCGCAGAGGATCACGTCATGAGAAACCGACTTGACAACTTATACTATACTCTACTAGTTTATAAAGAGAACTATATCTCACTATTTGTGAGAGATATAGGTTCTCTCATATAAACAGAGTATAGATAAAGGAAGCTCGACAATGACAAATTCAGCAACAACAAAAACTACCGAAGGTACTACAATCTCAGTTCTCGTAAAGGAAGGCAAAGCCTTGGCATCAATCTGGAACCAGACTAACAGTCTGAAGACTACACTGAAAGCCAACGGCTTTGACACTAGGCTTGGGAAACTCTTACAAGAGTTGAAAGCTCAATCCACTTTGGATTCCGGTCAGATTAGTCGTCAAACTTTGACGATGTATGGTATCAATGTAATTGATCGTCGTCGTCGTTCTGAAGCTCTTTGGTTCGTTGAAAACGAAGTTGAATGCCGTGACTTTATTGCTAACAGCAAGAAAGGTTTTAGTTCTCTAACAGCTTTACAAGCTGCAATGCGGAAAGCTGCTAAAGCAGAAGACGAAACTGTTGAAACTACCGAAGGTAAACCGTCCAATGTTGGACAGTCTGACGACAAGCCAAAGCTTGTTGAGCAGTCTAATAAGACTGTATCAGTTGGACCAATCACAAGAAAAGTTATGGTGAATACCATATTGGCTCAAGCTGCTATCAACAAGTTGGATCTTGAAGAGATCATTGAAGACTTGATTGGTGAACTGACTAAACGTCAGCAAGGTTAATATCTTGGGCAGTCTCTTTGAGACTGTCTGACTATGTTAACTGTATAATCGGAGATTATAATGAATGAAAAAGCTATGGTACAATTCTGTGCAATAGCACAAGAGTTGAACTGTCCAACGTTGGACACTTTGATTGCTAACACGTTAACTCCGGAAGAGTTAAAGAAACGTATTCCCACATTAATCCACGATAGTGGATGGAAAGATCTAACATGACCTATGCTGAAATTCGTATTGCCATTGCCGCCTATGTTGGCGTTTCCGTTGCTCTTGCCTATCTGTTGCTATCATCCTTTGGATACATTCAAGCCGATGGCTATGGAATATACATTCCAGATGTTGGTGGGTATCACATTGCCCCTCTTGACAAGTAGTATTACATAGTTATATAACACTGATACTTTAGTGAAAGTGTTATATAACATATGTTTAATACTAACACTGAAACAAACCGTCCAATGTTGGACACTTTTAAAGGATGCTAAAATGCAAATGATCTGGACAAACAATGAAGTTCATGTAAGTAAAACATCTATGATGTCTGGCAAAGAAAATACAATGTCTTTGACATTCACTAGGCAGCAGTATGACGATTGGAAAGCTGGTCAGCTTATTCAAAATGCTATGCCTCAACTGTCTTCAGAAGAACGTGAGTTCTTGATGACAGGTATTACACCTGCCGAATGGGCAACACTTTAAACCGTCCAATGTTGGACACTTTTGAAAGGATACAAAATGTATCAACGTGATGTAAATGAGATCAAAGCCTTCGTAAAATGGCGTGGTCCAGATGCCTTGGTAGCCAATGGCTTATTCGTATTGCTTACGATCCAAGCTGGCCTGTCCACTGTCAAAGGTGGCATGGTCAAAGTAGAACGTGATGGCTATGCTGCAGATTGCCTATGGGGTAAAAAGTCTGATGGCTACGAATACCTAGTAGACAATGCGGAGTACCTTTACGGAAAGTTGTATCACATTGCCGACACCAAAGGCTATGAAAGTGTGGAAGCTTGTGCCGATGTTGTGCAACTGTTTATGCAAGTACCTAATCTTGGCATGGTCAAAGCTGCCTTCCTTGCCCAATGCCTAGGGTTCAATGTAGCCTGTATCGACAGCCACAACATCAAGAGACTAGGTATCTCACCTAACCTTGTGAAGTCTCCACCTGCCACCATGAAACCTGCCACTGTACGCAAGAAAGTTGAGCAGTATGTTGAACTGACCCAAGTTGAGGGCAGTGAATACTGGTGGAATACATGGTGCGAATACGTTGCTGGTAACCGTGCCAACCGTGCCTTGGATACTGGTGATGTAGTGTCTAGGTTTCATGTAGAGTGTGTAACATATGGATTTGAACATGGCTAAAAAAGTATCTGTGGGGATTGTAAATCCTGTGGCTAAGGCTATGCTACAAGAACGCAAAGCCCCACAGGTAGTGCCACCTAAGAAGGGTAGCAAAGCTAAACGTAACCGCAAACAGGAGAAGTACGATGCAATACATGATGAAAAATTTCATCAAAACGACTAAACGAAAACCGTCCAACGTTGGACAGTCTAAATACAATGATGATTGGAAACGTGATCGTGATGAAGCCCGTTCAATGAAAATGAAAATGAAACGTGGTGTGACAGATTACAAAAGTAAAAAGGTAGCCTAACTATGTCAGTATATATGATTTACCAAAAGACAAATGTGGACAGTGATCGCATCAACAGTATGCCGACATCCGTATATGCCAAAGCCTACTTTGCATTGGGTATGCCTACTAGGGATACCGTAGAGGATGCGGTGCATGACGGTTTGCATCACAATATGTATCAGCCCACCATGATCATGCACGATGTAGAGGCACGAGAACGTACACCATTTGAGGCCATCTTTGATGAAGGCAATGGATACGGTGATGGCACAATCAAGACAGCCAACATCCGTGACCGATACAGTATGTCTGTAGGTGATATACTTATGGACTTGACAAATGGCTATGCTCATGTATGTATGCCTATAGGTTGGCATAGCTTAGACCTAACACTTGAATTAACAGCAGCTTAAAGGAGCTACCCCATGACTAACTCAACACAAATCACCCGCCCCGTAGTGAAAGCAACTAACCCAGAGTTGTACAAACAGCACACATTTCACCTGAGCCGTGCTTCTAAGTACACCTACAACTATGCTCAGTTGGATGACTACATTGCTATGCATTGGAAGTCTAAAACCATCCAACAGATGGCGGATGATACCAATGAGCTAACCAATCGTGTAGTCTACAGATACCAATTGCTCCAACGGATGGGCGTTATCGGACACAAGCAAACAGGCAAAACCAAATTGCTTGTGGAGCAACGTAAGCTGCGTATGCAATTGCTTGTAGTTGAGGATAGACTGCGTGACATTGCTGCTGCGTAAGGACAAGTGGGTTGTGTATGATGATGACGGAAAGGTTGTCATCATATGCCGCCAAAAAGAAATATGTGTAAGAGTGGCAAATGCCCTCAAAAAAGGAGACTAAAATGTTTGTAATTGTAGCAACAAAACCATTGGATGACGGATCACAGGGCTTTCGTTTCAACCTGTTCGGTAAAAAAGGTTTGATACGTAAACGTAAGAACATGTCACGTGGATGGTTCAAACGTCAGAAGCTGGCATCATCCAATGCCTATCACTTTGGCAGACGTACTGTGTACTTCTTTGGTAACGGTACGAAGCCACGTAAACTATACCACTTTGCAGGTTAGGAGCTATACTATGGCTGTAATGGCTTACGAAGTAACCCTAGAAATTGATGGTGTAAAATCGGTTGTATCTCTAGACGATACATACCCAGCAGTTGAGAATTGGAATACAGCAACTGAGTTTGCAATCCACATGGCTATGCATGATTACCCGGATTCTACAATAGAATTTATCGATTGTGCTGAGTATGTACATAAGGAGTACACAAACTATGGGTACATTCACCCAGCACCACTCAGAACGCAGTGAAGGAAAAGAGGATGACCCGTGTGATGATTGGTCGGGTCATCCAATCCCTAAACCACAGAAGGAAGATAACAAATGATTAGTGCAGCATTAATGTGCATGGCTTTGAATGTGTACCACGAATCCCGTAGTGAAGACTTGAGGGGACAAGTGGCGGTGGCGAATGTCACACTCAACAGGGTGGCAGACAGTAAGTGGCCCAATGACGTTTGTTCTGTTGTTGAACAGGGGTATACTAAAGGCAAGTCTAACTGCCAATTCTCATGGTACTGTGATGGCAAGTCAGATACCCCTACCCACACTGTAGCATGGGCTAGGGCAGTGTTGGTTGCCAATGATGTTATGATGGGTTACATCCCCGACATCACGAAAGGTGCGACACACTACCATGCCAAGTATGTGAACCCATACTGGTCTAAATCATTCACAAAAACTGTGGAGATTGGGTCACACATATTTTATAAATAGACTATCGTTACTAGTATAGGGGTGGACAGTTACTATATAACTATGGTACAGTTGCCACACCACCAACCAAAGGAGAGTAAAATGCCATTCGATATTCCAGAGTACTTAGACTTCGCAGTAGACTTCGAGGACACACGTGTACATGACAAGAAGTATGTTATCAACCAAACAACAGGCCAACCTCTTGGCATCGTTGGTAAATCATTCACATGTGCATCTCATGGAGACTTCTTTCGGGGAGTTGTAGACACAGCAACAGAAACCCTCAGTGATGCTGACATGCAAGATGCCAAGTATACATTTCGATCTGCCCGTGGCGGGGCATGGGCTATGCTCGACATCACCTTGCCTAACGTGACGATGGACATCAGCACAGATAAATTCCAGACAGAGATCGGCAACCGTATCATCAGCCTACATGGTATTGATGGATCATGTAGTAACCAAGTATTCTTTGGTGCTATTGATTTCTTCTGTACCAATGGGATGATCACAGGAGATCACGATAAGGTACGCAAGAAGAACACTGCCAACTTCTCTATGGAGAGCTTCATCTATGAGCTTAACCGTGCTCGTACTGACTTCTACACACAGGCACAACAGATGCAGGTGTGGGCACACACTAGCCTAAAGTTTGTCGATGTACGTTCTCTGTTGGATGATATGCTTGGGTCTAAACGTAAAGCAGAGAAGATGTATGGTCTATACATGCAGGAAGTTTCAACCCGTGGCAATAACAAGTTCGCATTGTACAGTGCTATGACTAACTATGCATCGTATGCTGATGAACGTAATGGGTTCAGCCTAAAGTCCACTGGCAAAGATACACAGGCAGTCAGCATGTGGTCACGTGAGCAAGAGGTATCCAAGTGGGTATCTGATGATCGGTTCATTACATTGGAAGCCGCATGAGAACCTTACCACGATACGTACAAAAACGGGTGTCATCTTCAGGTGACATCACGTACCGTTTCAATCCACCGCAGCCCCTCATAGATGCAGGGGTTGTGGAACGGGTTGAACTGGGTAATGATCACAAAGAGGTTAGGTTCTTGTCACGTAAGCTAAATCAAATGATAGATGCATATCGTGAGGAACAGGCAAAAATTCTAGTGATCAGACCTAGCAGCAAAGTGACTGACCTGATTGAATACTACTATCAATCTAATGATTTCAACATGTTACGTAGTACCACCAAGCAGGATTACAGGTATTGCTTAGATGTACTGAGCAGATCTGTCGGTCATTACAAGTACAAGAATGTCACCTCTAAGGTTGCAAAGAGAGTGTATGAAGAGTGGGTCACCAGTGGTGTGAGCTTTGCTAATCATGTAGCTACGGCAGGTAGCAGGGTGTTCAACTACGCCATACAGATGGAACAGGTTGAACAGAACCCATTTGCAAAGATCAAACGCAAACAAGTTGCACAACGTAAAGTTATATGGACACACGGAGAGGTAACAAAGTTTTTAGATGTGGCCTATTCAAAGTTTGTCTATCGCAACACAGGGTTGATTGTGCACATGGCATATGAATGGTGTCAACGTTTAGGGGACATGCGAAACCTTCAGTGGGATAGCATAGACTTTAGGAACAAGAAGCTTTACTTACAGCAGAGTAAACGTAGGGCTGAAGTATACCTACCTATCAGTGACAATCTTATCCACATGCTTGAGCAACAGAAGAAAGACTTTGGCTTTCAACAATGGGTTGCCCCACACCCACAGCCTGTTGAGGGTTCTTACAATCCGTATGCTATGGAGAGACTGTCCAAGGTTGGACGAAAGGTAATGCGAGAAGCTGGGCTGTCTGATGAATTACGTATGATGGACATTCGCAGAACTGGTGTAACACAGATGGTTGATAAGGGTGTACCACTACCACAAATCATGTCGGTAACAGGGCACACACATGTTGCATCTGTGAAACCATACATGAAAAATACATACGAAAGTGCAAATAGTGCCTTGACACAGAGAAACGTAAGCATATAATCGAGTGGTAACGAGCAACACAGAAAGAGTATCTTATGATTAGTATAAAAGAACATGTAAGTGATATGGATCTATCTAGTGGTGAGACTAGACGTACCAACTGCCCCGTATGTAATGGTCTAAAGACATTCACTTGTACTAATAACATGGGACAACTTGTGTGGAATTGTTACAAGGCAGAGTGCAGTGTGTCTGGTGGTACTCGCACACAACTTACGAGTGATGACATACGCAAGTCACTAGGCTTCGCCGCAGCAGAAACAGAAGCAGTGCCATTCCACAAACCGGAGTGGATTGTACGTGATTATGATGCGGTGCAAGATTTCTGTGACACGTGGGAGATTGATGCCCAAGAGCTAGGTTTACTGTATGATGTACGTGAACACCGTGTAGTATTTCCTGTGGTACATAACAACATCATGGTAGATGCGACAGGCAGAGCACTAGGAAAAAAAATACCTAAGTGGAAAAGATATGGTAAAAATCCCTTGCCCTATGCATACGGCTATGGTAAAACAGGGGTAGTCGTTGAGGACTGTGTTAGTGCTGCCATTGTGGGTGCGACTAATGTAGCAGGATGCTCAGAGGGTGGAGTGTATGTCGGGGTAGCAGTGTTGGGCACTTCACTTTCAGAGGCACATAAGCAGTATCTTTCACAGTTCTCAACGGTAATAATTGCACTTGACCCCGATGCACTACCCAAGACATTGCAATTCGCCAAAGAATTACGCAGTCACGTAGACAACGTAAAGGTATTACGTTTGACAGATGACTTGAAATACTATAACCCTACCGACATTCAGAACTTACACACTCTAGGAGAGACTTAATGGAACTATCCCTTGTACGTAGTCTGATGGACAAAGAGTTCTACGATAACCATCGTGGTGCTAAATGTCCTGATCGACTATTCAGTAAAGACTTACGCAAGATCAAACAAGCTATCGACAAAGCTATGGATCGTTATGAACGTACTGTAACAGTAAACGAGATTGAAGCACTGTTCATGTCAGACAATGCTACACTTACAACTGCACAGAAGAACGCATACAGTTCTCTGTTCAATCAAATCAAAAAGGAATCACCACTTGGCAGTGACATAGCACAAGAGGTGCTGTCTAAGTTGTTCCAACAGGTTGTTGGTGAGGATATCGCCAACCTTGGCTTCGACTACGTGAACGGTACGAAGGGCAGCCTAGAACCCCTACGGGATATCCTTGAACGTTATGCAGATGACTTCACCCCAGATCTTAACATCCAATGGGATGACATAGACGTTGATACCCTACTAGAAAAGAATGATCTTGAATCACAGTGGGCATTCAACATTGCAACACTCACTCGTAAGGTTGAGGGTGTTAATGCAGGACACCTAATTGAGGTAGGTGCACGTCCCAATACAGGTAAGACATCCTTCCATGCTTCTTTGATTGCTGGCCCTAATGGCTTTGCTCACCAAGGTGCTAAGTGTGTTATCCTGTGCAATGAGGAAGCATCACACCGTGTTGGTGCACGTTACCTTACTGCCGCCACAGGTATGACAATGCAGCAAGTGAAGGAGAACCCTGCCCGTGCCCGTGATCTATACTCCGCAGTCAAAGACAACATCAAGATCAAGGACGCCAGTGAACGGGACATGTCATGGGTGGAGTCAGTATGTAAGTCATACAAGCCTGACATCCTTATCCTAGATATGGGTGACAAGTTTGCCCGTACTGGTGGGTTCTCTCGCCCCGACGAGGCACTGAAAGCCAATGCTATCTATGCTCGTCAGATTGCCAAGGCACACAGCTGTGCCATCTTCTACATGTCTCAGCTATCTGCTGATGCAGAAGGTAAAGTATTGCTTAACCAAAGCATGATGGAAGGCTCTAAGACAGGCAAGGCTGCTGAAGCAGACCTTATGCTTTTGATTGCTAAGAACCCTGTAGTAGACGGGCAAGAAGAAGAAGATACACAACGCCATTTAAATGTTGTAAAGAACAAACTCTCAGGCTGGCATGGTGTTGTGCACTGTGACCTTGAGTACAAGACTGCTAGGTATGTTGTATGATAGAACTAATAGATATCATAACGTTAGCACTTATCATATTGGTGGGGTACGTAATCCGTGAATTAGATAACATCAAATCCCTTCTTAATATCGTCATTGATAAGCACAATCATCTAGCAGAAAGCTGCGGTGAGTTTGAGGAAGAGGTTGTAAAAGAGGTCAGCCAGTTAGCCGACAAGGTAAAGGAGAAACTAAATGATTAAAGCAACGTATATAAACCATATGGGTAATGACCTGACTGTAGCTAACGCAGCCCGTGTGTCATTCGGGAAGACGAGTGAGATGGAAGACGATCCTTGGGGGCCACCTAAGCTCAAGAAGAAAGACGATAAGCTGATCCGTTACCTCGCCAAGCATCGTCATATTTCTCCATTCGGACATTGCTTCGCATCCTTCCATGTTAAGGCTCCGATCTTTGTAGCAAGGCAGCTAGTTAAGCATAAGTTCTTGAGATGGAACGAGATTTCTAGGCGGTATGTTGATGATGAGCCTGAGTTCTATACACCTATTGTATGGCGTGGACGTAGTGCTGACAAGAAGCAAGGGTCTGACGGTTTTGTATCCACAGTTGCAGAGCCTGAGTTTGTAAATTACACAGCATTGCGTGTATATAAGCAGATGATCGAAGAGGGTGTGGCCCCAGAGATGGCTCGTATGGTATTACCCCAAAACACAATGACTGAGTGGTACTGGTCAGGTAGCCTTGATGCCTTTGCTGATATGTGTAACCTAAGATGTAAGCCTGACACACAGGCAGAGACACGAGAGGTAGCTAAACAGATTGACCACAAGATGATTGAGTTATTCCCTGCATCATGGGATGCACTAACGGAGGATGAAGATGGCTAAACTGTATGACTTAGAGCCAATGATACTGGACTGTTGGCGTGTATGTAATGACCTTGAGACAGTGTTCAAACAGATAGGTGACGGTGAACGTGAGCCTACACATGATGAAATGATGAACACCTTGATGGGTATGCAACAACTATACGAGTGGAAGTTTGAGCAGTTGTTCTTTAAATATGAGGAGTTATACCGTGATAAGCAGTGAGTGGCGAAGATTGATAGCAGAAGACGAGGCATTCAGGGAGAAAGTAATGGCGGAGCATACACCGGATAACGTGAACAACCCCCCACACTACGGCAAGGGGAAGATAGAATGTATCGATTACATCGAAGACTTTCTAACTACAGAGGAATATATTGGTTACCTGCGAGGTAACATTGCTAAATACCTACACCGTTGGCGTTACAAGAACAAGCAAGAGGATCTACTCAAGTCACAGTGGTACTTGGATCGTCTGATACAGACAAATGGAAAGGGCACAGCATGATACCTGTAGGTCAGTTACGTTTAATGCTACGCAAGTCAGGTCTAGAGTTCGTTATCACTCGTGTTGAGGGTAATGTAGCACACGTTAATATCATGGTGCAGGAGATACAAGATGTACACAGTTGAGTTTGAATCAGATGCCGCAGTGATTACATCGTTAGACCAAAAAGATAAGTACGAAGATGTAGAGATGGTAGTTGCCGAAGATAACACCGTGTATATACGTCAGTTTGACGAGCAGTTAAATCAGTATCAGATGATTTACATGTCATACCAACAGCTACTAGACCTGTTCAGTGCTCTACGTAGCCCAGAAGGTGCATTTTATGCACAGTTATCAAAGGAGTAACACGATGACACAAGAAACTAATAACGATTACACAAGGTTACAGAAAGCTGTAGAGAAATATAGCCTGTCTATTGAGGAAGGTGTCCGAGCAATCGAAATGTTTGCCAATGACAAAAGATTTCAAGAAGAGCTTGACATAGTATACAATAATAAAATAGTAGATGACTGGGATGAATGGTATCCCTTGGATGAAATGTAGGAGAACTTATGAAACACCTTACCCTTGACGTAGAAAACACTGTGGTTAAACGTAATGGGAAGATGCACCTTGATCCGTTTGAGCCTGAGAATGCATTAGTTATGGTTGGTATGCTAGATGATCTTGGCAACGAAGACATCATTACATTCGATCACTCTGAGCAACAACCCACACTAGAAGGTAGACTCATTGTTCAACTGAAACTAAACACTACAGAACTTCTTATCATGCACAATGCAGCACATGACTTGTTGTGGCTATGGGAGTCTGGCTTTGTATACGATGGCCCTATCTTCGATACGATGCTAGGTGAGTACGTACTTCAACGTGGACAGAAGCAGCCTCTATCTCTTGAGGCATGTGCTGAACGGTACAACCTCGACACACAGAAGCAAGACACACTCAAGGAGTACTTCAAGCAAGGCTACTCTGTACGGGACATTCCACACGCAGAGTTGTCAGAGTATCTTTCACATGACCTTCATGCAACACAACAGTTGTACAAGAAGCTAGACTACAAGTATACACAGGAGACATCTCTTTCCGACACAATCAAACTGACCAACCAACTGGCTATACACCTAGCCCGTATATACCAACGTGGATTCTATGTAGACTTGGATGCACTTGAAGATGTACGTAGTGACTTCCAAAAAGAACGTGATCAGTTGGTGATGGATCTTGACGAGCAAGTACGTGACCTGATGGGTGATCGTACCATCAACCTCAACAGCCCAGAGCAATTGTCTTGGGTTATCTACAGCCGCAAGCCTAACGATAAGAAAGTGTGGGCTGACCTATTTGATGACTACAAAATGTCTGACACACAGTATCGTAGTACAGTACGTAACAACAGCACTGTGTTATACAGACAGAAAGCAAAGCAGTGCACCACATGCAAAGGTACGGGGCAGATACGAAAGGTAAAGAAAGATGGAACACCCTACGCCAGAACTAGTAGATGCGGTTCGTGTGACAGTACAGGTTATCTTTTTATGGATGATAATAAGGTGGTTGGGGGACTGAAGTTTCAAGCACCATCAAAGAAGTGGGTATCTGCTAACGGATTTGCTACAGGCAAAGACAAACTGGAATACCTTGAGGGTATAGCTAGACAACGTGGCATGGATGCTGCGGTACTATTCTTACAACGAGTACGTAGACTTTCTGCAGTCGACACCTATCTATCCAGTTTTGTAGAGGGCATCCGTACTCATGTAAAACCTGATGGCAAGTTGCATGTACGACTGCTACAGCACCGCACTGCAACAGGTAGACTATCTGGTGCTGACCCTAATATGCAGAACATGCCACGTGGTGGTACGTTTCCTGTTAAGAAAGTATTCAAGTCCCGTTGGGATAACGGTAAGATTATGGAAGCCGACTTTGCCCAGCTAGAGTTTCGGGTTGCTGCATATTTATCACAAGACATGACAGCAATTGACGAAGTAGCTACAGGCTTTGATGTACACAGCTACACTGCACAGGTTATCTCTGATGCAGGTCAGCCTACGTCACGTCAAGATGCCAAGGCCCACACATTTGCTCCTTTGTACGGTGCCAGTGGATTCGGTCGTACAGAGGCAGAGGCTGCGTACTATGCACAGTTCACTAAGAAGTACAGTGGCATTGCCAGATGGCACAAAGAGTTAGCCAGTGAGGCTCTCAGTACAGGTAAGATACGTACACCATCTGGTCGTGAGTTCTCCTTTCCCGGCGTATCACGTAAGGCAAATGGCACTGTTACATTTTTCACACAGATCAAAAACTTTCCTGTGCAATCCTTTGCAACAGCAGACATCGTACCAATATCTCTGATATACATTGATAAGTTATTAGAGGCTAACAAGTTACATAGCTGTATAGTCAACACAGTACACGATTCAATTGTGATTGACGTACATCCAGCAGAAGAGGAAAAAGTACTGCGAGTAATAACAGCAGCCAATGACAAGCTGCTACAAATTGTCAATAAAAAGTGGGGCTTAGACTTCAACGTCCCACTATTACTTGAGGCGAAGATAGGGCCAAATTGGCTTGACACAAAAGATGTAGCATGATATAACTACAGTTCTTGAAAAATCATAGGAGAATATAGATGACACAAGTAGCAACTATTAACACTGATAACTACGCAGCAATGGCAGAAGCAATGGGCATGTCCACAGATGCTGGGCCAAAGAAAGCACAGTCAAGTACACTTGCACGGTTGCGTATCAACCACTCACCTATCATGGGTGAAGCACAGGTGAACGGCAAGTCTGTAAAGATGGAAGTAGTACCGGGTGGTACATACAAATTGGAAATCCCAGATGGCCCTACATACTACTCTACTAACGTTACTATCCGTCCGTTCGTACAACGGTTTATGTACAAACGTTTCATCATGGCGTCAGGCGACACACCTAATCGTTACGTCAAGACACTCATGGCTAACGATCTAAACAGTGACCTCAAAGACAATGACGGTGGCTTCAACTGTGGCAAACCAGCTGGCTGGATTGAAGACTTCAAAGCATTGCCAGAGAAGACACAAGAGTTGATCCGTCAGATCAAACGTGTTCGTGTCATGTTTGGTACAGTAGAGATGCTTGATGTCATGGATGCACAAGGTAACCCTGTAGACTTGGAACCTCAAGCATTCATCTGGGAAATTGAGAACCGTGATGCATTCAAGACTGCAGGTGGTATCTTCTCTAAGCTGAGTCGTATGCGCCGACTGCCAGTGCAACACAACATCAAGTCTGGCACAGAGGAACGTGCATTGCCTAACGGTAATGTATTCTACTTGCCTACTATGGAACTTGACATGAGTGAAACACTAGACGTTTCGGATGCAGCACAAGAGACCTTTGCAAACTTCTTAGCTTGGGTGGAGAACTACAATGAGTACATCAAGGGTGCATGGCAAGAGAAGGCTTACAAGAATGATGACACGGATACGGATACAGTAGAAGCATTCGTGGACATTGACGAAGAGGACTTCGTATAATGAATCATCCCGGCGAACTGGCACTACACCAGTACATGACAGATGCAGTCAACGGCAAGTCTACCATGAAGGATGAAACAATCCAACAGGTGGCTACAGAGATTGCAGATGCATTGAAACGTCAGTTTGGTAGTGGTAAGTCTCGTGGCGAGTTTAGAATCAGGATGTCCAATGTTGGGCGTCCTACTTGCCAACTGTGGTTTGAGAAGAACAGACCAGAGACTGCACTACCTAAACCGACAACCTTCATCATGAACATGATGCTAGGTGACATAGTAGAGGCCGTATTCAAAGGACTACTCACAGAAGCAGGGGTAAAATTTGAAGACACCGATCATGTTACTTTGGACGTAGGTGACAGTGCAGAAACAAAAGTCAACGGCAGCTACGATCTGATTGTCAATGGGGCTGTCGATGATGTGAAGTCAGCATCAGACTGGTCTTACCGTAACAAGTTTGAATCCTTCGATGCCCTTGCAAAGGGAGATGGTTTCGGATATGTAGGACAACTTGCAGGTTATGCCAAGGCTTCTGGAAAACGTGCAGGTGGTTGGTGGGTAGTGAACAAAGCCAATGGTGAGTTCAAGTATGTACCTGCTGACAATCTTGATATGGATGAAGAGTTAGACAAGATCAAGAATACAGTCGAGACAGTAAACAAAAATGTATTCAAACGTTGCTTCTCCCCTGTACCTGAATACTTTAGGGGAAAGCCGACTGGCAATACAGTACTAAATGACGGATGTAAATTCTGTGATTATCGACAGGCATGTTGGCCCACTATGGTAGAGGAACCAGCACGTATGTCAAAAGCAAAAGACCCTAAGATGGTCTCATATATAGAGGAGTGAATATGCTAGGTGATGATGAAATTAAACAGATGCAGGAAGAGATTGATCTTCTAGAGGCACAGTTGAAGGAACGTAGGCATGACTTACACAAAGCACGTTATGCAAATCTGCGTAAAGCAGTACAAGCCCGTAAGGATGCAGAAGAAGAAGTCATGGCAGAGCTAAGTAAGCTAGGCGTCAAAAGCTTTAGAGGTATCTGGGGCTTCCCATGAACGGCAAGCAGTTCCGTGCTGCTATGAAGCATGGGTATAGGAGTGGGCTAGAAATCAAAGTCAAAGATTACTTGAAAGAACACAAAGTAAAGTTCAAGTATGAAGCCATTAAGATTGAATGGGAAGACTTGATGTACCGCACCTATACCCCTGACTTTGTATTGCCTAATGGGTTAATCATAGAAGTAAAAGGGTTGTTTACAGCTAGTGATAGACGTAAGCATCTTGCTATTAAAAAGCAACACCCAAGCTTAGACATACGGTTTGTGTTTGAAAGCAGCAAACGTAAGCTAAGTAAGGGTGCCAAAAGTACATATGCTACATGGTGTGAAAAGAATAAATTTCTATATGCCGATAGGATTGTACCGGAAGATTGGCTAAAAGAAAAAGGTATTGACAACCACCCCGACTTGGTGGTATTCCCTAATGAGAAAATAAAAAGGAGTTAGCATGGACAACAATGAAAAAACACTTATAGACTTTGACTCAAACGATTTCGTAATCCGTATTTCACCCCACGTCATGGAAGACAATTCTTGGTCTGGAGATATTGATGTAGGGGTACTAACCACAGATGACAATACACTAAACAGATCCGACTTCGATCACTTGTCCATGTTAGCTGACATGTTAGTAGCATCCATACCTTTGATGGAGAGGGATGCAGCTTTCCGTAGCAAGCTATTTGACTTGATCAATACAGAGATGAATGCTACACCCACAGAAACAACTAGTGTACCAGAAAAGTATGTATCACTAGATGATAACGTGGTTAAAGTAAAGTTTCACTAGTAGGAGAATACGAATGGAAGAATATGATAGTTAAAGTATTTTTGACATTAGAAGTATTAGAAGATGAATACCCTGTACCTGTAGACGGTATCATCGACACAGAGATAGAAGATAAACTACAGGATTTCATCCATGATGTGGATGGCATGGAAATTAAAAATATAAAAATACTGACACAGGAGTGACTATGAATAATTATTTACCTACAGACTACCAAGCATTTATCCACACATCTAGGTATGCTCGTTGGCTAGAAGAAGAAAACCGCCGTGAAGGTTGGGGAGAAACAGTAAACCGTTACATGGATAATATTGTGACGCCCTTACTGTCAGAGGAAAAAGACTGGAAGGTATACGAAGATATTCGTGATGCTGTTACCTCGTTGCAGATCATGCCTTCTATGAGAGCTATGATGACAGCTGGTCCAGCCGCAGCACGGGACAATACATGTATGTATAATTGCTCGTACCTTCATGTAGATCATCCTCATGCATTCGATGAAGCAATGTTTATCCTATTGTGTGGGACAGGAGTTGGCTTTAGTGTTGAACGGCAGTTCGTAAGTAAGCTTCCAGAGGTTCCACCTTTGTTTGACAGTGATACAACCATTGTCGTAAAGGATAGCAAAGAGGGCTGGGCTAAATCATATCGGCAGCTGCTTGCACTATTGTGGGCTGGTGAGATTCCTAAATGGGATGTCAGTAAGGTACGTCCAGCAGGTGCACGGTTGAAGACATTCGGTGGACGTGCTAGTGGTCCCGGCCCTCTGGTTGATCTGTTTAACTTCACAGTACAGACATTCAAGGCAGCACAAGGACGCAAGCTGTCCTCTATTGAGTGCCATGACTTGATGTGCTTTATCGGTCAGATTGTTGTGGTTGGTGGTGTACGCCGCAGTGCTATGATTTCATTGAGTAATCTTAGTGATGATCGTATGCGACATGCTAAGTCTGGTCAGTGGTGGAATGAAGCATCGTATCGTGCACTAGCAAATAACAGTGTGTCATACACAGAGAAGCCAGACATGGAGACATTCATGCGTGAGTGGCTATCATTAGTAGAGAGTAAATCGGGAGAACGTGGTGTATTCAATCGTCAAGCAAGTAAAAAGCAAGCTGAAAAGTATGGTCGGCGTGATCCGAACCATGACTTTGGAACAAATCCTTGTTCTGAAATTATCCTTCGATCTGGTCAGGTATGCAACCTCACAGAAGTTGTTGTCCGTGCTACGGATACCCTTGAAACTCTGGCGGAAAAGGTTCGACTCGCAACCATTCTGGGTACGATACAATCTACCTACACCAAGTTCCCCTACCTGCGAAAGATGTGGCAACGAAATACAGAAGAAGAACGCCTGTTGGGTGTGTCACTCACAGGGGTAATGGACAACCCACTTATGACACTAAAGAATAAGGGATTAGATGAAACACTTTCACACCTTCGTAAGGTGGCTGTCGATACTAATGCTGAGTGGGCTGATCGCCTTGGTATCAATGTTAGTACTGCTATTAGTTGCAATAAACCTTCTGGTACTGTATCACAATTGGTCGATTCAGCCTCCGGTATACACGCCAGACACAACGATTATTACGTCCGAACCGTTAGAGGAGACAACAACGATCCCCTAACAGAGATGATGAAAGATCAAGGCATCCCTGCCGAACCTTGCGTGTTTAATCCTGAGACTACTACGGTGTTCAGCTTCCCTGTGCAGTCACCACCGAATGCCGTGACACGTAATGACATGTCAGCAATCGAACAGCTGGAGACATGGCTTGCTTATCAACGTCACTGGTGCGAACACAAACCATCGGTGACTTGCACAGTTCGTGACACCGAATGGATGGCTGTGGGTGCATTTGTGTATGAACACTTTGACGAGATGTCAGGTGTGTCATTCTTACCACACTCAGACCATACTTACCAGCAAGCACCTTATCAGGATTGCAATAAAGAGGAGTATGAGGCATTACTAAGTAAGATGCCTGAGAAGATTGATTGGTCTAAGCTGAGTAGCTACGAAAAAGAAGATAGCACAAGCTCTAGCCAAGCATTTGCATGTACTGGTGACTCATGCGAAATCGTAGACATCGGAGCATAGGCACTGTAGCATCGCCCTGTGTAAAGGTCTGTCGCATTAACAACGATAGATACTGCACAGGGTGTATGCGAACCATTGACGAGATAAGAGAGTGGCCTATTATGTCAGAGGAAGAACAAAAGAAACTATTACTTGTAATACAGGAGAGACTAAATGTGGACGGTGATAAGTAGAGACCAGTGTAACTTCTGTGACTTGGCTAAGGCAATGTTACAAAGTTGTAACTTGTCTTATGTAGAGTACAACATACAATCACCCAGTAGCAAGTGGGTTCTAACCTTACTGAAAAAGGGTAGCATAACTACTGTACCCCAGATATTCCAACCAGACGGAACACTGCTAGGTGGCTACACGGAATTAAAAGAGTTCATAATTAAAAACTATTCATAACTAGGAGATTACAATGATCAAACATCCTTTTAACAAATCTTGGTACGATCAATTTGACGGGGTAGCTAAGAAAACTTTAGCTCAACACCTGCTTAGTAAAGGTCACGATGTAAATGACGTTAAAGAAGACTACAATGTAGACGTAGTGTCCACTAAAAACGACTACACATACTTCAATGAGGCAGAAGTCAAACGGGCATGGAAGGGTGACTGGCCTACCGATTGGGCAGAGATCCGTATACCTGAACGCAAGAAACGTTTGGTAGAAATGTACAAAGAAAAGAATGGAGTGCTAAACTTCTACATATTCCGCAATGATCTGAAGCAAGTATTCCGTATCAAAGATACATCTCTTACAGAGGATCGACTTAAAGAAGCAAAGGGACGTTACATCCGTGCAGGTGAGAAGTTCTTTCACATTCCATATACAGAGGCGGAACTTATTAACCTATGATACATGTAGATGAAATGGAGCCACCACAAAAACCCATCAAGTCACGTAGGAAAACTAATTACAAAGGAGCATCTGCAAAAAAGACATCAGGCTTTGTGCCAAAGACAAGCAACCAACGTGTGCTGTGGGACAGCATGAAAACACATGATCAGGTGTTTGTCCTTGGTCCTGCGGGTACAGGTAAGACATACGTAACTGCTACATATGCTGCCGATCTGTACACTACAAAAGAGATTGACAGGATCGTCATCACTCGCCCTCACGTGGCTGTAGGTAGAGAGCTAGGGTTTTTAAAAGGAGACCTGCATGAGAAAACTATGCCGTGGGCATTGCCTGTACTAGACGTTTTAGAGAAACACTTAGGAAAAGGAACTGTAGAAACCGCCATCAAGAATGGTAACATTGAAATGGCACCACTTGCTTTGATGCGAGGAAGAAGCTTTGATAGTTCCTTCATCATTGTAGACGAGACACAGAACATAACACTACACGAATTGAAAATGCTATTGACACGAGTGGGTGAAGGTAGTACCATTGTGCTGAATGGCGACATACAACAGAGTGATCTCAAGGAAGCTGACGGATTGAGTAGGGTAGTCCACTTAGCTAAGAAGTATATGCTTCCTGTCCCTATCGTTGAGTTTACGGTAGATGATATTATTCGTAGTGACATATGTGCTGAGTGGGTAAAAGTTTTTATGAAGGAGAATCTATAATGGATACTAAAAAGCTAACACGTAAAGAACGTGGACTTGGTAAGTTCGATGCCCCGTTAAAGTTCCAGCACGATAAAGGGTATCGTGACTTTCAAAAAGGTAGAGTGGGCAGTCCCTTTCCCCTCGACACAATGCAATATAGGGAATGGTTACGTGGGTTTAACAAAGCCTACTTCGAGCAGCTAAAACGGGTAAAGGCCAATGAACAAACTAAAGGAAGAGGCAGAACAATTTCTAAAGGAGAAGTACACCATGTCTGATTTTAATTCGTATCAACGATCAGCTGCAGGTACAGCAATATACCCCGAACAGCACAAGATATTATACCCAGCCCTTGGTCTCGCAGGTGAGGCAGGTGAGGTAGCAAACAAAGTGAAGAAGCTTGTACGAGATGGCCCAGATAATAGGCCAGACACTTGGCGAGAGGACATTGCTAGTGAGATAGGTGATGTACTCTGGTACTGTGCTGCACTAGCCACTGATTTAAACCTAACACTAGGTATGATCGCAGCACAGAATGAGAAGAAGCTATCGGCTAGAAAAGAAGCAGGTACAATCGGTGGGAGTGGAGACACTAGGTAAAAAAAGAGGGGGCTTAATTGCCCCCTTTTCTTATTTAGGTTTTAGATCAACTCCTGCTAAAGCTAGTAGTTGGTTTAGATGCTTTAGATTAGAGAAATCTATGACACCATCTTTGGTTCTCTTTGAGTATAACCTAACCCACTCAGCCTCTGCTATACGCCGTACATCTTTAGGCAGTCTAATGAACTGGTCTGTTCTTTTTGCAACAGGAGTATCAATCAATGCTCTACCTTCACCCACAGCTTTTCTAATATCTCGAACTTGCTGTTGGATGTAACCCCGTTCGTACATACGCATGTATGCAGTGAGTGTATACTTCTCTTGAAGCTCTTTACTTTTCTGCCACCGCATCTCTGCACGTTCACCAGTACGCCTACCCTGAGCCACAAGACTAGGCCAGTATGCACTAACCTTTTCATTCTGATAATTCTGTACAGTTTTCATCTTGTGTTTACTGCCAAGTGTAAAGTTAGGATCAGTGATACCTATCTCTTGTAGATATTTTAAAGTCTCATTTCTTTCTTTAACATTTATACCAGCAAATATACGAGACTTAATGTACTGCCTCTTCTCATTAGTGTCTGTAACAGTTTCTCTTTTGGGTAGCAATGCTTCCTCTTCAGGGTCCAATCCACCACGTTGCATCAAAGAACGTTTAGTCTCATTCAAGAATTGATTGTCCGTAATTATAAAGTCTGTACCTGCTTCCTTACGTTCCGTAGTACGTAAACCCATGTCACGTTCTAATTCTATGACTTGGAAATAGGGGTTAAGGAAGCCACTTACATACTGACCAAATACCCTACCGAAAATTTTATCTCTCTTTGCAGCATCAGTTTCGTTTGAAGCACCACTAAGCATAGAGGTTAACTCTTCTGTGATAACGTTGCTAACACCTGCACGTTGCTGCATACCAAAGAATAACTCCATCCATTCATCTTTAGAATCCCACATATCAAAGGTTCCATTCTCACGTTCTACGGCAGCACGAACAATCCAGTTCATTTGTGCCATAGGATACGTACCCAGAATGTTAGCATCTAGTTCAGTGAGGGGTATACCAATATTCTGATAATCTTTACCCCGATTCTCGTCCTTCTGCCATTGATACAGACCTGTGAATATCCCTAATCCAATTATATTGTTTGCAATTTTCTCAGATTCCCGTGCAGTCAACGGACCCTTTAAACTACGGTCAAAAAATTGAGCTTGTAATTTTCTTTTTATTGGGCCAACTGCACCCATAGTTCCTTCAGCAAAATACTCAATGCCATTTGCAATGAATTTAGGAAAGGGGATAGCTACGGATAGTGGGCTTTTACTAATGAAGTTTGCAGACTTTCTGAGTATGTAATTCTCAGGTGTTGCGGAGTAAGTTACTCGCATTGCTTTTCGTGTGGCATCATCCATTAAAGCAACAAAAGACCTAGCTCCTGCAGGTTTAACTGTAGACGAATCACGTACAAAATCCATAAGCATTCCCCCATCTAAGGAATCCTTTAAATCTATTTTGTATTCATTCTTAACCAGCCTCTTTAGCTCAGACCAGAAGGTAGCATTACGAATGTTTAGTTCTTGTATCCGGTTTGGGGTATTGAGTACTCCTGAAAAATCTTCCAACATAGAGTACATTTCATCGGCAACCCGTCCCGGCGCACTCGTTGCTTGCCCTCTGCCCATGTTTAACTGCATTTCATTTAGGGTATTGTACATCATACGTGCATGATCTGGGCTATGCTCAAGCACGTACTCAGAAAAATGTTTAGCTTCTCTCACATCCTTAAACATTAATTTGAGATTATCCATACCACCTTTGAAAGAACTTTCTGGGCTATAAGGATTTAAAGATTTAAGTGCGGGTATAGCACCTTCATTAGAAGCCTTCCACACAGCATTAGAAATAACTGCATTTAAAGATTCCATTGGTGCTCTTACAAAGTTACTTTGCATGTTACGCATAGCAACAGCTAGGGGTGATACTAGTATACCTTTACGTAAACCTTCGGTACGCAGGAAGTAACGATTATAGTAATCTTTTATTTTATTGTCTGCCTTTTCAGCTACCCGACTATCTAAATCTTCTAGTATACCTTTAGGCTTTGCCCTCATAAGATGGCTAAATCTACCCAGCACTTCCCCTGCTTTAGATACAGAGCCATACGTAGCAAGAACAAACTCCTCAAGTTGCATACCATTTTCTGCTAAAACATCCATCATCTTTTCAGGCTTCACCTTGCCCTCAATAGTAATGCGTAGCATGTCATCTATGAGTGTCTTACTTTTTCCGAACTCTTCAGGTGCAATCTTTTTTAGATCAATCAAAGTCCCAACTAAACTGTCAAAGGTTTCTGCATTTAGTATGGGAGCAGTTAAAGCATTTGAAGGTAGATTTATTACGGCACCTGTTTCTGACTGCATTAAGTCAAGAGTTTTTCTTTCTCCCACAAGTTTGACTGCATCTCTGTCAATTACACGTTTACCATTTTCCATTTTAGTAATGGTAACATCAAATTTATTTTCAAACTGTGTCAGCAACTCTTCTCTAACAGAGTTATTTTTTGCTACTTTTTGTTTTACAGCATCACGTAGTTTTTGTTCACGTATACCACCCGCAGTACGAGCCTTCATAACAACAGAAGGGTCTTCAACCCAACCCTTAATTTTTTTAATGCCCTTTCCAACAGCCTTCACCCCCGGAATAACAGCTAATAAATTTAGAGTTGCCATCGAAAACGCCCAACCAAAGTCTGCCGCATTGCCATTTTTAAATGCGTAGACCAATCTGTTATGATCTTCTTCCGTAGGTGCTACAATTTCATCCCATTCACGTTGTGCCCGATTGGACTCCGTAATAAAGTCATTAAACATTACAGTAGGGTCAATCCAATCTCGCCCTTCCGCAATATTGGCAATGGCATTCAAACTGCCTTTATACCCCATAAATTCCAACAAGTCGGAATTCTCCAACATAAAGGATACTCCCTTTTTATGGACGGAGTTTTCTCCGTTTAAGTACCCATATATAGTAGTAAGGTCATTTTCTATATCGGTTTCTGCCGCATATACTGCTTCGTCAAAGAAATCTTGTACAGTTTGTGGTCCATCAAATTGGCTTACGTATTCAGCAATAGAAATCCCAGCCCTTTGAATATCAAACTCTTTATACAGTGTTCCATAATCTAACTGTGGGTCAGACTTAGCTTTACTTCTTAGATACTCTAGTGGAGAATCAAACCCAGCCTCTTTCGCAACCTCTTTAAATTCCTCAAGTATAGCATCTCTTCTATTTTTAGTGGCAACTGCCTTTTCTCTTGCCTTTTCTCTAAGGTTAGCTAAACTTTCTTTTGAATATAAAGAATCCAGATTAGTTTGATAGATTTCCTTTGCACGTGCATCTACTTTAATTTCTGTATTTAAAAGTTCCTGCAAGTATGGGCTAGTTGGATCTTCTTTTAACTGTTCTTTTATACTATCGATGAAGTTGTTTTTAATTGTTGGTACAACTCTTTGTTCTAAGTCTTCAGGGATAAGTGGGCTAAAAACCATATCTGGAAAGTCTTCGTTTCCATACATGTCTTCATTTGTAATTTCATCTGGATTTTGTATTTCGTTTAGTGTAGATTCATTCGGTGTAAACTCCACACTAGGTAGGAGAGCACCTTTAACAGATGGTGCAGTACCTTCGGGTTGTTCCGTGGTAGTACTTTGTATTGTGTCTAAAACATTATTCATGTTTGTTGGAGGAAGAATAGCATCCTTGTAGAGACTACTACCTGTAGCCTGTTGTTCGTCCTCTACTGTAGTAGCTACAGAATCACCATTGACTACTGGCTCTTCAGACTGTTCTTCTTCATCATCCTCTATAGAAAAGGATGGCAATACTGCGGAGTCATATACACCCATAAGTTTTTTCCTTAATACCGTCCTACATCAGTGACTTCATAATTGTCACTACCACCTATAAACAAAAATGGAAGGTTAACTAAATTGCCTTCTTTACTCAGGCCACCATAAGATAGTTTAATATTACCTGTATAAAGAACTGGCATGTTATCTATCACAATAACATCACCCACATTAAAAGCACCTCTACCTGCTAAGTCTAATGCCTCGGACCCAGTATAGGTAGATTTATATTCATTAGTTTCAGGATTGTATGGCATCTTATATTTTTCAAGTAAGCCCATGTCACGATCTGGCCCTGCCGTAGCTACAGCTTCTCTAGTCGCATCATTTAAATTACTCGCAGCATAGGCTATACGTGCACCCCTACTTTTTAAATCAGACAAAGCTGTATTTATTTTTACGTCAGCATAGCTAGTCACATTCGGAGAAGTAAGTCCCGCAGACTTTATACGAGATTTCATAGCAAGACCAGCATCTATACTAGCAATATAAGCCTTACCCTGATTACCCGCCTGTACATTTACGATACTACCTTCAAGTGTTTCCATACCTAGAGGGGTTGCTGCATCTTGTAAAAAACGTCCCCAATCAAGTCGGACATCTGAGTTAGTAAACGGGTCTATGTTTTCAGAATCATCATTTTTTTCATGCTCACGTTTTATCTCAGCAAGCAATGTATCATTTCTTTTTGAAAGTTCTGAGTACTCTGGGCTATTTGGATCTGTTGACAACATTTTATTAACGACATTAGCACGTACAGCTTGCAAACTTGTAACAGGTTTTGATGCAGGTTGAGAAAGTGTAGTAAATACTTCCCGGTCTTGTTCAAAATACTTCGATGCATCTGCGTCTTCTGGGAGAGAGAAGCCTTCAGGCAATGTCATTTCTTGATCATATGCCTTGTGACCAGAAAGTGTTTTGAACTCATCGATATCACTAGAATACTTTAGTAGAGTATTAGGATCTTTACCATTAGTTACAGCAATACCCCCGTACTCTGCCAACCCACTTGCATATGTAGAGCCTTGGGATAGAGCATACGATATTCTGTCAGGATCAAATCCTGCAAGCTTCAGCTTCTGTGCAGCTTCCCTAGCTTCTTTTTCATCAGCCCTACGTTGAGTAGCTGCAGCTACACGTGCCCTACGTTTAATCTCTTTTTCATCTTGATCTTCTTTGTACATCTGTGCTTCTTTAGTCTTGATCATGTCAACCAAGTTCTCAGAAGCCCCACCTATAAATGCCCCAAAATTAAACGCCATTGTTATCTCCTCGCCATCAATCCTGCAGGTGCAGGTTCAGCTTCTTCTACTGGCTCTACTGGCATTTCTTCTGTGCCATCTTCATTTGCCAAATCGTCTTTCATTTCACGTAGTACTTTGCTAATGGCTGCACTACTAAATTTATCGGTGTCTCTATCTTCAGGCTCAATACCTACCACGTAGTCTGCTTCCTCTTCGTCAGCCACGTAGGAGAGCATCTCAACGATGATAGGCATCATCAGGATACCAACATCAATTGTGTGCTTACCCTCCATCACAGAGCCTCCCTGTAGGGCGTTGGCTATAGTAGTCAGGGGAATACCAGATTCCATAACTTCCACAAGTTGATCCCGTGCTGCCATGTTTAAAATACGTTCAGCATAGTATTCAGCAGCACGTTCTACTGTTGGGTACTGTGGTGGGTGCTGCCAAGGACGTGCACCTAACTCTGCGGTTAAACTTTGCCCCGGTATAGGAGCACTGAAACTTGATCTATAGTCTTGTGACATTATTATAGGTTCCTATACTTACGAATTTCTTCCATGATATCTAGTGCAATATCTGCAGGTTCTTTACTCTCTGTCTCTTTAGCACGAGGACTTGGTGACATCACACGAGATAGTAACCCACTTTTTTTCTCAGGTGCAGCCTTGTTATTCTTACGTTTGTTTAGATTGCTCAAGGCTTTTGCGTAGCTAACAGCACTTGTATTATACATACTCATATTTATTACTCCTATTCAATTCCAAGTAAACTTCCACCAATAGTATTCGTCAGTACATTTGTAGGAGTAAAAAGCAGGGTACTAACAAGCTTACCAAAACTACTACTACTTTGTGCATCGATTCTCATCTTTGCCTCCTCTAGAGAAAGACCTGCTTTTGCATACTCAGCCAAACGTTCTTCTTGATTTTCGGCACTTGTCCATGCCCATTCCATCTGATCACCGTACATCTGCCAAAGATTATTATAAGCTGTATTGGAAATGTCCAATGTGTTTATAGCATTTATTTCGTTAGCACGGTTGATGGCTGCAGTATCTGCAGTAGCAATTTCCCTACGCCATGTAGCATTTGATTGATCTATGACTAACTGATTCTTTGCATTGAATTGTTCACGTTGATTTTTTATCTCAGCATTAAACTTTCGGATTGCATTTGTTTCTCCGGCATTAAATTTAGCTATGGCATTCTGCTGTTCTGCATTAAACATGTTTGTTGTATTAGACAGGTTATCATAGAACTGATTATTCTGCTGTTCACTACTAGCATTAAATTGTTTTGCTGCATTCTTTGCTGCAGTGTCTGTAAAGATAGACTGTACTTGCTGCTGTGATTTAAACATATCAACTTGTTGTTTCCTGTCTGCATCTGCCATACTTACGTTAAGGAAGTTCTGGGCATTCATAACCGCAGCTTGTTGTACATTGCTTAGGCTTTGAGTTTCTAGGTTAGCTAATGCTGAAGCTTCTGCGAGTACCATAGCTTGGCTATTATTCAGATTAGCCAAATTCATAGTATTAACAGCACGAGAGTTCTCAAGCTGTACCTGTTGCTCCGCAGTGAAGTTCATATTAGCAACGTCACTGATCTTACTAGCATTGATCACACGTGTCTGAAACTCTTGATCAAACTCCTGACCCATAAACTTTGCACGTTGTTCAGCTGCAAGCATAGCACGTTGCTGACGATTTGACAAGTTCATTGCTTCAAACTGTGATTGGGTTTGTGCATCTGCCATTGCAATAGGCAAAGCTGATTCCATAGTAGCTTGAATGATAGCCTGACCTGCCATGCTAGAGGCACCAAGCCCACGTTGAGCAAGCTTCTGCGTTGCAGCCCTCATAGAACCAGCTGCCCATGCTGGGGTTTGACCATCGTCAAAGTCACTCATAAGCTGTTCTAGTTGAAAAGCTACAGATGTCTTTTCACTGGGGTCTGCTTGTGCTGCCTGTACTTGTTCTGTAAACAAGGCAGCTTTTTGGGCATCTACCGCAGAACCAGATACAAGTTCACCGGCCTGTATATCCCGTTGTACAGGACTGTCAATAATACTGGCTGTACCTTGTGAAGCATTAAGATCCGACACTGCCGTAGTATCTTGTGTTGCCGCAGTAATAGTAGCACGAGGATCATCGAAGCCTACTTGAGTAGCATCCAATCCCTCTAAAGCTGTATCAACTTGTTCCCCAGATTCATCTGCCTCAAAGGTAGATGCGTCTTTTGCTGCTATACCTTGGGCCTCAGTTGCTGTTGCTCGATTTACACGTGCTCTAACGTTTCCTTCAAGTTGTCCTGATTCACTATCTATAAGCTGATTACGTTTAACTTTAATTCGTTTTGGATCTACTGTTGCACCCTCTGGAAGTTCTGGATTAACAGCCCTGTCAGTCATTGCATCCGTAATAGTAGGCTGACTTTTTTGGTATAGTGGTGTAAGCTCTTGCAGACGCAAGTAGGTATCGGATACTTCTTGACCTTTAGCTTCTACTAATTCGGCAAGATATGGATCATCTGGGTTTGCTTCAGCTCGTGCTTGCAACCTACTTAACTCTAGACTTAAAGTATCATACTGTGTGTTTGCTTGATTATATTGTTCTTCGATATTTGTTAGATCTGAAGTAACACCTTCAGACACACCAGTTGAAAGGTATTCACGGTACATATCCTGTTGTTGGTTGTATACGTCTTGCATAGGCTTAACGGCTTTAAGACCTGCAGCTACGCCTTTAGCTCTAGCTTTTGCATTAGCTATGCCAGCATATTGCGTATTGATCAAAGTACCGTCAGGGTACACAATATGGTAACGATTACCACGCATCTCAATCTTGTAATCATCTGGGTTAGCCATAATAGCTGTATTACCAGAGAGAGCCTTAGTCTGATCTACAGCAAACTTTTTGTTTTTCTCGTAGTCAATCTGATTAACGTAGTAATCCTGTGGGTTAGCCTCTATTAAGCTGGTAACAGTGCTATCTATATCTGGTGCAGTAGGCATACCTGCAGATGGATCGTATGTTCCATCCATTGAAAAAGGCACACTAGATGAAGTTCCTGTTGATGCATTACTAGTAGCTGATGCAATTTTATTTTTTAGATTCTCTAGTGGAGTAACATAATTTGCAAGTCCTGTAGCAGCCGCAGCATTATCAGCAGCTTGTGAACTAGAACTTTCATAATGAATTCCACCGGGGGCTCTGTCTGCGTTAAATTTATCCACTGCTGCTTTAGTTGAGTAATCATTCTTGAAAACAGTGGGGGCAGGGTCACCAGAAGGCATACCACCGGGAGCAAAGTTCTGTACATACCCACCAGTTGCAAGCTTAGTGGCAGCTTGGCGGTACTCTTCCATCTTACTTTGTTTATCTGGATTGCTATTTAAGTACGCATCAAACCCAGACATGTCACCTGTATAACCCATTGTCTGAGCAATACGTTGCATTGCAGAAGGTTTAAATCCTGCAAACTTTAAACGTTTTTTCTTTGTGGTTGGATTATTCATGATATATGCCTTATGGTTTCGTGGGCCAAGTCAAGTCGTATGGAAATGAAGCTTGGTCTGTAATATTACGGAGATCAGAACGGTACTGTTTCATATCGGATGCTACAGATTCACCGTTTTCAAGTGCCTTTACTACCACCCAATCTGTATCATCTAGTAGATCATCACGTTGTTTACGGACAGAACTGGCAGCACTGTTTGTACGAGCCAGTACCTCAGAGTCTGTTAGATCAACAATACTGTATACGATTGTCCATGCACCATTTACGAGTGTGGGTAGTGTAGGTGTTTCTACCTTTTCTGTTCGTGTGTCATAAGAAGGGACGGTGCCATCCACTACAGGATATACATCATACCGTGCCAACATAGCATCAGAAACGATACGTGGAAAAGACACGTTAGGATTGTCACGGCGTAGATGTCCAATCGTGTATGGGTATTGATCGACACTACCGTTTGTTAGTTTTACGTACATTTTATATAGCTCCTTTAGCTTGTATATATTTCTCTTGGGTCAACTTGTATATGACCTCTATCATTTAGTTCATTGATTCCCAAATTTTTAGTATTAGCTAGAACTGGTGCAGTTGTATCAGCACCTGAAATATCCCATATAGCAAGACGATGTGGCTCGTCTGATTCTACTCCATCATCCCGAATAAGTGCATACAGATAACCTTGTCTGTGCACAATATCAGAACCAAATATATTACCAATTTCCCCTGTGTGCACAGTAACAGAAGTCTGTGCAAACGTTGAAGAGCTACTTTTTGTCACATCTTCATTGTGAAAAAGAGATACAATAGTAGTTCCATAAAGTAAAGATGCTTCACTGTTCAAGCTATTGGAATCGTTGTCTCCAAAAACACCAGTTGTAGTTATAGATCCTGTATCTGCAGATAAGCTGCCAGCAGAATCGGAGAAGTTAAAACTATTAAAGTCAGGATCGTCATTGTTTCTAAAAAGAATAAGTTTTCCACTGTCTGTGTTAGAGTTGTAATAAGCTAGTCCATTATCAGCATTTATTAATTCAGTACCAATTCCACTAGTACTTACATCTGCGTATTCAACTAAGGTAATTGAAGTTGGGTCAGAAACATCAAACCACCAAACTACTCTATCAGTGTTATCCTTGTGAACAAAGATGTAATCCGTATTGTACACTTGGTCATATAAAGATTGGCTTAGGTAATATGGATCTACACATTTTTCCACAACATCAAAGTCATTATCCCATGTTTGTCCACCCGTTAGTGCATATCTATCTAGAACTGAAAAATCTTCAGTAGATATATCTATAGTAATTACAGAGTCTGCACGTGTAAATATTGTAATAAATGTGTTTGGGCTTGCGTAGTGTATACGCATTATTTCAGAACTAGCAGTCTCACCCGTAATATTTTGAATATCTAGTTCGTCTTTATATGTAAGTTTTCCTGTTGCATTGTCTATAGTGTATAGTCTTAAAACTGTATCAGACCCAAATAATTTTACTACTACTATATTGTACTCCCAAGCAACAATAAATTGACCATCTAAAACACGAATAGTAGCTTCTCCTGATGCCCGTGCATCTGCGGCTGCAGGTATACTAGTAGCATCTGTTAGATCTATTTGTTGTAGACTACCACTAGTACGTTGAGTAAAATAGCCCCAACGTTTAGTCAAAGGCTGCGACTGAGTAGCCATAAGTTTTTTAGTAATGCAACTCATGCTAATGCATTCCCTGCTCTAAACCCATAAAACGTAGCACCATTATCATGAGTAAAAAATACAAATACGTCAGTCTCTCCAGAACTAGTTCCTACAGGTTGAGTACCATCAGGCCAATCTACAGTACTAGGCCATGTAATTATAACAGTAGCACTAGGTGTAATCTTCAATGTAAAGCCGTAGGCAGTACCAGATGCGGGTGCATTAGTAAAGCTGTACGTAACATCTGAAGCAGGAGCATCAACAAAAACGTTACCTGTTTCTAAGTCTAATGCACCTGCAGTAACAGTACCCAGTGTTTCATTGTAGCTTACAGCACGAAACTCTTGACTTGCTAGTACATCGCCATTGGCATCTGCAGTCAGTACCTTACTGGCCTCTGACGTACCCAGTGTAGTTATGTCAGTATAGTTTAATTCAGTAACAGTCGCAGTAATACCGTCTAAAGCATTCAACTCTGCAGCACCTGCAGTTACAGCAACACCACCTATTTGCAATGTTGTTGGATTAAAGATACCCCCAGATATACTAGTGCTAACTACAGTTGTACCCAGTGTAGCATTGGTTGCATCTAACGTATCAATGTAACCTGTACCTGTAATATACGCATCCTTCCATTCAGAACCAGTAGCACCCAAGTCATACGTATTATCAACTGAAGGAATAATGTTAGAAGAAACATCTGCGGTAAAAGTTACTGTGTCAGAAGCAGCATTACCAAGTACAGTGTTACCCTCTACTGATAAAGTTCCTGCAGCCACAATGCTAGTAGCTACATTCAATGTACCGGACATATAGCCATCTTTAAAACGTAGGGCATCTGTACCCAAGTCTACGACATTTGTAGTCTTAGGACGCAGCACACTGGCTGTAGCAACTACATCTTGGGCAGGACCAATTACAAGAATAGGTGCACCCTCTGCAGTAGTGCCATCATGTGCATGACCAGTGCTTGAACTAAAAGCATTTTCTACTTGGTTAAATTCGTTATCTAAGTCATCCGCATCAATAACATTACCATTAGAAATATTATTGGATGTGTCTTGTCTATTGTAACCTGCCATAGTTTTTCCTTACTGTCTGTCGTTTTCTTTAAACTCAAATACGGCACTATCAAGTACAAAACTTGAGCTAGTGCTATTGTCTTCAATACGTAAAGCTATGGTATTACCAGAGCCTATTAGGTTTTGGGTAAATGTCTGTGTAAATGCTTTACCAAATACTGCAGATCCATAGAGGGATGTTACATCACCGTAGACACCAGCTACACCTGAAGTTGATGTCATGTTGAACGTTGGTGGTTGTATCTTAACAGGACTAGCCTGATTATACTTCACAGAACCTACGATGTCAATAGTGCCTAGAGGCTTAATGTACAAATCTAGCTTATAAAAAGTTTTACGTTTCTGTGGATCTGCTATAGGCATATAAGGAGTTTCAAATACTGCGTCTATATTTGCACCATCCCGACTTGTACCATTTTCCATTTGATAAATGTAACCATCATTATTGGCAAACAGTACTAATTCTGTATTGTCTATTATCTTAGAGTCACCAGAGTATACCTTAAAGCCTTGTAACTCAGCCCATTGTAACCCTTGACCACCCTGATCTAAGAATTTAGTGCCTAGTACACCCTTAGAAGTAGCTACCTTATCTGCACTAACATAACTAAAGAAACGATACTGTGCTTTTTCCCGAACATTAAGTGCTTGATACGTTTGTGTAGAGTCTAGTAGTTTTTTAACAGTAGGTCTAATATTTTTAGAAGAAACATCTAATCCAAAGTCACCGATATTAGCAGTAGAACTGATGGTACGTAAACCATCTGGTGCCAAAAACATTACATCACCACCAATTTCTTTGATGGTATCTGCACCAATACAACCTAGTTCTTCTGTTATAGGACTAAGCCTAAAGTCTGCAGATGTAGTACCCGACAGATTAAATATCTTATCTTCACAAAAAATAATTAGGTTGTCCCTAAAAACTTTTAGTCCTGTAATAGTAGAGTTTAAACCAATTGAACCTGCACCATTAGCAGGGTCAAAATCAGAATCTGTGTATGGTGCCGTAAACACAAGCTCAGTACCTACGCCAAAGAATAGAGTACTTTTAAATGCCTCAACTACCGAGGCACCCTCTACGGCTGTAGCACCCGTTCCTGAGCCTGTAATGTAGCTCATAGTGTCTGTGCTATTGGTGTAGTATGCGGGGTAGTTAACACCGTCTACAAATACTATTTTATAAGCATTGTCGTACTTATAGTCTGCATGTCTTGCTTTAGTGAAAGCAGGGTTTGCCGCAGTAGCTAGAGATGTCCATGATGGTACACTATCTATAGCATCTAGTAGGTAGTACACACCACTTCTTGCTGCAATAACTTTCTGGCGACTACTCTCACCTACAACACAAACCGTTTGAACAACCCCAGAGCCAGTAAGTTCCGTAGATGCAAACTTAGAATAGCCTAGTACTTTCTTATAACCACCGTCTAAAGAAGGTTCAAAGTTACGAAGTACAGAAGCCGTACCAACACCATTGACACCTTGTTGCAGAGGACTCAAGTTAGTAACAAGGCCTCCAGATAAAGGTACAAGAAAAGTTTGCCACTGTGTAGCCATGTTTTATACCTTTGCGATATTTACGTTGTTTACGTTTTTAACAGTTGAACGAACATAGTCATACCTGTTAATGTATAGACTACGCATTTGTTTAATACCCATAGCAAGTTTTTGCTCAGACAATTGTGCAGCCTGTAGATCTCCACGAAATGTGTAGGCATAGTACATTGCACCATCTACAATAATGTGCTTAAACTCTTGTGGAATACTTGGTACATCGTCTTGCAACTCTAGGTCTACAGGATTACGGTAGTATTCATACACAAGTTCATATGCATTATTAGGTGTAGGTACAGTAATAAATTCTTGGCTTGGTGTACGTACAATGTAACGAGGAACACCTTGCATATTGTCAGATGTATTGTACTCATAGTCTACATACTTATCTAAGTACTCTTGATATGCCAAGTTTTTTAACTTAGTAGTAGCTACGTTTAATGTATCGTTACGTTTAATACGAAAGCTATCCATATTAATTGTTTTTACATCATAGGGGTAGCCGTATCGTGTAGTACCTGCAGTAAGAATATCTTCTTCTTCTACATGGTTCCAAGGCCACTCAAACTCTTCGTGGTTAATATGCCGAATAGAACTATTAACAGCATCTTTAGCTGTACTGTAGTATCCTGTAGCTGCAGCAAAGTTGGAAGTAGTAAGCTCTACTTCATTCAATCTACGGTTTACTTCGTTTACTAGACCTAAAAAATTATATGCCATTATTTATCCCTCACACGTAGTCGAATGCTTCTTTCTACCACTAAAGAATTACTGTCGGTTATTTTACAGTAGAATAAATAGTTAGTATTATTTACACCACCAGCTATATTTGCTGTAGCCACAGTGCTTGTATTAGTTGCTGCAATAAGTTGAATATTATTTACAGCACTTCCACCGGGTGTTAGTAATGTTTTAGTTCCATCTGAATCTTCGATATACCAAGTAACAGAAACAATTGTTGCTTCCCCTAGAAAACGAGACCAATCTACACTGTAGTCTAAGGTTTCATCTGGGTCTTTGTTAGGCCATTTTAATGACATTATAAATTCCTTTAAGCTGCTACGTAAGCTTTTCTACTGTTGCTCAGAGCTTCTATGTAGACAGTCCTACTTTGCTCTTCCTCTACATATACGGTTCGACTACCAGATTGTGCCTCTACGTACACTGTTCTACTCTGACTTTCTTTTACATATGAAGTTTTAGTAGAAAGTAACTCCCGTAAATATACCGTTCTATTTCTGCTGTAATTTTCTTTTATAGCTTCAAAATCGAATACAACACCACTAGCAATAAGGTTGCTTGTATCTATATTTCCAGACACACCATCAATAGTAACGGCTCTAGAAACTTTAAATCCTACCTCACCTACACTAGTTGTAGCTGCAACACTATCTAAATTTACCTGTGCTCCTATCTTAACTACTACTGTATTTACAATAGTGTTAGCAGTAACACCGTTTAAACTTACATTACTTTCAGAACTAGTAGCTAGTGTTCCTATAAAAGAAGTAATAGCATCTAAAGTTATATTAATAGTAGCTTGAGTAGATACACTTAAACTACCTATAGCCCCTGTAGCTTGTGTACCCGTAACTAATACTTCTGTTACAGGAGAACCTGTATCTATCTCTACAATACCTAGTTCTGCGTTAGCACTTACCCCAGTTACTGTAGTAGTAGAATCAGAAGAGACATTTACAGAATTTACTGTTGTAATTCCTGCAACACCTGTTAAAGAAGTATTAGAACTTCCCGTAATGCTAGGTGCTGTAACTTCTGTATTACCAACTATACCTACAACATTAGTAGAAGAGTTAGCAGAAACACTTACAGTATTAGCTTGTCCTGTGCCAGATACCCCTGCAATACTTGTAAAAGCCTTACCTGAGATACCTACAGTATTAACTTGTCCTGCAGCACTTACACCAGTAGTTCCTGTAGAAGCTTTACCTGAGATACTTGGTGTGCCAACGGCACTTACGCCAGATACACCCGTAACATTAACAACAACACTAACTGCAAAATTTAAATTAAGATTACCAAGCACAAGTGTCTGGCGACCAGTATCCCCGGTGTTAGTGGTTAAAGTTGTAGTAGAGTCTCCAACTTCGTAAAAAGTTGCGTTTAACTCTACGCCATCTGTCCCTGTAAACCTTTCGGTAAAATCTCCGTTTGGAGTTACGTCTATTCCCCCATTAGACCCCCCTGCGTAAACAAGCATGAGAGGCAGAGTACCCGCAGAGGGCGTAGCATTTAGGCTAATGGCGGTATTGTCCGAAGCCGCATCCGTGCCAGTTACCGATCCAAGTGATGTTATCGTTGCGTCTGGCGTAAGAGAAAAAG
>Ga0206130_10001450_pt1 | contig 34626 bp, 28 predicted proteins | sample Helgoland_Spring_9_FD_148637 | JGI IMG/M metagenome (GOLD analysis project Ga0206130, IMG submission 148637) | Pelagic subsurface seawater microbial communities from Kabeltonne, Helgoland, North Sea - Helgoland_Spring_Bloom_20160512_1 | ecosystem: Environmental > Aquatic > Marine > Epipelagic ...
AACAGCTGTAGCAGTAGCAGGATCAGTACTATTAAATTTTAAATTACCAGAGCCTGGGTCTGAATTTGTAGTTGCAGTTAAATAATTTATTGAAAATCCTGTTGTGTTTATTCCTGTTGTACCTTGAGAACCTGTGGCTCCTTTTTGTCCTGTTGTACCTTGAGAGCCTATTGCTCCTTTCTCACCTGTTGCACCAGTTGTACCTTGGGAGCCTGTTGTGCCTTGAGCTCCTATTTCACCTTTTTGTCCTTTTTGACCTGTATCACCTTTTTGACCTGTTGTACCTTGGGAGCCTGTTGTGCCTTGAGCTCCTATTTCACCTTTTTGTCCTTTTTGACCTGTATCACCTTTTTGACCTGTTGTACCTTGTGATCCGGTTGAACCTTTTTCACCTGTTGTTCCTTGGGCACCTATTTCACCTTTTTGTCCTTTTTGACCCGTTGAGCCTTGAGAACCCGTTGCTCCTTTTTGGCCTGTTGTTCCTTGAGAACCAACTTCACCTTTTTGACCTTTTTGACCTGTTGTACCTTGAAGAGATAAGTTTGAGCGTTGTTTTATATTTCCTGAACCATCTAATACTAAAATATCAGTTTCAGTTGTCCCCGTAGGGGTATTACTAAGTTGTAATGTATTTAAAGTTGCGTTCGATCCGCTAACTAATACTTTTTTCCAATTTGGCATGTTAATCTTTTTATTATGGTTGGTTACTCAAAGAGTCCACTTCCGTTAAGGCCTATAATATAGTTATACATATGAATGTAAGAAGGAGTAGTTAATAAGACAAATAAAAATTTAAAAGTTTAAATTAACAAGGAGGGTTATTTGTAAGTTGATCTATTCTAAAAATTACACCCCCAAAAGCTAAATCACCTACACTATAAGAAGTTGTAGGGTTTATTTTTATAGTTTTTTGAGCTCTTACTCTCTGAATAGTAACTTTGGACAAAGCGGTGGAAGCTCCTAGTCTTCTTGCTGATGCTTTACTAGTAGTTATAGTGTCTTGGTTAGAGGACCAATAATAGGCACTATTACTCGGATTATCCCCACCATTATCATTTATTACATCACGTACTGCTCCCGAATTAGCCCATATTCCATTATTCATATAAGTAACTTCACTCCCAGTACCTAAATACCAATCAGAATACCCCCCTGTAGTAAGATCTAGGCAATATTTAGCTGCACCATTAGTAAAACCTGATTGGGCTATAATATTTTGAGAATTTAGTAAACCATTAACTGCAGGAGAGCAAGGTGAAAACGCATTATTTGGGGTACTAACAGAAGTGGTAATATTAGACCACGCTATAGTTGTTTCATATAAAGATGCTATCATTATTTGAGTTGAATCTTGGGGTATTGGGTCACCCCCAGATTGTAATACTCTAAAGAAATTAATATTACTCATTTATTTTTGTTTTTAGTTCGTCTATTTGAATTTGTTGTTCTTTAATAGCTTCAATTAATAAAGCAACTATTTTTTCATAATTAACTGCTTTATACCCATTAGATCTTGTAGTAACTACTTCGGGTAAAACTTTTTCTATTTCTTGAGCTATAACACCCACATCTGGACCTTCATTAGCATGTATGGTTTTTTCTTCTTTGGTAATTAATGGTTTCCATGTAAAATTATTACCTGATATACTTTGTATTTTATCTAAAGCATTTTCGATAGGTTTTATATTTTCTTTTAATCTTTTATCCGAGGTTGCAAATGCTACTATATCATTACCAGCTCTAATCATACCATCAACAAAAGACCCACCTGCGCTTCCTACTTTTATTTTATCAACTGTTAAAGTATTTTTTGTAGTATCATAAATAAAATCACTTTCACCTACTAAATTAGTACCATTAGAAAATGCTACTTGAGCACTACCAATAGATGTACCTGATCCTCCATCGGCTCCTTGTGCTCCTTTTTCACCTGTTCCTGTAGCACCTTGAGCACCTTGAGCACCTTGAGCACCTTTTTCACCTGTTCCAGTTGCTCCTTTTTCACCTTTAGCACCTGATGCTCCTCCTGGAATTGACCAATAATAATTAGTACCATCATAATAAACACCTAGTACATCCACACCACCACTTGTTGTAGTAGTTGTATATGTACCACCACCTATTATAACGGATCCACCTGGTAATGATAAGGTATGAGTTGTACCTGTTCCTTGTTTAACTAATATTACACCAGTATCCCCAGTATTCATATTTGTTATACCTAGAGTTCTACTTCCCCCTAATGTTACTTTTGCATTTGAACCATTATCTAAATTCCATGATACAATACTAGCATCGGTTAAAGTTTGTTGTATTATTTGAAGATTACCATCTAAAATTGCTGTACTACCATCAAATGTAAAATTAGTTTCAGCTGTTATTCCACCACCACCATCTGATGTTAATAATTCATTACCACTTCCAGGTACTGTTGATTCAGAACCTTTATCACCTTTAGCACCTTTTTCTCCTACCCCACCTCCTGGAATTGACCAGTAGTAACTAGTACCATCGTAATAGACACCTAGTACATCTATACCACCACTAGTTGTTGTTGTAGTATAAGTGCTACCCCCTATAACAACAGACCCACCTGGAAGTGTTACAGTATATGTTGTACCTGATCCTTGTTCAACTAATAGTACACCTGTATCACCTGTTACCCAACCTGACATTGCTAATGTTTTATCGCCATTTAAGGTAACTTTAGCATTTGAACCTAATGAGGGGTTAAATGTAATTGTAGATGATGCGTTACTTATTGTTTGTTGGTCAATGGTTATTTTACCATCAGACATTTGTAAATCTTTATCCATTACAACATCTGGGAATATTCTAACATCAGTATTATCGTATGTTAATACATTTGTTTCTGTACCCCCTGGATTTGAGGATATCATTTTGAATTTACCAAAATCTGTTCCACTATCTCCTTGGAATACTATATCTGTGTTATCAGTACCATTACCTTGTATTCTAACACCATTAGCGCCATCTCTAAGAACCCTTAAAGAACCATCATTTCCGCCTGCTCCTTTTATAGTAAGAGAACTTGCATCAAATATTAAATTTCCTTCAGCATTAATACCACCAGAACCATTTGATGTTAATACTTCATTATCGTTTCCAGGTACTGTTGATTCAGAACCTTTTTGACCTGTTGCTCCTTGAGTACCATCTGCTCCTTGAGCACCATCTGCTCCTTGAGCACCTATTTCACCTTTTTCACCTTTTTGACCTGTTGCTCCTTGAGCACCATTTGCTCCTTGAGCACCATCTGCTCCTTGAGCACCTATTTCACCTTTTTGACCTGTTGCTCCTTGAGCACCATTTGCTCCTTGAGCACCATCTGCTCCTTGAGCACCTATTTCACCTTTTTGACCTGTTGCTCCTTGAGCACCATTTGCTCCTTGAGCACCTATTTCACCTTTTTCACCTTTTTGACCTGTTGCTCCTTGAGCACCTATTTCACCTTTTTGACCTGTTGCTCCTTGAGCACCATTTGCTCCTTGAGCACCTATTTCACCTTTTTCACCTTTTTGACCTGTTGCTCCTTGAGCACCATTTGCTCCTTGAGCACCATCTGCTCCTTGAGCACCTATTTCACCTTTTTCACCTTTTTGACCTGTTGCTCCTTGAGCACCATTTGCTCCTTGAGCACCTTTTTCACCTCTATCACCTGTGGTAACAAAAGAAACTAAAATATCTTCTAAATTAGCAAATGGGTTAGTTACTGAAGATACGGGTGTAATAACATCTATAGTCCACCAACCTGAATTGTTTGTTAAGTTATCTACAGCGAATAATAAAAAAGCATTGGGGTCGTTTAATTTAGAAATTCTAACGTGGCCTAATACCGCAGAAGTCACGTTGGCCATAGTTGTTAAAAATGAATCTATAGATGTCCCATTGTCATCTTCTGAATCAATATATATTTCTGTAGCTGTATTTTGTGTTGTGTTGTCTAATCTTAGAAATCCAGTTCCAGGGTCACCTGATGTTGTTGAAGTTGAGAATGTATAGTCAAAGGAAGCACCACCAAATGAGCCATCTGTTCCTTGTGCTCCTGTTGTACCTATAGCACCTTTTGCACCTTGAGCACCTTGTACTGTACTAGGTTCACCTTTAGATCCTTTTTGACCTTCTAAACCTGTTCCTGTTGCTCCTTGTGCTCCTTGGGTACCTTCTCCTGTTGCTCCTTGAGCACCTTTTTGACCTGTTGCTCCTTGAGCACCATCTGCTCCTTGAGCACCATTTGCTCCTTTTTCACCTTTTTGACCTGTTGCTCCTTGAGCACCATCTGCTCCTTGAGCACCATCTGCTCCTTGTGCTCCTGATATGTCTATCCATTGAGAACCTGTTACTGTAGATGATAATACTTGTCCATCTACCCCGGGGCTTTCATCTGTATCATATATAGATTGGGATACATATAATGATCCACTTACGTTTACATAATCATCTGTATCTACTGATTTTAGTATAGCTTCTGATCCACTAACTACGTTTTCTCTCCAATGCAAGGCCATAGGGTGTTGGTATTATATTTTATTATAAATATGAATTAATGGATTAGACTTAATAAGTATTTATTCTTCTAATTTTTCTAATACAAGGTATATGTTTTGTATTTTTAAAGTAATATTATAAATTTTTTCCATTTCTTCCCCCGTAAAATTAGTTTTTTTAATTATATTTAATAGTAATATACAATCTTCACGGGATAGGGATGGCAGACTCAAACGAGAGTCTGCCTTGCCTATTTCAGTATGTCCTGATTTGAAACCCATTTACTCAAATTGATTATGAGTAAATATAGATATCCTCATTTGCTCCTACAAATATGTTACCTTTTTTATTATATTTAGCTACTACTGCTGCTGGTGTATCTACACCTACTCCACCTTCTACTATTGCTGATACAAATGCATCTGGTGTGTAAGCTTCTGTACTTGGATCAAATGATCCAGTCATACTCCATCTTGTAGTTGCTGCGTCATAAGCAAATGCTTCACCATTTGTTGGACCTGTTTGTTGTACTACAATACCACCATCTCCAACTGCTGTTGAACCTGATGCCATTCTAATAAATCTATCAGCTACGTCTAAGTTTTGTGTGTTTTGGAAACTTGCTGTACCTGCAACTGTTAAGTTACCTGATACAACTGCATTTCTAGAAATTAAAGCATCTCTTGTTACAGTTAAATCATTATCAATTGTAATATCTGAAGCTAAACTTACTGCTCCAGTAGATACTGCAAAATCACCTGAATTAAATGAAGCGATACCTTTGTTGGTTGTTGTAGCATCTTCTCCACTAATTGTAATACTTTGACCTGAAGCTACTGTATCAATACCTTCACCTGCAGTTACTGTTAATGTTTGAGTTTTTAATGCTATTGCACCAGTTCCGGATTCACCTGCTATATTTAATGTTGAAGCGATTCCTGTTAAATCTGAACCATCTCCATTGAATGAACCAGTAAATGAAGTTGCTGATACTGTAGTTAAACCTGCTAATGAAGCTGCTGTAGCACCTAAATCAATTTCAGTTGAACCTATAGTTACACTATCATTTGCTAACATTGCATTAGTTACACCTGCTGCTTTTACTCTTAGAGTATCTGTAGCGATTTCAATTGAAGAATCATCTACGTTTACTGCTAATGCTGTACCAGCACCACCTGATAAACCTGCTCCTGCTACTGATGTTGCAATTTGAGTTGCTGTAATTCCAGCATCTGCTACTTTAACTCCACCTGCTCCTACAGCTAATGTAGAACCATCTGCTTGTACTGCAAATGTTGCTGCTGCTGCTCCATCGTAAGGACCACCTGTTAAACCATTACCCGATGTTAAATCTGGTAGGTTTGTTGTTCCAATAAATGAACCACTAAATGAACCAGTTACTACTGCTCCAGTTAATGTTAAACCTGCAATTGTTGCTGCTGTTGTTCCTAAATCTACTTCTGTAGATCCTAGTGTTACACTATCATTTGTAAGTGCACTATTTGGAATTCCAGATAAGTTAGCTTCTACTACTTTAATACCACTGGCACCAACCGAAATAGTTGTATCTTCAGCTACTACTCTTAAAGTATTACCTCCAGTGTGGCCTAAACCATTACCTACAAGTCCACTTGCATCTACTCCTACAGTTATACCTGATGTTGAACCATCATAACTGAATGCAGTTATTGCGTTTCCTTGTGTTAGTGGGTTAGCATTTGATGCTACTACCCCTGTTAATCCTGAGCCATCTCCTGTAAAAGAACCAGTAAAAGAACCTGTAAGTTCCGCTCCTGATTGTCCTTCTACTAAGAAGTTAGCGTCATTGTTTAAAGCCGATATCGAGGATCCTGATACGACTATTTTTTTCCATGTTGCCATTAGTTAATTGTTTTTTTAATTAATTTATATAAATTTAATATCGTTTATACGTATGTAAGAAATTCTAAACACCATCATCAAATCCAAAAAATACAGATTCAGTTGTAAAATACACAGAACCCACTGTTACAGGAGGAACTCCATCTGATCCTTCTCTTGCTCTAAATGTTGCTACTCCCTCTTGGTCTATAAAAAATAAACTTTGTGTTGGGGTTAATGCATTAGATACTTTAAAGGTTTCATTATTATTTATTAAAAAATCAACACTACCTGTAACTTCTAAACTACCTGTTATTTCTGCTGATCCTGTATATGGGAATGGATCTCCTGATCCTGAGGTTAAATGTGCTAAATGAGAAGCTACTGAATTGTTCCATGCAGCAACACCAAATCCTTGAGGCATATTTAAATCAGCAGATGATGCTAGAGTCATCAAACTTTCACTTATGAAAGAAGATACCATAAACTGGGTACTAGATACTGCTAAATGATCATCGGGTTCTGAAAATGGAGGGAATTCATCACTTGCGGTTATAATTAAATTTGCTTGGTTATTACCATCTCTATTTTCAACACTTAAAATAGTATATTGACTATATTCTCCTTGCACCCCAGCTCCTGTTGAAGTTATTTTTGCTAATTGAGCTATTACACCCCATTTTTGGTCTCCCTCATTATAATCAGCATCACTACTACCAGTGATGTCTCTCATATCACTTGGTTCTCCTGTTCCTTGTTTTTCAATAGATGCAGATTCAAGAATATACATTCCTTTGGGGCATGCAATTCTTACATTTGTTTCACCTGTTCCACCTCCTATTGCTGGGTTTTCAAGGGTGATTGTACTTGTACCAGGGTTCCAATCTGTAATTCTTGTAAAGGTACTTGTTTCACCTGAGGACATTAAAAACATCCCGGTTCTAATAGAACTTTTACCAAATCCATTCCAACCTGCTTGATCTTGAACATTTGTTACAGTGGTGACTCCACTTGAAAAATCTGCTTGAACCCTAATAGTTGAATTAAAATTAGAGGCAGTTGAATAAAAATTAGACGTACTAGGTACAGTTACTTTTGAAAATTTTAATGATGGTACACCCATTTTATATTATTTTTTTTAGTTTATTATTAAAATACTACGTTAAACAATGAGGGACCAAATTGTTCATCAGTACCCGTTAAATTATATTTATTTTGGGTTGCTGATAGGAAAGATGAAACTTTAAGACTACTAAATGGACTACCATTAGTTCCGGTCCCTGCAGCTGTCCCTGTTATAAGTGGGACTGTTATCTGCTTTTTATTTCCATTAGCTCCTCCACCATTTTGTAAACCAGCAGGTATTGTTAGAGCAATTGGAGAAGAGTTTTGATTATTAGCATAAAAATGAACTCCATCTATTTGTTGACTACCACTAATTGCTCCACTACATCCTGTTATTGTAATTGAAGATACATCTCCTGATGATTGTACTGCACTAGCACTAAATGCTGGTATATATGCTCCAGCTGTTCCTGAAGTATCACCTGAATTAGCACAATCAATTGTAAATTGATCTGTATTAACTACTGTAATAGCACCATGTAAATAATCTTCACTCATATTTCTTATCATTACAACATTTCCTGTTGATAAACCGTGAGCTGTTTGATTAACAGTTAAAGTAGTAGTTGAACGTGCCCATGTTATACCACCCATATAATTTCCACTTCCTTTAACATATACTTCTAAATCAGATCCTATTGTTAAAACATTATAATGTAAATTATTATTTAATATTATAGCTGATCCACCTCCTGCTCCAGGTTCACCTTTTGTACCTTTTAAACCTTGAGGTACTGAAAAATCAAATACTGCGGCTGAGGTAGTACCTGAATTGGTTACTGTAGCATTTGATCCTGCGGCTCCAGTTGTAGTAGTTCCTGCATCAAGAGTTGCTGCTAAACCATCTGCTCCTGTTGCTCCTTGAGCACCTGTTTCACCATCTGCTCCTTGAGCACCATCTGCCCCTTGAGCACCTATTTCACCTTTTTGTCCTTTTTGACCTGTTGCTCCTTGAGTACCTGTTCCAGTTGCTCCTTGAGTACCTGTTCCAGTTGCTCCTTGAGCACCTATTTCACCTTTTTGACCTGTTGCTCCTTGAGTACCTGCTCCTGTTGCTCCTTGAGCACCTGTTTCACCATCTGCTCCTTGAGCACCATCTGCCCCTTGAGCACCTATTTCACCTTTTTGTCCTTTTTGACCTGTTGCTCCTTGAGTACCTGTTCCAGTTGCTCCTTGAGCACCATCTGCTCCTTGAGTACCTATTTCACCTTTTTGACCTGTTGCTCCTTGAGCACCTGCTCCTGTTGCTCCTTGAGCACCTGTTCCACCATCTGCTCCTTGAGTACCTATTTCACCTTTTTGACCTGTTGCTCCTTGAGCACCTGCTCCTGTTGCTCCTTGAGCACCTGTTCCACCATCTGCTCCTTGAGCACCTGTTCCACCATCTGCTCCTTGAGTACCTGCTCCTGTTGCTCCTTGGGTACCTGCTCCTGTTGCTCCTTGAGCACCTGTTCCACCATCTGCTCCTTGAGCACCTGTTCCACCATCTGCTCCTTGAGTACCTGCTCCTGTTGCTCCTTGAGCACCTGTTCCTGTTGCTCCTTGACTACCCGGCTCACCCTTTGCTCCTGTTGCTCCTTGAGTACCTGTTCCTGGTTGTCCTGTTGGGCCTTCAGAACCTTTTTGACCTGTTGCTCCTTGAGTACCATCTGCTCCTTGTGCACCTGTTCCATCTGCTCCTTGGGCACCTTTTTCACCTTTATCACCTGATGTTCCACCTATATCTCCTTTAAAAAGTTTACCATCACTATCGATTAAAACATTTGGCATAGTAGAAGAGTTTCCTTTTTCTGCTAAAGGTCCACCTACAGTAAAAAACTCAACTGAACCCGATGTACGAAGGGAACCTGATACTTCTAGACTACCCGTTATTGTTATTTGATAGGGTTCTTGACCTGTTAGTGCCTGTATTGATTGAGATACGTGTTGTGCTTCTATTATTTCCCCTTCTTGTATTCCTGTAAGAGAAAGTTGGTTTAAGCCTGGTACTTGTGGGACTGCCATAATTCTAAATTTTTTATTTTGTTATAAATATATAAGTTTTTATTGTCTGTCAATGTTTACTAAAATTGTTGTATCAGTAGTTCTGGATGTAGGAAGTGGTTGTGCTAACTTTCCTACTGCCATTAATTCGTTATCATTATTATACAACCCTACTGTAGTAACATATGGAGAAAAATATGATCCTGTTACATAATCGTAAACAGTTCCATTATTACTTGTATTATTTATAACTGTGGGGTTTAGTGTATAATTAAATTCACTTTCCCCTATTGTACATTTGTATTGCGTCTCATAAATAGTAAATGAAGATGAGAATGACATAGTAATATTAGTAGTCTCTACAAAATTATCAACATGAATATCACTTACTACTCTACCACCATAAATTGCATCTTCACCATCATAAGTAGCATCCCCATAGTAAACATTTACTCCAGTTCCTTCTGTTCTACTTCCACCAGTATATATTATCATACCGTGTTCGTAAATAACATTACCTACTACTATAGAACTTCCGCCATCAAGTGGGGTTAACATTCGTAATCTACCTTCACCATCATCATAATAACTACCACTTGGGGTATCTATTATTATTGAATTTGGTTGAATATAATCACCAAACATAGCTTTAGGAACAGACATTACTCCTATGTGTTCTGAACCTGTAGGCCAAAATTTTAAAGAATTTAAATCTGTTTGTTCAAAATTAAAATAAGCATTTGAAGGTATTAAACCATTTGTAACACCATCCGGGGTAATAGATTGAGTATTTGCTGCTTGAACATCCCCATTACTACTTGAAATATAATTTGAGTAATAAAGCTGTTGTGCTGAAAAATATATAGCTGATTGTGATACAGGAGTTATATATCCTGTACTTAAATCGGTTGCTAATTTAGACCCTAGATATCTATCTATCCCAACATTAGGTTCTATTAAATCACTTCCGGAGTATGAAAATGATTTAACTAATTCTAGTGGGGATACAATTATATCCTGTGAGTTTAAGGTTTTGTAAGCAGCCATTCATTTTAAAAATCTAATTTAACTCTAATAAGAGCTTCTTTTGTAAAATCCTTTTGTAAAGGTCTTGATAATTTAGCTACAGCTAATAATTCATTACTATCATTATATAACCCTACTGTTGTCATATATGTTTGTGGGTTATTAATAAAGTAATTATAAATTACTTCACCAGTTGACCCCGAAATATATGATGGATTTTCTGAATAATTAAATTCTGAATTTCTTGCTCTAATAAATACATAATCTGAAGTTATTGTTTCTTCGGCATTTAATCCAAATGAAGATCCTGATTTAATATTTGCAAATAGTTTTAATTGGTTTTGACCATTTGAATTTTCAGCAGAATCTGTCCCAATACCAATACCCTCGGGTGATGCTAAATTTAAAGCTTCTTCATTTAATAATATTGTTCCAATATCTGGTAGAAATAAACCATATGAGCCCTTGTTAGTAGTATATCCATTACCACTACTTGCAGCGTTAAAAGCTACACCATTTGATCCACTAATTACTTGGTATGCTCTCATAGTACCATAATATGTTGGGATATTTACCATTTGAGAATCATCAGTTAAATCTAAAGTATTCTCTGGAGAATTACTATTTTTTAATCTTAAATTTAGTGAACCAGGGAATAAAGATTGTTTATAAGCTTGACGTTCAACACTTATAACATAAAAGTCAGCAGGGGTAAATACTCCACCTGCACTTGTTTCTCCAGTATAACCTCCAAAATTAAATAACCCAGCTTCATCTTCTAAAACTAGAGTTCTATATTGTCCATAAATTGTTGATGTTGGAGAAACACCTGGAGCTGCTACTTGGTTATAAGCTAAAGCTCCACCCCCATTAGGGTTAGCATATGCAATTTCAAATTGTGCTTGTGAATTTACACCATCAGGTGCTTCATTAAATATAGTTGCATAATATTTCCCTGAAGATCCATTAATTTGATTCGATTGTGTAAAAAATTGTGTTAATTCTGGTACATTGTTTGTCCAGCATGTTTGAGTTTGTGCTTGTGCACTTACTACAAAATCATCTGCTTCTAATCTTTTAAATCCCATGTTTTATATATTATGTTGTTGATTTAGTTATTGTAATTGGAACTGTTATTCTTGCTCCACTATCTAAACCGGTTACTGTTAAAGTACTTACTAATGTTGCATTTGATCCAAATAATGTGTTTACTGTAGTTGCTCTCATTGTTATTTGAGTTCCTGTTACAGTTGATGATACATTAGTTCCTATTGTTGTTGTTGAATTAATATTAGCATTTGTTGCTGCTGCTGTATTAATACCAGTTGCTTCAAAAGTGTTTAATAATCTAACATCTGCTATTGTACATGCATATCCTGATGTTTCAAATATTTGATCATTACCTAGATAATTTAATGTTTGAGGTGTAATTGCAATTACAGCACCTTGTTGTAATGAAATAGCATCATATCCTAAGTTTAGAACTGGGAGTTTTGCTGTACCTCTAGGTAAAGTTGTTAGTTTATATTTTACTATTTGAGAATCTTCAGGAAATGCTTCTAATAAAGGCATCCCATCAATTGCTTCTCCATAGTATGCAGAACCAGAAGGGTGAGCTGGATTATATAGTGTATAATCTATTTCATCATCTGAAAGTGCAAATTGTGTGATTCTAAATGAACCATCGTTAGCTGCTAATAATTCTCTACCTTTTGTTGTTAAGATAGCATCAACTGTTATTATTGAATTGTTTAAATATCCCATTTGTGTTTGTTTATATAAATGTTATTATATGTTATAAATATATATTTTATTAAGATTCTATGATTCCTTTATCAATTAATTCATTTACTATAATAGAGGCACTATCTATTAGTTTTTGTGTTGGATAATCCGGGAATAATATACCAGGGGTATCTAACATCTCCAAAGTACTAAATGAAGCAGTATAATCTCCATCTTCATTTACACTTCCACTTAAAGCAAAACTACCTTCTTGGAATGATCCGGTATTTTGTATTGATTGGCTTATACTTGCACTCGCTAATGCCTCATAAGGAAATGGAGTATCTAAATATAAATTATTTGGACTAATAAAAGGTCTTCTTACGAAAAAGAAATCAAGGTTAATTGAATCATCTACATCCCGATCTAATCTTATTTTTAGTCTACCTTTTGGTGTAGGAGGGAATGTATTATTTGATATATTTTCTGAAGGAGCGAAGACTTCCATAATTCTATATGTAAAGTTTTCATTATTAGCAAATCTAATTTCATCTCCCTCTCTTAATTCTATATTATATAATATTGGATCAAAATTAGTTCCTTCAGGTTCTATATTACCTGGAAAATATGGTGATGGGCCAGGTATATAGTCTATAAAACCTTGTTTAAAGGCTGTACCATATGCTTCATTCATGTTTGATGAAGACATTATAAGTGTACGATTTGCTAAAGATGCATTAAAATCACTGTCATTAAAACCATCTGATTTTACCCAAAATGGGGCTTGTGCTGTATTTGCCTCATCTAATAAATGGTCTAAAGCTCCTTGTCCTTGTATTGTAGTAGCTGTATAAGTTTCACCATTATAACCCATAGCGGTACTTGGGAAGAACATCCCTTGAACATAGTCCCCCCCTCTAGAATCTCGAAAAAATCCTTTTATTCTCCAATTAATTTTATCTCCTGATTTTATTTCATATTTTCCTGAATTGGCTTTTATAATCCATTCTAATGCTACTACACCTGATCCATTTTTAGGATTTCTTTCTCTCATTAAACCTAAATCAAATAATGTATCAAACATTTCCCAATCAGCAGTACACACAATTCCTGATGATGTTATTGGTACTCTTGATTTAATCCAACGATTCATCCCATTAAATAAAGTATCACTTGTTTCAGTTATAATTGTATTATATCCCGCAATATTAGATATATTAAACCAACCGTATTGAAGTACACTTCCTATATTTTGTACTTGACCTGCTTGTGTATATACTTTACATTCTATGTCTTCTAAATTAAATCCTTGAGGGTCAGAACCATTAGTTCCATTCCAACCTGAATACATGGTTAATTCAAATTGAAGTTCATCCCTTACTCTATTTGTTTCACTTACAAAAGTTGTAACAATAGATGTATTTAAAGATATTATTTGTTGGTTAGGTAAATCAATACCATCAACATGTGGTGCAGGTACCCAGTCATTAGAATTGTAATAAGCATCTGGTTCTCCGTTATCGGTATATACATTAACACTTCCCTGTACAATATCAACGTTATTAGGGTTTAAATAATAGTCTACTGTTTGTGCAGGGGTTGATGTATTAACACTACATTCACCCATTGCTGTAAATCTACCAAATACTTGACCTGCTCCATCATCATTATCATATCTTGAGATATAACCCGAACCTGATAATGGGATTATATTTGTATAATTATTACTTGAATTTTGTGAATATAATATAGGGGTAACATACTGCATTGAATTTTTTATAGAAGAAGGTCTTCCTAAATCTTTATATTGAGTTTTTCCTGATTTAACTGCTAATCTGGCTTTGGTAGTATTTGGGAAAACTGCTTCAAAAGTATCTATTGTTATAGGTTCTAATGAAGGGGGTAAAGCATTACCTTGTTCATCAATTAAATAATTTAAATTAACTCTTGTTACTCCATTAATATTAGGATAAGGATCACTTAAGTCATTAAAATACCCAAAAAATGCATCTCTTAATTCTATTGATGGTGTTTTTCCTAATGTTCCTGTATCTCCAACACTCCATTTATTAATAAATTTATTATTAGATCTAGAACCTAAAAATCTAGGTTGTCCTAAGGCATCAGAAGTATAAAATAATTCTGGGATAGTTGATTTTACAGCTGAACCTGAGAGTATCTGTTGGAAATTAATTGGATCATAAATTCCAGTTGTATAATCTACCTCTTGAATACGATCATTTGCTACCCCAATAGATGCATTATTTAATAAAGGCTGACAATCAGGAGTATTATTAAACCCATCAGTTCCTGAAAATGCATTTTCTATAAAAGTTGGGACTAACCCATCACCCTCATCTCCTGTAGATGGGGTATTAAATTCAATATAATAATCTCTTACTACTAATGAATTTTCTACTGATTCTGAAGGGAAAGACCCTGATGATACTTGTAAAGCTACAGATAAACAATCCTTAATTTGTATAGATTGTGAAGGAATAGAAAAACTTGTAGTAATAGCTAAACCACTAACATGGATATTTTGATCATAAAATGACTGTTCATGTAAAAAATTATCATTGGGGTTACTACCTCCTATTACAGGTACACCTAAAGGGTAACTACCTGTATATATTCGAATTGAAGCTGTTTGCCATGTAGGTCCATCTCCTTCTTCTCCTTCTTCATATACAGAAGTACCATATAGAGATCCTGGGTTACCATATCTAGCACCATCAGCACTTCCTGTCCAAGCTCTTAAAAACATTGAACATGTTACCTGAATATCATTTTGTGGTAATTGATTAAATACATATAAACCATCTATACTAGCTGATAATGATGATGAATATGAAATATAAACTGATTCCCACCTGCTTGCAAAAGTTTCTGGTGGAGGTGTTGGTGTTCCTCCTGCACTATTTTGTAAAATAGTAACATCAAAATTAGCAGCATCATAAGTCCCATCAAGATTAAAATCTACTGGGTCACCCGGTTCTGTTGTATACCCGCTTTGGGTAATTGTTCCTGCTAAGGCACGAAAATTAGCATTTTTACCCGTAGGAAGATCAAAATATAAAGATTGCATATTTTGTGAACCAGTATATTTTACTCTTACATCACCTCCTGAATTATTTTCGGCATTATATTGTACATAATAATCTAATTCTGTAAATAACCCAAATTGTGATGACCCTATAGCTTCATTTCCATTGCTATCTTGGGTTAAGAAGGCACTACTTGTATATGAATAAAACCCAGTTCCTAAAGTAGTAGTACTAAAGGTAAATGCTTCTGTATTAACATTAGCAAATTGGGATTGTTGATATGAGAGTAAAAATTGAGGGTATTCTAATAAGGATACATTTATACTTTGTCCATTACTAAATTCAGTTAAACTTACTGGGATAGATGATTCAAGAGTTACATCAAAGGTATATATACTACCAATTCCTCCTCCTGTTCTACTTATACTATCTATATTAAATACAGCTCTAGTTAAAGGACTACCATTTTTTTGGAGTCTTAACTTTGCACCACTTTTACCATTTTCATAAGCAACATAAAGCGTACTCCATAGGAACCATTCACCTGGGTATCCATCTGCAGTAGCAGGTGGTTTTATATTTATTTGAGTTGTTGTTTGAAAATCATTATTATTTGCTCTTACTTCGTTTGCAGGTGATGGAAAAGTATTAGATGTTGAATAAGTATATACAGTAGGATATGTTACATCATTATTTTCTTTATATAAATTCCATGCAGCCCCAGCTATAGGTGGGGCTGATAGTTGGCTATATTTAGTAAATACCCAAGGGTGAACTCTTCTATTTTGGTTACCTACTGTAAATGATCCTTTAAGGGGGTTTGTTTGTAGATTAGGTGTTTCATTACCTACTATTGCTAATTGTCTTTCTAAAAGAGCATTTGGTATATTTCCTCCACTGTTATTTGCTGCTCCTGTATTAACAGGATTTCCTGGAGGAGACCAAGATTCAATAGGTGTTCCTGAACCTGTTTCTACTACTATATATGCTTTGTAAGGTCTATGAAGATGTGGGTTATATCTTGATGTATTACCATCCCCCCCTTCAGTATTATATCCTCTATATACCCATAATTCTTGATCTGATTTTAATGGAATAGGAGTAGAGCCTTGGGAAACAGTTGTTATAGTAACAATTAAATCTGCACTAACATTAGAAAATCCAGCTAATGCTAATTGGGATTGTGTAATTGTAAATGTTTCCCCAACTGTCCAGTTATTCCCACCTTCAATAGTATTTACTTTATTAACTTTATATGCTTGGGGTCCTCCACCTACAGGACCAGTTCTTACAGTAACACTAGCATTTACTCCTGTTATATCACCTGTTACATTGATTGGGGTAGATGTTTGTTGAGTTGAGGACCATACCTCTGAAAAATTTGTTAATAAACCACTTAAAGAATATAAATCTGGACCATTTTGGGTATAATAAGTAATTTCTGTACCGTAATTTGCAATTTTAGAGGTTAAATTAGAATTAAATGAAGGGTTAGGATCTTTATCCGCTATTATAAAAGCATTAGTATTCGCTACAGTATCTGATCCAGAAACTAATATTTGATTAGTATCTTCTTTAAAGTAATATTGTATTTTATCTGGGAATGCCATGTTTTAATTTTGATCTATATAGTACTGTTATAAATAATATAATAAAGAATTTTTAATATTCCTAGTTTTTATGGGATTGCTCCCCCACCACCACCTTGACCACCACCTTCAAATAGTGTTTGTTTTATTACACGATACCCTAAATTCTGACCTGTAAGATTATTTATAACCCATAAATAACCAATTCTTTCGTTTGGTTGTTCTGAAGGTACGGGTACTGGTATTCCACTTTGGGCATCTACATAAAATGAAACATTAGCTGTTCCTGATCCATCTAATGTACCCGCAGAACCATAAGTTAAATTAAAAGTACCCCAATATTGGATTTCTCCTGAATTAGGTCCATTAGGTGTATTATTGAATATTAATGTCCAGGATAAACTTGGGTTAGTAGTTGTTAATTGAATAATTAATTTTGGCCCACTTGGTGAATTATTTCCACCATAAGCATCAAATATATAACCACCTTCTACATTAACATCTACTGGAATTATAGTATCATTTAATATATCATCTACGGGTGGAGTATTATTACTAAATGTAATATTTGTAGCTTCTTCGGGAACTGGAGGAGTTGCAATTTCAAATGATGGTCCTATAGGTACTGAAGAGGCTGTTATTGATCCAGTATAAAATTGTAAATCAGTTTGACCGTTACCCCCTAATATACTTGAGGCACTTAAAGCCATTAAAGTAAAAGATCGGGCATTCATAAACCAAGGATATGTACTTTTTTTATAAGGAACTTCATTATCATTATCTAATTCATATGAACCTGTATTAAAATTTCCTAAAGTATCACTACTAAACCCATCAACACTTCCTATTCTAAAAATTTCACCATCATCATCAGTTTCATAATAAGTTGATTCCCCCCACCCTCTAAAAAATGATTCTGTAGGGTATGTTGGTACTGGTGGGAAATAACCTTGCGGAGCAGATTCTGTAATTCCTGTTGCTCTTATTACATTAGGATCTTCTCCAGATGCTGTAGCATAATAGCTAAAATACCCACTTGCACTAAATGTTAAGTCATAAAAACCAACATCAAATGAGTTAACAGCATCTGAAGATGGAGGTTGGTTAATAATTAATAATACAGCATTTGATGTATTAGGATCATTATCATCTTGTGGTGAAGTATTTGCTATAAAATATGTTTGATAACCCTCAATTAAAATGTTTCTATAATTACTAGCACCTGTCAAATTAAAATCTACATAATTACTATCTGTAATGAAAGGGTTTATTGCTTCCCCGTATATATCAAAATCAGACATTTTTATGTATTTAACCTTATTAGTACACCCTTCTGCTATATCCGCTTGGATTAATTTTATTATTAAATCCTGATTAGCATTAGTGACTCCATTTGCAGCTAAAGTAGCTAATGGAATTGTTATTGTTTCATTAACATTCCAGTTTATGCTTTCATTAATTCCAAAATTAGGAGAAGTTGGATCATTATTAGCTACAGCTTGTGCGTATACGATTTTATTCCCAGGAACAAAGGGATTTGAATAAATTCGTATATAAGCACCTGTTCCTGTTCCTACCCCATCAGCTGAGAGATTCTGTAAAATAAAATCTACTTGGGGTCCTGCGAAAGAAGGAGATGCAATATTTTGATCAATATTAAGGGTTTGATAAGTACTTGTTAATTTACCTTCTATATTTACTGTGTCAGACCAAAACCAAACATTACCATATTGAGGTAAATTCAATGGAGATAAGAATTCATTATCTGTAAAATTATGATGGTTAAGCCATTGTATTCTAAAGAAGTAATCCGGGATATTATCTTGCCCAAAAAATGCTTTACATATTTCATTTATACCAACATCAATAGGATGTCCAAATTCACCATTATAAAATTCTCTTTGGTCAAATCTTTTATAATCAACCGCTGTTAAACCATTCGATTCATTAGGATATAATTCATTAGGCATTGCAATACCTAAACCAGGGACTATAGATTCACTCCAAGCTTGTGTAAATCCTGGATATTGTCTGAAAAATGCAGATTCTGAGATTTCAGTTTCTGTTAACCCACTATATGGGTCTCCAGATATTGTAAAGCATATATCTACTTCTTTACCTTCTCCAAAAGTAGGGTAAGGTTGAGCTGCGGGATTAAGATTATTTTCCTCTACTGTTAAATAAAATTGATATTGATTAGTATAATCACCATAAGGGGCTTCACCATACTCTGAATCTCCAAAACCATATCCACCATAAAATATACCTCTATCAACCCTCCAAATTACATAATTAGAGGGAGAATCTAAACTAGACATTTTAATAAAATTACCTTCACCACCACCTGAACCAGAAGCTAATGCTAGTAAATTAAAGTGATTTTGTAAATTTGCATCTTTAATATTAATACTCATTGTATTATTTAGTGTAGATGCATCACTAGTTTGTAAAAGAACTTGACCTGTATTACTATTAGGTTGTAATACATCAGTTGCTAATGTGTTTATATAAGGATTTATACAAGCTGTGTATATAGACGAAGAAATTGGGGCAGCATATATATTATTAAAAGGTTCAAATACACCTCCTGTACCACCACTAAATACTTCAATAGAAGAACCACTAACAGTTGCATATTGTGGGGCTGAACTTGAAGGTAAACCTGGTACTCTTTTATTAGAGTTAGGTACTTGATAGTTTCTAGCAAACGATTTTACACTACCTGAGTATTCGGGAGTAGTGTATGACATTGAAGGTGGTGCTTGTTTATTTCTCTCTAAAAGATTCTGTTTAATTACTACACCTGATGATAAACTGGTTCTGGCAGGTGTAAAATCTTTAACCATTTTAAATAATGAATTATCAAAGAATTTAATTAACCTAACAAAATCGTTTACATCATAACTGTTTATATATTTTGTAAAATATTCATCCCTTAATCTATCTAATTGAGGGTATGAATCTATAGACCCAGATAATGGAGATGATTGGAAATTTTGTCTTGGATCTCCAATATATTCTCCTAAATTAAAAGCACCAATTTGTGCTATAATATCATCATTAACTTGATCGGTAGGTGAAAATGCTACTTCTAAATAATTTATACTAGGGTCACTACCACTAGGATATATTTGTTGTTGGATTGATCTATAAGGAGATAATGTTGAACCTGTTGGTAATACTTCTTGGTTAATTTTTATATTATCTGATATTCTGTTTTTTATACCTCCTGGTACTTGGTTTAAAAATATTTCTTCTTTGTTTTCTATAAAACTAGCGTTTACATTAAGTATGAAATTACTACCTCCCTCAAAAAAAGATGATGTAGCAACCCAAGACCCCGTTATTTTAGGGTGAATTGATTCTCTACTAGAAGTTATTAATTGTGTACCTAAATCAGCTCTAAATATTAAATTATCAGGGGTAGAATTTAGTGTATTACCCTGTGTAGAATAAGGATTCATTACATAATCAAAGAATAAACTCTCGCTTAATGGTTCTTTCCAATATCTAACTTCTTGTAATGCTCCTTCAAATGGTTTATATACATTATTATCATATCCCATATTGGTAAAAGAAGAAGAAGGTAAATAAGAATCTTCAACTTGTTGCCAATATTGCCAATTAGCATCTGCTGAATCGGAATCATAAAATCCTATTTTATTATCTATCCTATTGGCTGAGTATAAATAAGCTTTAGTTTCATCTGCATTATTAGGGTCAAATGCTACTGTTGCTTGAACAGACCACCAACCCCCATCAAAAAATGGTAATTCTATACTAGCTGTATTATTACCTGATAACGCCCCATCTGGATAGAATGTTAAAGTACCAAATGCATTACTTTGAGAAGGGACTGCTCCATCATATGTGCCTGTAGTATCACCTGATCCTGTATATTCTAATAGAATATAAGAATTATTTATGTCTCCCACCCATATATTATAACGAGTGGGGGATGTAGAGGGTATACCATTTGTTTTAAACCTAAATTGTATTGATTTAGGTGCAGTTACATTAGGTGATGATTCATTCCATTTAGGGTTTAATTGAAATTTTGTTTTAAAGGTTGAGTTTGGGGTGAGATTTAAAGCATAATTAAATACATCTTCACTATAATCCCAATCTTTATAATTATCTCTATCTTTACCTCCAAATTCATTTATTCTTAAAATAGTACTTGGAACCCCATAAGAAGTAATTAATGCTCTTATACCAGCTATTGTACCTTTAGTTTTAAGTAAATATGGTAAATTATGGTATATTCGTTTATATAATCGTTTATTAATATTATCCAATGGGATTATATCATTTGAAGCAGATATTTCAGTATCCACGTACTCATACCCAGAAGGTGTATTAACTATACCGCCAATTGATCCCGTCATATATGGGAAAGGAAATGTACTTCCTGATGGGGTAATTCCTAAAAATGCTGTATATAAATCATCAGCATTAAAGTTATTTGAATATAACTTAATACCAAAATCTCTAATAGCATCTGCTACTAAATCCTTAGAAATACCAAAGTCTAAACGATTATCTGCGTCAAATCTAGTGGTTAAATTCTTAGTATATAACCATGTGTTATCATACTGTTGAGCCACCATATCAACAAATAATTCATATTTTGCATTTTCAGGATCTTCTTTAAGATATTCTGGGATTGCATTATATAAGTAATTAGGATTTTCAGCATCGTATTCAGATGCAAGTACTACTTGACCTCCGTAATAAGGGCTTGAATCATCTGTGCTACCTACCCAAGTTAAAGCTTCAGTACTACCTGTAGGAAATAAAATATAGGGGGGTTCTGTATTTTGTTTTGGGTATGATTTTTCTGAACCACTATTAAAATACATAAAATATTCCCAACCATCTAAATTAGAAATAATTCTTTCAATGTTATTACTAATTTCTGATTTACTAGCACTATATGTACCACTATTTAAAGGTAAATTATCTATAGCATTACTTGAAGATTGAATTAATCCTACTTTATAATAAAAATTTTCTAATCTAATATAAGCTGAAGAGAAATGTATAAAATTATTATAATCTGTATAATCAACATTAATATTAATTTCTTTTCTATTTAATATATTTTGAAGTTGATTAGCTGAGCTGGTTAGATTCGAATTTAGTAAAGTATTATAATTAAAAGCTTGACTAGATTCCCCAGTTTCTTGGGCAGCTATTATACTATAATTGGGTCCTTTTAAAAGTTGAACATCATTTGGTTTAAAATTAAAAGGTGGAAATGTAACACTATATGCTTCGGGGGAAGAAATTTCTTCTACTACCCATAATGTTGATTTTAAATCAAATTGAGAAGGTAAGGGTTCATATAGCTTAACTAATAAAGAAGGGTCAACAGAAGTTGTAGTATCTAATTTTAAATTGTTAGCAATAACTTGTTGATCGTTTCCAAAATTAAGTAAAAAATCTACAAAATAATCTTGAAGTTCACGGAATTCTATAAATTCAGTACTTGAAGAAATTAGTAAATCATTAGGTATAACATTACTATTTAATCTTACTTCAGTTCTATCTGAACTTATTTCACTTATATAATAGTTAGTACCTATATCTGATGATAAAAGTTTTCTATAAAAATTATAAGTTGAAAAGAAAGTACCTTCATCATATCCTAAATTTTCTAAGTCCTCTGCAGGGTAAAGTATAGTGTCTCCGTTTTTTACAGAATAACTAGTAACTGCTACTGCTTTTATATCCCCAGGTTGTGGGTATAATAAAGTTTGACTCTCATCATAAGCATAATATTCTATATAATCTGTTGAAGAAGTAAATGCTGTATCCAATCTAGAAGAAGATATTAGAAAATTATCTTGTTCAGTGTACTGTTGGAACTCAAAATTGGTTGGGTTAACCTGATTTATTATAATTTTATTTTCTTCCATATTTTAATATCCTCCACCACTAGTTCCTGTTCCACTAACACTACTAGCATTGCTGTTACTTGTTGTTGGGTCTGCTGGTATTGCAGATGTTATTATATTATATTGTTCTCTACCTGCTAATTCTTCATTTACCCCATCATTAACATCTAAATTTATTTTTTCTCCTGTTAATGCCTCTGCCTTTTCTATTTCTGCTTGTAATAAATCTTTTCTTAACTGTGTAATTTCAGCTCTCAATGCTACTATTATTTCATTCTCTTGGTCAAAATTTATATATTCACCACTAGTTTTAACTAAATATTCATGCGAATTAGAATCTCCATATGATGGAATGTCATAAAATAGCTCATTATAGTATTCAAAAAACTGTTGAACAGTAGTTGTTGCTTCTATTTGTTCATTTACAGAAATAACACCCAATTGTTGAAATTGAGTATCTATAATTTTAGGGTATTCAGTTTTTGAATATACCTTTTTAATTAAATCTATTTTTTCTGTATTCTTATCCATAATGTTTTTAACCATTAACTACCTTAAAATAATAGTTTTCATCCATTACTATAGTTTGCCCATCTACCTCAGTTTGTATTAATATATTATAATATCTTTCGGGTTCCAACCCATTCATATAAACTGTAAAATAACTTGATGTTGGGTCGCAACTTATTTGTGTAAATTCTTTATCAAAATTTACCACATATTCATTTGTATCTAAATCTTTTATAGCATAATATGAAGAAGAAGGTAAAGCGTAATTTACTGTATAATTAGATTCTGTTGTAAAAGTCCTTGGGGGGAATAATGGTCTAGCATTAATTCTAAAATCATTTATACTTTCACTATAATATACACCTTGATTACTATCTAAAGCAATAGCTAAATCAGGTGTTTTTAATACAGGTAATTGTTTAATATCAAATGTTGATAATGTTACTACTGCATTTGTTGTAGCACCCGAAACTGCATCTAAATTGTTTAATTGAGTTGCTGTCCAAGTTAATACATCTCCTTCTTTATACCCTAATCCCAAATCTTTTACAAATATATTTAACATTGAAGAACTATTAAAAGTAGCCCCAAATGTAGCACCTCCTCCATCTCCAGTATACGAATCAGGTGCGGGTAATGATTGGGTATAAGAACATGATATTGAACTTGTAAGTTCATTTGTTGGGTAAGAACCAGTTAATGTCCTCCCATATTTAAAATCACCACTACTAGTTGAATATGTAAAGTCTCTCCATTTAATTTCTAAACATGGAGGGTATATTGTATTTGTATCTACAGAATAAAAACTTAATTGAGGTGTTACTGCACTTTCAGTAATAAATTCTTTTGAATCTTCCCATTTGAGTAAAAATCCTTCATTTGATATTTCTATTTGACCTGGGTTTATATCTTTAGAAGATGAATACCACACTTTTAGTGTATCGGTAACATTAACATTTAAATCTTTGGTACTTCTTAAATTAAAATTTTGGGTTTGAACTAATGAATCTATATTTTCATACCCTCCTGAACCTGTATACCAATTACCACCCCCAGCATTATTACTTCCAGAATATGAGCCAGTTACTAAAGGATTAAAACCTCCTTGTAACCAGGGTCTTGAACCTGAGTATGCTTGGTATACCCAACTTACACCAGTCCCATTTATTTGATTATCTAAATATTGACCTGATCCATTATTCCAAGAACCAGATACAGGATATACTTCTAAATTTGAATTAAGTATTATATTTGTTGCTTTTGCAACATATGCTTTTAAACTGCCTGACCATAAGTCCCATGATCCAGTTATTTTAGCTACATTATCAATGACATCTTCAATCTCAGACTGATCGAATTTAATAATTGATCTAGCAACTTGTGGTGAGGGTGATATTGATGGTAATTTGTTAAATACATCTAATATAGGATCTAGCCCAGTATTCATTGCTGGGTAGGCACTGTATATTGAGGCATCTTGTGAGGGAAATAATTTATATATTGCCATAATTATAAGTTTACTACTTTTCCTTTAATATCTGTATTTGGGTATTTTAATTCAAAAATACTTGGATCCAAAGAAGGAAATATTGTTCCATTTTGGTTAGCCCCGCTCATATCATAAGCCCATTTTGAATATCCTAAGGATATTCCAGCTATATTATAAGCTATAATTGATTTAACTGTTTGTACTCCTTCTAATGCATCCAACATTACATATAAATCTGGGATTATTATTGGTTGGTTTATTTGCCATTTATCTATATTAAAATAATTTTGGAGTGCTAATATACACCTTTCAAGTACTTCATTATTATTAAAATTAGGATAAGTTACAATTTGAAAATCTACCCCAAAATTAATAACAAAAGCATCTTTAATACTAATTGTATCTCCAATCATCTTATACTCATTAATATAAGTTCTAAGATTTTGTTTTAATGTATTTGAGGCAGTTGTTAAAAAGTTTTGATTATCTTGTGTTAGTACATATAAATCTAATGTAGTATTAGCAGCTTCGGCATTTGGTTTTTGTGTCCAAGCTTTAGCTATCCTACCATATCTAGAGGGCATACTTAAAGCCCTTACTAAATAATCATCAGCTGTTACATTTCTTAATTGTGTAGAAAATTGTGATATACTATTTTGTCTAATTTCTTCTATTGTATCTCCATCTTGACCACCTGAAGCAGCTGATGGGTTGTTTGATGCTAATGAATCAAATACGTACTGGGCTAGAGTTGGGTCTAATCCCCCTTTAATAAAGTTTATTGTTGAAGTATTAAGATTTGTAATTGTATTAGATAATACATTAGAACTTACTCCACCCCCAGTATAATACCTTACTGTTAAAGTTGTATTTGAAGGTGCTATACCATAAGTATTTGTAAATACAAAGTTAGTTGGACTAAATGCTGTTGTTAATTTATCTTGTTCAAATGGTAAACCTAAACCTACATTCATAGAGTTAGGTATAATTTCTTCAGTTGTAGAATCAGGATTACCTACGCCAAATTGTAATTGTAATTTTGTATTACTTAAAAATCTAGTTGCAAATCGGGTTTCAACTGCTTTAGTTTGTAGTAAATAAGGAACATCCCCATCTAAATATGTATTAGGATCATTAGTATTTATATTTTTAATACCATCAAATACTAAATCTTGCCCTAAATAATCTACTTCATACCATTTATTTCCATCAGAATCAATTATATCTACTATACCTGCTATATTAGGTTGATTAATTTCTAATGTAAGAAACTCTTGTGGTGCTCCTACTGAAAATGATGTAGTATTGATTCTCCCTGAAAAGGCTTTTCTAGTTTTCTTTAATAAATAAAATAATGGATTATTCCCAGATAGTTGTGAAATTGAAACTATAGTTGGATCTAAAGAACTAGATACAGAAAAATCAATTGGATTGTCTAAAGTAAAAGTTACCGTAGTTGCTGATGTAGTTTGCATTGATGTATTTGAATCTACATATAAAGCATAATCATAATCAGGAACATATTCATTATTAACTAACTTAGCTGGGACTTGTTGGTATATATCTACAATAACAGTTGATAAACCTGTAACTTTAGGTTTATAACCGTACATATAAGCCATATCAAATATATTACTTTGTTGTCTAGAATATTGTAGAAAATTTTCTTGTATTTGATTATCTAAATAAAAAGATAATACATCACCTACATATGCTGCTTGTTCTATAAACATCATCCCAGGGGAAGTGTTAGAAAAATCAGTATAAGTAGTTGGGAAATAAGTTTCTGAATAGTTTATTAACTGATTTCTTAACTCTGTAAAGTCTCTATTTATATATTTTATATCTTTTCTTACAGCCATTAGTTAAAATTTAAATTTAAAGTATCTTCAATAGCAGTATTTATAACATTATAGTATATTTGCACTGTTACTTCATTATTATCAGGGTTAGATAAAACATTTAATTCTTGGATATTTACCAATGGGAATTCTATTTTAACTTTTCTTTCTATATCTTCTCTTAAAAAGTCTAAATTATTTTCCTCTATTTGGGAAAATATAAATCTCCTTAAACCTCCACCAAATGTGGGGTTACCTGGTCTTTCTCCGGGGTTTGTTAAGAAATAATTAATTAGGTTATTTTTTATTGCTTGAGCAGTTTGATAATTAGGAGTGAACACACCACCTTCATTGAATGGGATATTTACCCCTATACCAACTCTTGGTCTTAAATCATTAACAAATTGATTTGGTGCTCTAAATGCCATATTATACTTTACCTTTCATTAACCCCATTATTTGATCCATTGATACATTTCCTTGTGGTAATTGACCATTAGGTGAAGTGGTATCTACACTTCCTACTTGTAAAGGCATACTGTTTGTATTCGCTTGTATTGTACCATCTACTCCAGGCATCATCCCACTTAAAACATTTTGTATGTTTTCTCTCATAGCTATTCTATTATCAGTTGACATTGGAGTTGGAGTTGATGAATCTGTTGTAGGAGTACCTACGTTATGTTCATAAACTGTTTGTTTAGGTGAACGTACAGCCTCCATAAGAATATCTTTCATTTCTTCTTGGATTGCTTCTTTTACGGCTTCCTTTACGATTGTTTTTAATTGACTTAGTTTCATTAGTATGTTACTTTATTATAAATATTAAATTAAATTGCTTTTAAATCATTTTGTACTATATAAAATGCTAATTCATCCAATAGTATTTGATCTTCAGCACTAAATGAAGGTTCCCCTTCTACTATTGTGATTCCTTGAGAATTTTTTGCTATTGCTCTCCTTCTATATTGATCACCTACTTTAAATTTTTCTTCTTTTATAACTGATAATTTAAATCCATTTACATTAGCTAATATAGTATTACCTTGTTGTTCAGAATTTTCTTGTATTGCTAAAAGTTCAGCATTTATTTCTTCCATCGGTATATCTTCTGCACACCCTTCTATTAATTCATCTACTTTTCTTAAATATGCTAATATTAATATTAAAGATATTACTAAAAATACTAAAGACATAATTATAGCTTTTTTTAACTCTTTAGATATATTTGAAAAAGAATCTAATAATTGTTGCACTTTTTCTAATTTACTAATTAGGGAAAAAGGTACACCTGTACCTGGGGGGACAGATACTGGAAATGGTAAAGAACTAAGAGTTAATTTAACATTTTGTAATTGTAATGATAAGTAAAATAACACCCCCGCAATTACAGTATTAGCTGCAATTACCTTCCACATTTGGTTAATTTGTTTAACTATAGAATTTCTTTTTTTTATTAATTCTTTTAATAATTCATTATCAGGACATACTGCTTCTTCTTGGTTGTCTTTTTCTAAAGTTGTAATACCAAATATTACCATTAATTGTATAGCTAGAGGGAGTAATTTATTTTGTGCTGTTGCCGTAAATTTTAATATTTGAGATTTAATAGTTAATAGAGCTAATTCAGCTATATCTAAGAGAATTTTATTTGCTTTTATCCCTGCTTTATATACTTCATCTTCTGCTTGTTCTTTTTTTCTCTTAGCAAATTCCTTTATGTTTAACATTGGAACTATAGGTAAAACTTGAGGTACTTCACCAGCCAATGTTACTAAAGATTGTTTAGCAGGTGCAAATCCTTCTAGTTTATATAATGTAAAAGGTTTTAATATTGCCAATAGAGGTAAACCTGTAATACTTACAGTTCCAAATATAAGTTCATATTCCCCATTTTCATCAGTTTTTATATTTTTATTACCTTTAGGGTCATATACATATTTTTTATATTCTTCCTCTATCTTTATTTTTTTTATTTTACCTGTTAATCTATTTACCTCACCATTAGGATCATCAATTTTAACTTTTCTAGTTTTAGTTACTAGTTTCATTGGGTATAAAGCAAATTGGGGCTTTACTTCTACTCCTTGGAGGGGTTCATTTTTTACTTCATCATATATCCTCCCCCTAACTGAAAAGGTAGTAATTACAGGTTTATATCTTTCAATAAGAGCTTTGGTCATTTGAAAATCTTCTATAGCATCTACTACCCCTTCAGCTTTAGCAATTATTTTTTTAGCTTCAGGAGTTTGAAGAAATATTTTACCTAATTCTAGTATTTCTTTTTCATCCATATTAGCTAGTTTTTACTTTATTAGATTTATGACTACCAGCTTTTGCTCTATTTAATATACTATCTAAAGTACCACCAGGTTGACTTAAAATATTAGCTAAAGAACCTGCAGCGGGAATTTGGGTTTCATTACCTAAAGCAGTACATAAATTTATTAAATTATTTAACACTGCTATAAAATCATCTATAAATATGTCACCTAAAATCACGGCCTCAGAAGCATTTTGTTGGCCTAAAGATACTATACCTTTATCAGATACAATATTAACATTTTTTGTTTGAGATTGTATTCCTAAGTCCTCAATTGAGGTTAATACAATAGACTTCTGTGAAGAAAATAATATACTATCTGTATGGGTATTAAATAATAACCTACCAGAATTTAAAATCACTTGAGAATCACTATAAGATTTAGGAGATTTTGGAACTGGGGTTATTATATTAGAATATGGTATTGTTGCACCTAGTCCTTCTTTTTTATTAGATACAGATATATCTATGGGTATATTTTGTGTAGATGTTAAGTATAATGATGAAGGGTCAGTATTAATATTTTCTACCGTAGGTATAAATCCTGGTTTATTTGCTTCAGATTGACCATTTTTTAAAATAGTAATGGGGTCTCCATTTTCAGTATTATTACCTTTGGACCAATTGTTTTGTATATCACCTCCAGATTTTGACGTATTACCTAATCTAATACTATTACCAAACCTACCTTCAAATATATTATCACCAGCAAATGGTAAAATAGGTTGAATATCTCCTTGCTCTATAAAAGTTCCCCCACTATTACCATTTAAATCGATAGATTGTTTTTGTGTTGGGGGTCTTTGTACATTTCCTGCTTCTATAGATGTATAAGATTTATCTAAAGAGGGGGATAGATTATTATTAATATTTAAATCTATAGGGGAGGCGTTAATATGTTGACTATTCCATAAAGAAGCAATACTTACATAATAATTTTTTAATTCTGCCCCTATCCCTGGGTTAACATTTGATGGACCCTTTACAATAAGCACATATTCATTAACTAAAGGATAATTTTTTATATTAGGAAATAGAGGTGTAGCCAATTGTAAAACTTCATTTTGGGGATTTTGATTTCCTGAGGATTTAACTGATGCAAAATTGATAGCGCCAATACCAGACCAACCCCCGGCTTTATTAAATAATTCTGAGTTGGAATTAAGGTTTACATCTATAACTCTAGCAACTATAAAATCACCAATTGGGTTTGATTTACCACCCTCACCAACATTTGAATTAATATTAGTGGATGATTGAAATAATCTAGATATCCCAGTTTTACTTACCGCCATCTTTATTTTCCTCGTAATTATTATTAAGAGTTTCTAACTCTTTCATTAACTGTTGTTTTTCTTCTTCCGTTATACCAAGTGCATCATCCGATGTACTATTATTAAGCGCGCGTTGTATTATAGTTGACATTTTGATTAATTGTTCATCGTTACGAACGCCAATATCTAAATATTCTTTAATGAGAGGTACAATTAAAGTTGCATCTCCTATATCATTTATTAAAGGTTTTAATTCAGAAATTAAACCTGAGATTTGTTTTGATTTTTTATTTTGATTATCATAGATCTCACTAAGGATATCGGAGAATTTCTTTTCACCAAATACTATTTTATCTAAAGCCATAATGTTATTTTATTATAAATATGGATATAAGCTAGAATTAGAATTTAGCATAACCATTTTCTAAAAAGAAAATATATTTTGTTTTAAATATATTGTGAAGCTTATCAGCTATTTTAGTAATTTTTGGGGTTTTTACATCTACTATTTCACGAATATATATGTATAATGCTTTTTTGTTGAATATTTCAATGTTTTCCCTATTTCTAAATAATTCAAGTATAGCATCTGCTATTTGGGCATCATTTTTCTTTGGGAATAATTCATATATATTTTCAGTAACATGGTCTATAAATAAATCAATATACTTACTTAATTCACTGTTTTGGGGGTCATCACTCATACTATAGGTATGGGTTGAAGAATCCTTAGTTAATATATCAACATCAACTTTTTTAATCTTTTTTGAATAATTTTTGGTATTATATAAAATTAACCAACGTTTTACAATGGTCCCAAAATATGAATATGCTTTTGTCCCTCTGGTTGGATCAAATAAATGAAATTTAGATAAACAAAAAGTAATTATTTCATGTTGTAAATGTTCTAAATTCTCAACCTCAGTATGGTAGAATTTAAATGTGTGGATTATATTCTGGGTTAGTTTAAAGAATGCATAATGGATCTCTGATTCATATATTTTGCTTCGAATTTCAGGATCTGGTTCATTATTATATCTTACAATGGCATTTTCAGTATCTTGTGTAAAATAATTTTTACTTTTCTTTTTTCTTTTTCTTTTAATTGGTTCCATCATTATAGTCAGTTTTAAATTTGGATATACTTTCTTGTATAACCTTTATTTGGGAAAAAAACCAACCAATTTCATCATCCCCAGCAAATATACCTTTTTGGTCTATTTTTTGGAGGCGATCATCTGCATATCCTATTTGTTTATCAAATTCACTAATATATTCGCTTTGATTTGTTATAATATCTTCTAATTTTTCTTGTTTACGCAAAAGATTAAAAGTCGTAAACCCGAAGACTACGACTAATAAACCTAGTATTATTGAAACTATTTGTAATATCATAAACTATCTAACATATTTTTAAGCCCTGAACTTGATACACTATTTAATGCCTTATTTTTGGTACTCTTATTATTGTTACTCAATGTATAATTCTTCTTTGGCGTAGCCACGCTATTTTTAGAAAACTTTGGTAACCATTCAATCTCAAATTCAATACGTGCTGCCATCATGTCAGCTTGGTGTAAAATAAAGGGAAGTGAGGTGCGAGGTTTCTGTTCAGGCATGAATGCTTTTAAATATTTTTCATTTGCTGAGTCGTACAACCCATCATGTGTCTGGATAGCTAACATTTCATTAAAAGTATACTTAATATCATGTTGCTGGAGTAGAAATAATCCACGATCTGGAACAGCTGCGAATGGTAATGCCTTATTAAACATATAATCTTCACCTAATTTGTCACGTCTCCAAGTATCTGTTTGAGGTATATATGCTTCTTCAGTATCAGATCCCATTTTACCTAGGTCATGATTAATCGCTGAAAATACCAACTCTTCCTGGGTAAATGTAGTCATATCACAACCAAAACCTTCCCACACAGCAGACATTGATAATGCTGCTTTAACTACTCGATTAACATGGTCGACATATCCACCTGGAAATGCCGAATGGTATTCTTTCTTATGTGCCGCTGGCATCATAATAATACGGTCTTCATATTTTTTATAGAAATCTAGTAATTTTTGTTTACGATCTCCAGTAATATATGTTTCAATGTTGGTGTTAAACTCAACCCAATTAGATTGGATTTTCTCTGCGGATAATGTCATAACTTTTATTGTATTTAATTTATTAATTTTGTTGTTGTTCAACAAGGTCTTGTAATTCTGCTATTGTCTGTTTTGCATTTTCAATAGCTTGAATAAATTCCCCTTTAGATTCCCCCATCTTTATCATTCTTTGTAAGTTGATCATAGATGAATCTAATTTTTCTAATTTCTGATGTGCTAAGTTTTTATTTCTCATAATTTTTATTTATTAATAACGGGATTAATTTTACCCCCTTTTTCTATTTTTATATCCTTTTATTCCCAATCCTCTTTTTCCCAAAACCTGTATTTCCAAGTTACGAAATGGATTTTAGATATCCAAGCCTTTTTCAATATCTTTTTTAAAGGTTTTTATTTTTAGTAGTTTTGCGCATCTTTCATACTGTTCTGTTGATTCAAAATATTCTATACCTTGATCTAAAGTAGATAACAATGCGTCTTTCTTATAATCCATAATAGTCTCTAAATCCTCTTGTCTTTCTAAATCTATTTTAGATATATAACTCCATGCTCTATTAAATACTACAAATGATGATGATTCTTTAGTTTGTTCAACATCGAATGGTATTTTTTCTCTTTCATAGAATTTTTTTAATTTAGAATGGAACACATCATGGTTATAAATAAGTTTAACATACATCCCCAGCATCATAACTGCTTCATTTTCTAAATCTTGGGAAATATCAATTTCTTTACCATCAACCTCATCAGGAAATAATGAATCTATTTTACTTTTGTTTATACCCATATTTGGTGTTTTATTATACATATTTATTCTTCTAACACCTTAAGTTCTTTCTCTATATGTTCAGACATTGCCTTTAATTTAGCATATTCCTCAACAACATTTTCCTGTTTTTCATTTGCTGGGTGGAATCTCCAATAATCTTCCATTATTGTAGTTACTGCCATTAAATCATTTACTAATTCTGTTTTTTTATTTTGTGTATTTTCCATACTTATAATTTAAAATATTTAACTCCTGTTTCTGTTTCTTTACTTACCCAAGGGAGATTATCACCCATCAGTTCATTTAATTCTACAACTCTTTGTTGATTTACTAAAAAATCAGTTGTTACTCTCATTACTATCATATTTCTTGCCGATTAAGTTAATGACTTCTTTTGCTTCCTCCAAACTAATTTGAAAAAACTCTTTATTATTATTTACCCTACATGAATGTAACTTATGATGTACTTCACGTTCTATAGTTTCACCATTAAAACATTTATAAGCCCATTCAACTTTATAGGGTAATGCAACACCTGTAGCAGAAGATATTTGTTTTGCACGTTCATCTGGTGTTTTTTTAGTATAACCTATTTTTAAAATCCCTGGTGTAGTAGGATTGGATAAACAATAAACCCATTGATCTCCTTCACCTTTATCCGCATATAACCCGTATTTTTTATCGGTATAATACGTTACGTCTTCCCATCCCTCACCCCTCTCGCTGGGTGTTAGTGTAAAATATTTAGCATGTTCTAAATCCGTATTTCCATAATTTTCTTTTAGTGGAATAAATTGCTTACTTTCTAAAATTGTTAATTTTCTCATTATTCTACAATTATTTTAAATGATTTTTCAATAACTTCTCGGGGACCTACATCATTATTAAATGTAGTTTTAATAAATACTTGTAATGTATCACCAACCATCTCATTATCCATAAATATTTGCTGTCTAGGGTTGTAATTATATTTACTATATGTACCTAATAAAGTTTCAGCATAGGGACATTCCCAACAAAAATTCTTTTGTATCTGATATCCAGCTATATTAAGGGGAGGCATTATTTTTACTATATCTGATAAAGTATATTCAATATCTCCAATAGGAATTGGATTATTAAATCCTCCTCCTGTAAACCAGCTTAATACCGAATAAGTAGGTACAGTAAATCGTAAATTATCTAATGCTATCCAATAATCAGAATCATATTGTGTTTCAATTAGTGGAACACCATTAATTACTGCATTAACTTCATCAAGTTCTCCCCTAATAGTAAAATATTTAGGACCATAATAAAAAACATGCCAATACCCATTACTATCCTGGTAAGCATCGGGTTGAACTAACTCATCTATGAAAAATTCTGCGTTACAATTACCATCTACACAAACATTTTCTATTATCTCCTCTGGGCTACATGCCCAGAAGAGAATTACTAAAAATATATAAATTATCTTTCTCATTATGCTACGAATTCTAATGCTTTACTAAACATTTTTTTATTTACGTCCTGATCTTGTTTGAAATT
>Ga0206130_10001455_pt1 | contig 34585 bp, 33 predicted proteins | sample Helgoland_Spring_9_FD_148637 | JGI IMG/M metagenome (GOLD analysis project Ga0206130, IMG submission 148637) | Pelagic subsurface seawater microbial communities from Kabeltonne, Helgoland, North Sea - Helgoland_Spring_Bloom_20160512_1 | ecosystem: Environmental > Aquatic > Marine > Epipelagic ...
AGATACAAGCGGCGCCTCACGTCGCCGCAATCGAATGTAAGGGCAGAAGTAAGTGATGATGATCAAAAGGAACTGAAGTTAGGACACCCCGAGGCACTGCCTGGGCTTACAAGCTCGCTAGTCTGATTGTGACCTTACGTGCGGACTTCATTAAGGCCAGCGGTGACATGCACCGTACCAAAAGGCCGGACACATGACCGCAACCTGCAAACATCAAAGTCACTCAAATTAACCCTTGCATAAAAGGAGCCGTCCACACATGACAATACCGCCCATGGGGTCTCTGAAGCGGGTCCTATTTCCGATACTACCAAGACTGCTCGCCCGCATCATGCCTCAGACGGGTCACAAAGGCCTGGCTCAAATGTTGCTTAACCGCCTCATAGGCTAAAGCCCCATCCCGATCTGATATTGCTGTCACGATGGCTTGGTGCTCGTCCAATGCGACCGGGCCGCGCCCCTCCACCGCAAGGGATGTCGTCGCCAAGAGAGCCATCGAGCGGTAAACAAGATCCAGTTGCTGCACCAAAAAGCGATTATGGGAGGCCAAATGCAATTGTTTATGGAACCGTTTATTTGAACGCGCCAGTGCCGCGGCATCAGACACCCGCATGCGATCCGCATCGACCATCTGTTGCAATACATTGACCTCTTCCACAGAGGCATGTTGCGCCGCCAAACGTGCGGCCAGACCCTCAAGCTCTGTGCGCACCACATAGAGCTCTGCCATTTGATTGTGATCCAAAGATGCCACGATCAAGCTGCGCCCGTCACGGGTCAACAGGCTTTGAGTTTCCAACCGCTGAAGCGCCTCACGAATTGGGGTGCGCGATACGCCGAAGCGCTCCGCCAGCTCGCTTTCCACCAAGCGACTGCCGGGCTTATATATGCCAACGTCAATGGCCTCCAAGATGAGCCCATAGGCGTCTCGTTGCGTGGGCCGCGATGTAGCGAGTGTCGACATTATTGGCTCCTCAGTGACCAGTCCTAGAACTATGGTCTAGCAGCCCCCCCCAAGCAAGCGTTTCACCATTGATCTTGCTGCGCCATTTGGTACCACTGCCTTATGAACTTTAACACATTCAGCCATATCAACACTTGGATCTTTGATCTAGACAACACGCTCTATTCTCCTGAGGTACGGCTGTTTGATCAAATTGAGGAGAAAATGCGGATTTTTGTCGCTAATTTTCTGAGCGTTAGCCTTGAGGATGCAGACCTATTGCGTGCGCAATATTGGCACAGCCATGGCACAACCCTAGCTGGTATGATGGAAATGCACACTATGCCACCGGATGTGTTCCTGAGCGATGTACATGACATAGATTTTTCGGTTCTTACTCACTCACGCCCCTTGGCCGAACTAATTGCTGCACTGCCCGGTCGCAAAATTGTTTATACCAATGGCACCGAACCCTATGCCCGGCGCGTTTTGGCCGCCCGTGGATTGGAACAAGAGTTTGATTCTGTCTATGGCATTGAGCACGCCAGCTACCGGCCAAAGCCCCGTGCTGAAGCCTTTCACGAGGTCTTCGCCCGCGCGAATGTGACACCCCATAGCGCTGTAATGTTCGAGGATGATCCCCGCAATTTGGAAGTGCCCGCTGGATTGGGGATGAGAACAGTATTGATTTCTCCAGACCTGCTCTTTCCAGATTATATCGACATGGCCCATTCTGATCTTGAAACGCTTTTGTCACACTTGGTCGCAGCTTGCTTTTCAGACCAGGTTGCCGGCTTAGATGACATTAAATGATAGAGCATAAAGATATCGTAATTTCAGGTGGTGGCATCGCCGGGTTGGTTGCTGCTGCAGCTTTTGGCGATGCAGGGTTCGACGTGCTCTGCGTCGATCCAACGCACCCCGTGACCAACCGTGACGCCGCTGGCGCAGATCTGCGCACCACCGCCTATTTGCAACCAGGACAAGTCTTCCTACAGGCGATTGGCGTTTGGCCTTTGCTCACAGATCGCAACGCACCGCTTCAAGTTATGCGGATTGTTGATGCGGCGAGCTCGGATTTGGTCTCAAAGGATTTTGACGCTACAGATATCTCGGATGCGCCGTTTGGCTGGAATGTTGGCAATTGGGATATGCGTGATGGGCTGTTGAGCCGGATTGCGTCGCTTCCCAATGTCGTCTTCGAGCCCGGCCTGTCCACGACCTCCACAAACACCCGTAGCGCCGAAGCCCGTATCACGCTAAGCGATGGGCGGTTGATGTCTTGTAAGTTGTTGATTGCCGCCGATGGGCGCGACAGCGCAATTCGCAAAGCTGCCGGAATTGCCGCCAAACGCTCAGAGTTTGGCCAATTAGCCTTAAGCTTCGCTGTGACACATGCCATGGCCCATGATAATATCTCAACCGAGGTCCATAAAGGCGGCGGGCCCTTCACGCTTGTGCCCCTGCCAGACTTTGAGTGCAAACCCTCTTCGGCCGTAGTTTGGATGGATAAGATCTTGGACATTCAAGCGATGCAAGCCTTGTCTGTGGATGAGTTCAATGCCGAGATAACGGCGCGTTCAGCGGGCGTATTGGGGCCGCTCAGCCTAATCACAGCCCGAACGGCTTGGCCGATCATCAGCCAATTGGCCGGCAGCTTTTACAGTGAACGGACAGCCTTCATCGCTGAAGCTGCCCATGTAGTGCCCCCCATCGGCGCGCAGGGTTTAAACCTGAGCCTTGGCGACATCAAAGCCCTGTTGGAGCTGGCGAAAGCATCCCCTAGCAGCATCGGCGAACTTCCAATGTTAAAAAAATATCACCAGGCCCGCAGGCCCATTGCACAGTCACGAATGATCGGCGTTGGCGCATTGAACCGCGCGTCTAAGGCTGAGGGGCCGGCGGCCACACGCGTGAGGGCTTTGGGGTTGGACGTAATCCACAGGATTGCTCCGCTTCGCCGTGCTTTGATGCATCTTGGACTGGGAACGCGTTAAGCGGCCAGAATTTGGTCCAAGGCGTTTTCCAATCGGGCCACGCTGGCATCCACATCATAGAGTTTGTCCAAGCCAAACAATCCCAGACGGAAACTGCTATAAGTCGGGCCTTCATCGCATTGCAGCGGCACGCCCGCTGCAATTTGTAGACCTAAGGCTGCGAAGGGCTTGCCCGTTTGCATTTCTTGGCTGGAAGCAAAGCTGACTACAACTCCCGGCGCGCCAAAACCATCGGCAGCCACTGACGCAAAGCCGCGCTCGGCCAAAGCCGCACGAACGCGATTGCCCTGCTCCCATTGCGCGGCTGCAAGTTTCTCAAACCCATAGGCTTTCGTTTCAATCATCGTATCGCGGAATGCAGTGAGTGCGTCAGTTGGCATCGTCGCATGATAGGCATGACCGCCGTTTTCATAGGCTTCCATGATGGACAACCACTTACCCAAATCCACAGAAAAACTGTTAGATTGGCTGGCTTTCACTGCCGCCATTCCGGCCTCAGACATCATTACCATGCCCGCAGAGGGCGAGGCGGACCAACCTTTTTGCGGCGCAGAGATCAGAAGGTCAACGCCCGTGGCGCGTATATCAACCCAAGCACAGCCAGAGGCGATACAATCCAATACGAACAACCCGCCATAAACGTGCACAGCATCTGTAACCGCTTTGATATAGGCATCGGGCAATATCATTCCAGAGGAGGTTTCCACATGCGGGGCAAAGACCACATCCGGTTGATCGGCAGAGATCTTGGCCACCACCTCTTCGATGGGGGCGGGGGCGAAGGACGCTTTCGCATCGTTGCCAGTGCGCCGAGCCTTCATCACTGTTTCGCTTGCAGGAATTCCGCCTGCCTCAAAAATCTGCGACCAACGGAAGGAAAACCATCCATTGCGCAGGACCATCACGCGCTTATCAACCGCAATCTGGCGTGCGACAGCTTCCATCGCGAAGGTGCCTCCGCCGGGGACCAAAGCCACCGCATCAGCGGCATAAACCTCTTTGAGAATCAACGAAATGTCGCGCATCACGCATTGGAATTTTGCGCTCATATGGTTCAGTGACCGGTCGGTAAAAACCACTGAATATTCTAATAGGCCATCGGGATCGACTGTGTTTAGCAAAGCGGGCATTTGGGAAACTCCTATATCATTAACCGCAACATAAATTCCTTCATCCCGGTATGCACGGTCTATTTTCGCATGCCGAGTGGAGCATACCAGTTTTACAAAGGGCCGCTCAGGCGTTCCTCACTCAGTAGCACATTGGCCTCAACATCCCCAACGCCCGGCAATGCCATGATACGACGCCGCAAAACCCGCTCAAAATCAGAAATATCCCGCGCCACAACCCGCAGCCGGTAATCATAAAGGCCCAATACATGCTGCACCGTTTGCACTTCGGGGATGGCCGTCACCGCGCGTTCAAAGTCTTCCAAACTCACCCGCCCTTTGGTGGCCAGTTTTACTCCAAGAAAGACGGTGACCCCAAATCCAAGTGCCTCTGCATCCAAATCGATCCGCCGGCCTGCCAAGACACCCGCCTCTTGCAACCTCTTGATGCGCCGCCAAGTCGCGGGCTGGCTTAGGCCCAAGAATCGTCCCAAAGAACCCGCAGATTGAGTGGCATCTTGCGACAGAGCCCGCAACAGCGCAAAATCAAGATCATCCCAAGGCGTCATAACGGCAGGGCTTCCGCTGTTTTCAGCGTGGCCACATGCATCAGGGCTTCCAGTTCCAAGATATGGGGAAGGTTCAAAATTTCATTGCGATACAGCTTTTGGTAGTCAGCCATATCTTTGGCAATCACCGATAGGCGTACATCTACACGGCCCAAAAACGTTTGAATTGCGATCACCTGCCGGATTTCGCGCGCCGCTGTCAAAAATTCGTCAAAAGCTTTGGCATTGGTTTTATCCAGCGTGAATCGAAGGCTCACTTCTACCGCATAGCCCAAAACCGCCCAGTCAATCACGGCATATTGCCCGCGCAAAATGCCCTGCGCCTTCAATCGCTCCAAGCGACGCGCCACGGTGGCGGGTTGCGATTGGCAGCGCTCCGCCACCTCCGCCATTGGAGCCGCAGGGTCAGATTGGAGAAAGCGCAGAATGCGCCGATCAAGATCATCAAGCATGTATATATTATAATATAATCTATATTAGAATACAAATTTCTAATATCTTTCTAAATATAAGTAAATTTACTCTAATCTTATCTTACAAGGGCTGATAGAAACAGGGCAGGACAACAAACCATGAAAGGACGCCAAAATGCGCGTTTATTATGATCGTGATTGCGATGTAAATCTTATCAAAGACAAAAAAGTAGCGATCTTGGGCTACGGCAGCCAAGGCCACGCCCACGCATTGAACCTGCGTGACAGCGGCGCCAAAAATTTGGTTGTGGCTTTGCGCGAAGGCTCTGCCTCGATTGCAAAAGCTGAAGGCGAAGGCCTGAAGACTATGGGCATTGCAGAAGCTGCGGCTTGGGCAGACGTGATCATGTTTACAATGCCAGATGAATTGCAGGCTGAAACCTACAAAAAATATGTGCATGACAACATCCGCGAGGGTGCTGCAATCGCATTCGCACACGGCTTGAATGTTCACTTTGGCTTAATCGAGCCAAAAGCGGGTATCGACGTGATCATGATGGCGCCAAAAGGCCCGGGTCACACTGTGCGCGGCGAATACACCAAAGGCGGTGGCGTACCTTGCCTTGTTGCCGTAAACAACGACGCATCCGGAAAAGCGCTGGAAATCGGCCTGTCCTATTGCTCCGCCATCGGTGGTGGTCGTTCTGGCATCATCGAAACCAACTTCCGTGAAGAATGCGAAACTGACCTCTTTGGTGAGCAAGCAGTACTCTGTGGCGGCTTGGTTGAGCTGATCCGAATGGGCTTTGAAACTCTGGTTGAAGCTGGCTACGCGCCAGAAATGGCCTATTTCGAATGCCTGCACGAAGTCAAATTGATCGTCGACCTGATCTATGAAGGCGGCATCGCCAACATGAACTACTCGATCTCAAACACTGCCGAATATGGTGAATATGTGTCTGGCCCACGGATTTTGCCTTACGATGAGACCAAAGCCAAAATGAAAGCGGTTCTGACCGACATCCAAAACGGCAAATTCGTGCGTGACTTCATGCTCGAAAATGCAGTGGGTCAACCCTCTTTCAAAGCCACACGTCGCATCAATGACGAGCACCAAATCGAAGCCACAGGCGAAAAACTACGCGGCATGATGCCTTGGATTTCAGCTGGGAAAATGGTTGATAAATCTAAAAACTAAGCTTGTGATGGGCTTTGGCTCATTCTAGGCAGACGGGCGCGGCTATAATGGCCGTGCCCTTTTCTATTTGCCCCACATGAAAGTACGCGCATGAAATCTCCTGGATTGATCAACTGGCTCCGCATTGCCTTCATCGCGCTAATTTGGGGCGGGGCGTTTATGGTTGTGCGGGTGGCGCTGCGTGATTTTGCGCCGCTGTCCCTAGCTGCGGGGCGAATCACCATTGGCGCATTGTCACTATATATGCTGATGCACTGGCGCGGGGTTGCACTCCCGTCGCTCACCGATGCTCGGCTTTGGCGATTTGTGATCTTGGTTAGCCTTCTGTCCAGCGCAATCCCCTTTGCCTTGCTCAGCTGGGGCCAACAGCATGTGCCTTCAGCTTTTGCCGGGATAACAATGGCGGCTTTGCCTATTTTTGTTTTGCCATTGGCCCATTTCTTGGTACCCGGTGAACGGGTCTATCTGCGCAAGATCATCGGATTTAGCGTTGGATTTCTCGGAGCTATTTTGCTGATCGGCACTAGTGACTTGGGCCTTGCAGAAGGTTCGCTTGAGGCCACAGCCCGCTTTGCCTGTGTTGCGGCAGCCTTTTGCTATGCCTGCGGCTCTATCGCCACGCGCCAATGCCCACCGGTGAATGAGCTGGCCCTGTCCACCGCGTCGTTGATCGTGGCGGCTTTGATTTTGGTACCAATTGCCTTGGTGGTCGACGGCTGGCCTCCCATGCCAAGCACCACCGGTTTATTTGCCATACTCTACCTCGGACTGATCCCTACTGCGCTTGCCTTTACCATCAAAGTTGCAGTGATCCGCAGCGCCGGGCCCTCTTTTATGACCCTTACAAACTATCAAGTGCCCGTTTGGTCTGTCCTCTTTGGCAGCTTATTTTTAGGAGAAACTCTACCGGCCATCTTGTTTGTGGCACTGGCCTTGATCTTGCTAGGCGTGGCAATCATCCAAGAAGGAGTTCTTCGTTCAATTTTCAGCCGCGCACAGCCGCCCAAAGCTTAAGCGCTTGGACCGTTGGCAACACGTCGTGCACGCGGATGATTTGAGCGCCCTGCGCCACCGCAGCCAAGGCCACGGCCACAGATCCCGGCATGCGGTCTTCTGCCTGCTCAGCACCGGAAATTGTACCAATGAAGCACTTGCGCGACGCGCCCAACAATATCGGGCAACCAAGCCCATGGAACAGAGCCAACCCACGCAACAATACCAAATTGTGTTCTAAGGTTTTACCAAAGCCAATCCCCGGATCCACAATAATTTTTTTGCGCGCAATCGCATGATCCAAAGCAAATTCAATCCGCGTGGCAAGGTAGTCATAGACATCCAGCAGCACATCTTCGTACGTTGTATGCTGCTGCATGGTCTTCGGATCACTCGGCGCATGCATCAAACAAATAGGCGCGCCCGAACGCGCGACCAGCCTGGCCATATCTTCGTCAAAGCTCAAAGCAGAAACGTCATTGATCCAATCAGCACCTGCCGCCACAGCAGCTTCGGCCACGCCAGCCTTTCTTGTGTCGATAGACAATGGCAGGGCAATCTCTTGCCGCAATCCGGTCACGGCAGGGACTGTGCGAGTAATTTCATCGGCCACATCCACATAATTTGCCCCAGGCCGCGTGCTTTCTCCGCCAATATCGATTATATTGGCCCCGTCTCGTTGCATAGTTTGCGCATGGGCCATAGCAGCGGTAAGGCTGTCAAACTGACCACCGTCAGAGAAGCTATCCGGTGTTGCGTTGACAATACCCATGACCTGCGGGCGAGACATCCCATCTGTGCCCAAATCTGACCGGGGGACTGTCAGGCGCAGCAAAGCTTCTTCAGGGATATCGACAGCACTGCAAACACGAGGCTCTGTCCCCCGCTCCAAAATTTCGATCTGAGAAAAGCGGCACCAACCACCGGCCAGTAAAAACTGGCCCCGCTCTTCAATCAAAGGGCGGTAGTAGTGCGTCATAGTTGAGCCTGATCGACCTGCGCTTCTCGGGCAGTGGCCAATTCACCCGTGGGTGCGGCACCAACAAATACGACCTGCACCGCCTGCATTTCTTTGGAGAACCATTCCACCAGAGCAGGCATATCTACCATATGTGTCGGCGGCCCATCAACCGCATCCAAAACAATCTTTGAAGGGGCCCAAACACTGATTTGGTCATGGCGCATGCCCCAATCCAACTCAGTCTTGGTGCCAACAACCACACAACGGTTATCATGGCTGAGTTGGATTGGAGCATTTTGTTCAATCGCCAGCAAATCAATCCGGCGTTGCACCATTTTATGTTGAAATACTTGCGGTGGAGCGGTTTGCGGCGTATCGACACAGATGATCACCGGGCGGTCATTGGTCTCGGCGGCTGCAATCCAATCCGAAAGACTATCGCCAGATACCACAGAATTGGCCAGAAACAACACGATGGGGTGCGGTGTATCTTCCAATTTGCGCAGCCCAGCATCCAAAGCCCGTGTCCGTGATCTAACAATCTCCACGCCCAGATTGCCCGGGCCACGGTCGATTTTTTCAATTCGCACAAAAACTCGTTGCGCCTGTGGAGCTAAAAGAATGCGATCTGCCACTCGTTCCGCCAAGGTTTCCAACAGATTAAGCCGTTCCTCGGACAGAGATGCCTCAATGGCTTCGGTGACGCGATCGTAGGACAAAATCCGATCAACATCGTCTTCAATTTCGCCGCTCAAGGGTTGGACTTCAACAACAACATCAAAGCGAATGCGCTGAGTCGTGCCACGTTCGGCCTGAAATGCCCCGATTTCAACCGTAATAATGTGATCACGTACAGATATCCTGTCACATGTATCTATTGCTGTAGCCTCCGAGCGCATCAAAGGATGCGCGAAAGCATGGTTGAGATCATCGATCATATCACTGCCCCCCGCCCCGCCATCACCAGAGTGAGCGCAGGCGCGAAATTACTTCTTAGCAACGCGTCTAACGGGTTTGTAGAATTTGTGCACGCCGATTGTAGCAGTATGCTCAAATCGGCGCGCCCAAGACGGGCTAACCGCTGTTGTGTGATAATAGGTGGCACCCTCTGTCAATCTCCGCGTGCCGCCATCCATCATCACCCGAGCAACCCGGCCCACCTGATCATAAGCCGCACCATTTGCGATATGCTCAAGCTTGCCGTCACAGGTATAGCTGAATTGGCAGGCATGCTTGCGGCCCGTGCCTTGATTCACCACCCTGCAGATGCTGTTGGGGAATTTATTACTGGCCACACGGTTAAGAATCACCTCCGCCACGCCGAATTGACCTTTGACTGATTCTCCACGCGCCTCAAAATATACGGCTTCCGCCAGACAGGCCCATTGCTTGTCGCGTTTGGGGGCATCAAGGCTCCGCAACCAGCGCACAGAATATCTCAAATCTATACTTTTGGAACGATTTTTTGGGCGTAAAGATGTCATTAAAACGATACGTTCCAAAGGGATAGAGCGCGCTACTACGCTTTCAAAGGACAAAGTACGTTTAATCGTTTCCGGTGAAAATTCGGTCGCAACGTCAGCGGCTGCAACACACTGCACCGCAGAAAATTGCATCCAAATTCCTAAACATACAGTCACAAAAACGGTACGAACCGGACCGAACCCCATAGCCAACTTCTCCCAAGAACTCGAAACCCCATAGGAAAATATGCCGGTATCGTCCAGCGATTAGGACCAATGACCGCGTTTTGAGGTGAGCAGTGGCCTTTATGTCAAAGCTGAAGCTTGTCGGCAATCGCACATTGCGCGGCCGCGAGTCGGGCAACTGGCACCCGGAACGGCGAGCAAGACACATAGGTGAACCCACACTTTCGGATAAAGGCGATGGCTTCAGGATCACCACCATGCTCGCCGCAGATCGATAAAACCACGTCAGGGCGCACCGCTCGGCCACGTTCAGCCCCAAGCGTCAATAATTCACCAACGCCGTCGGTATCCAGCCGGTGGAAAGGATCTTCCTCGTAGACACCCTGCTGGACATAAGACGACATGAACCGCCCCGCATCATCCCGCGACAGACCATAGGTCATTTGGGTGAGGTCATTTGTACCAAAGCTCAAAAACTGGGAATAGGCAGCGATTTCGCCAGCGCGCAGCGCGGCTCGTGGTGTTTCCACCATCACACCCAAAGAATATGTGAAGCTCTGACCACGTTCCACGCGCACCGCAGCTGCGGCAGCATCGATGCGGGCCTTCACCAACTCGACTTCCCGGCAAGCCGACACAAGCGGGATCATGATTTCGGGCGCAGCATCAACACCGCTGTCAATGGCGGCCTCAAATATAGCACGCGCTTGCATGTCGTAAATTTCGGGCACTGTAATACCAAGCCGCACACCGCGCAGGCCCAGCATTGGGTTGTACTCGGACAGCTGCGCCACCCGTTCAGTCACCCGCGATAGCGGTAAATTTAGTGCCTCTGCCAAATCGCGCAGCCCGCTGCGATCAGCTGGCAAAAACTCATGCAAAGGTGGATCCAAAAGTCGAATACATACCGGACGACCTTCCATGATTTGGAACAACTCAGTGAAATCGGCGCGCTGCATCGGCAACAATCGTTCAAGCGAAGCTGCACGGTCTTCTAAGTTTTCAGCGAAAATCATCTCACGCATGACCGTTAAGCGATCCGCTTCGAAGAACATATGCTCACTCCGACAAAGGCCAATACCGTCTGCTAGAAAGTTTTTGGCTGTCTGCGCATCACGGGGCGTATCCGCATTGGCACGAATACCAATGTCACGCAAATCATCAGCCCAGCTCAACAGGGTCGTCACTGTGCTATCCAAACCAGCTTCCACGGTCTCGACACGCCCCACCAAGATCTCCCCCAAGGTACCATCCACAGTGATAACGTCACCACCGCGCAAAATCTGTTGGTTTCGGCCAATCACGATGTTCTTTTGCGCATCGATGCTCATATCTGAAGCGCCCACCACACAGGGCAAGCCCAGACCGCGGCCAATTACCGCCGCATGGCTAGTAACGCCACCGCGCTCCGTCAGAACCGCAACAGAAGAATGCATACCTCGGATGTCCTCTGGACCCGTTTCGCGCCGCACCAAAACAGCTGCCTCACCGCGCGCGGCACAGGCCTGCGCATCAGATGCGGTGAATACAATTTTTCCAGTCGCAGCACCCGGACTGGCCGCAATGCCCTTTGCTAAGACCGTACGGGCCGCATTGGGTGCAACTTGACGGTGCAACAGCTCAGACAAGGCCTTAGGATCGACCCGCATCAAGGCTTCTTCGCGCGGAATCACCCCATCATTGGCCAAATCAACCGCAATATGCACCGCAGCACTGGATGAACGCACAATCCGCACAGCATCCAAAATAATCAATTCACCACTCTCAAGGGTGAACTCAATCTGCATTTCCTCACGCAGCCTTTGCCGCGCCAACCCGGAATGAGCCAAAAGTTGAGCAAACACCTCAGGGCAGGACTCTTCCAATGACGGACCGCGCGGATCCATGGTCAAATAAAGCGAACCCGCTTGCCGATCCAAGGCTTCGCGGCCCTGCGATTGGCGCAGATAACGACCATGAATTTCCGGAAGGCCGGTCTCAGAGGAGGCAAATTGAATCACGCCAGAGCCACACTCCCCATGGCCAACCCCAATTGCCATAGCCTGCACAACAAGCCCAAGCCCAGCGTCTGCAGGCGCGCCCTTAGCTTGACGCAGTAAACGCGCACTGGTGCCTTCCCAAGCGCGCGCCATAGAGCGCAACACATGGCGCAATTGCACATCCACAGATTGCGGAAAAGGCTCATCGGCCTCTTCTGCATATGTGGCCAGAGCGGTTTTCACATCCCGCGCGGTGGGGGTTTCTGGGTCGTCAAATGCATCGGGGTCCAGCCGAGCCACATGAGTGGCATAGGCATTGATGAACCGCAGATAAAGCATAGCAGCAGGTGTCTCACCCAACGTCTCAGTAAGGGAAGAAAATTTAGCGTCATTCATACCGATATTCAAAATGGCGCCAGGACCGCCCCAATCAGAGCTGCCAGATGAGGGTCGCACAGACAGCAAGGGCGCCGCCTCAAAATGCGGCAACACGAGATCCAGATCAATAACATTGCCGGTCGCGATTTGATGTACCGCCGCAAATGACAGAGCCACCGTGGTGGGGACCGGCATGTCCAGCCGGATCAAACGCTGCGCACATTTCGCCCGTCCACCATAGGTGGCAGCGGTCATTGGGGTGATCTTGGTGACCAACACAACGGGGGCGTATATCGGATCATTCTGCACTGCGGCATCCTTTTGTTCTGCTGCAGCATAGGCCCTTGTTCGTGTAGTGCAAGAGGCTGTTATCAGCCTTCTAATTTGGACAAATCCACCACGGAGAGACAGGTAGTGCGAATACGGCTCAACAAGTTTAGGCGGTTTCGCCGAATCATGGCACTCTCAGCGTTAATTTTTACCGCATCAAAGAACACATCAATCGGGCCGCGCAATTGCGCCATAGCCGCCATGGCTGTCGAAAAATCCTCGACAGTCATGGCCGGTTTGATCTGAGCATCAGCAGCATCCAATGCTTCAAACAGCGCAATTTCCGCATCACTTTCCGCAAATTTTACATCGGCACCGTAGCTATATTCCACGCTATCTTTTTCTTCAGCTTGGCTGAGAATGTTATTGGCTCGCTTGAACCCTTGGATCAGGTTTTCACCATCATCCGTGGCCAGTGTCGCTTGCAAAGCCTGCGCCCGCTTGGCCAAAAGGGCGAGATTGTCATTTCCGGGCATGGAAATACAGGCATCAATCACGTCATGGCGAATGCCTTGATCTCGCAGGAAACCTTTAAGACGGTCTTGGAAGAATCCAAGTAAATCCGTAGAACCTGCCCCAGCGTCTGCAGGTGTCAGCAATGCAGACAACGGCAATGTTAGCTGGTTTTTCATGATCAACCGGATCACACCCAATGCGGCACGGCGCAGAGCAAAGGGATCTTTCGATCCTGTCGGTTTTTCGTTAATCGCCCAAAAACCTGTCAGAGTGTCCAACTTATCAGCCAAAGCCACCGCAACCGAGGTCGGAGCCGTTGGTACATCATCGGACGGGCCCAAGGGCGAATAATGCTCTTCACAAGCGGCGGCAATATCCACCCCCATGCCTGCTTCCAAGGCGTAGTACCGCCCCATCAAGCCTTGAAGTTCTGGAAATTCGTAAACCATCTCGGAACTGAGATCGGCCTTGGCAACCAATGCCGCTTGTTCAGCGACATCGGCATCTGCGCCCACCACAGGCGCCAACGCGCGCGCCATAGCGGCTATGCGCTTGATCCGAGCGGATTGGCTGCCAAGCTTATTGTGGAAGGTGACATTCTCTAAAGAGACCTGCCATTTGATCATGCCCGCTTTAGCTTCGCGCAGGTCATTTTCCCAAAAAAACTTGGCATCAGCCAAACGGGCCGCAAGTACCTTTTGATTGCCCTTCAGGATTGTAGCTCCCTGATCCGCAGTCTCGATATTGGCCACAGTCACAAAACGCTCAATACGCCCAGTTTTAGGATTGGAAACCGAAAAAAACTTTTGATGTTCCTTCATTGAGGTTTTCAACACCTCTGGCGGCAAATCCAAAAAATCATCATCAATCTGGCCCAAGAGAACCACCGGCCATTCCACAAGTCCCGACACTTCAACCAGCAGACCAGCATCTTCAACCACCGTCTGACCCAAGGCAAAAGCTTGATTGGTAGCCTCTTGCCAGATCGCAGCACTACGCTCTTCGGCGCGCAAGACCACCTTGGCGCGTTTCAATTTGGTTTCGTAATCATCAAACCCAGTTACAGTGAATGCATCTGGTGCCATAAAGCGATGGCCCTTGGTTGTATGTCCAGCGGCAATGCCATCAAGCTCGAGTGGCACAATCTGAGTTTCCGCCTCATTGGACAAAAGACATAGGATTGACTGCAATGGACGCACCCAGCGCAGACTGCCTGTGCCCCAGCGCATGGATTTCGGCCAAGGGAAATTTCGTATTGTCGCCTCAAGAACCTCAGCCACAATCTCTGCCGCAGGACGGCCGGGTTTGGTGATTTTGGCAAAATAGACCTGACCCTTTTTGTCGTCCCGGGTTTCGAGATCACCCGGGGTCAGACCCGCACCGCGCAGAAAGCCTTGGATAGCTTTCTCCGGCGCGCCAACTTTGGGGCCTTTACGCTCTTCTTGAACCGTTGGGCTGGAGTCCAAGAGACCTTCCACAGCCAAGGTCAACCGGCGCGGCGTATGAAACGCGGCAGCACTGGCGTAGGTCAAACCCGCCTCAACCATACCATTTGTCATCAGCTTTTTGAGGTTTTCTGCCGCTGGCGCCTGAAGGCCTGCGGGAATTTCTTCCGAAAACAGTTCTATGAGAAGATCAGCCATTATTGATCCCTTTCTGGGCAATTGTCAGAGGCCTGCGAGCCATCATAAAGCTTGTCGCCACAGTCATTGATTTGATGCCAGACAAACCCGCGGCCATCATCGTAAATTGCCACGATGCGGTCGATGCCAAATTCATAATTCGCTTGGCCCATATAGGCCGTGGCCAAGCGTGCTTCCAAATCTTCGCCAATTTGATTTGCATCAAAACACTCAAACCAATCCGGCGCATTGCGTGGTTCAGATTTATCAAGAGTGGTGAAGGTCTCAGTCAAAAGCGCAGTGCTCAAAGTGGTCGTGAAGCAGGCACGGTAGCGGATCGGACTGCTGTCGGCATCGATGGCTTCGAAGGTAGTCACCGGGATACGCTCGGGCTGGCCACTCTCAAGCGAAGTTAAAGACACGTCCCCCTGCGAGAATGTTTCATAATAGCCATACACCTGCGCATAATAGACACCGATCCCAAAGGCCGCTGTCACTGCTACAATACCACCGCTTACAAATTTACCACTTGCAGACATCAGACCACCCCTGCTGCTGCGGTTTGCAGAAATGCATCCGCACATTTCGTTGCCAGCGTTCGGACACGGCCGATATAGGCCTGCCGCTCTGTCACCGAAATGACACCACGTGCATCCAGAAGATTGAACATATGGCTCGCCTTGATGCATTGATCATAGGCGGGATGCACCATGATGATGCGTTTGCCGGTTTTCGGATCTATATGGTCCTGGGCAAGAATATTTTGACACTCTGCTTCCGCTTCTTCAAACTGGCGCAGCAACACATCCGTATTGGCCACATCGAAGTTCCAACGTGCGTATTCTTCCTCGGTTTGTTTAAAGATATCGCCATACGTGAGCGGAATCGGCGCAGATGGATCGTTGAATGGCATGTCCATCACGTGATCCACACCCAGCACATACATCGCCAAACGCTCAAGACCATAGGTCAGCTCGCCGGAAATCGGGTGGCAATCATGGCCACCAACCTGCTGAAAATAAGTGAACTGCGACACTTCCATGCCATCACACCAAACTTCCCAGCCCAAACCCCATGCCCCGAGCGTCGGGCTTTCCCAGTCATCTTCAACAAAGCGGATGTCATGGAAAGCCATATCGATGCCAATTGCCTTCAAGCTTCCCAGATACAGCTCCTGCAGATTGGGCGGGCTCGGTTTGATCAGAACCTGATATTGGTAATAATGCTGCAATCGGTTGGGATTCTCTCCATAGCGCCCATCAGTGGGGCGTCGTGACGGCTGCACATAGGCCGCAGCCCATGGCTTGGAACCCAAGGCCCGCAGCGTGGTGGCGGGATGAAATGTGCCGGCCCCCACTTCCATATCATAAGGCTGCAAAATCGCGCAGCCCTGTTCGGCCCAATAGGTCTGAAGGCGCAAAATAATCTCTTGGAATGATTTTGAAGTGTTCATGTGATCCTCGGCCGCTGGCATGGCGCCTGAATAGGCCGTGCATAGGCCAGCGTCAATCAAGCCACCGATGCTAAATCAGCGCAACCGTGGAAAGTTTTTTCGCGCTGGCTTGATTTACCCGCCAATCACACAAATAACGGCACAAGTATTTTTAAAGGCTACCCGATGAAAAAATCTGTGATCCACTGCGCTGTTGCGATTTTCTTATTTTGGACTCACGCCACTGTGGCGCAACTGGTGCAATCAGGAAGTGTATGGATACAAATCGAGGCCCAGCCCAAGCGTGCGGCCGCCTTACAAAGTATGGAACACTACAGTGCAGACTTTGACAATGTGCTCGGTTTCGACATCGGCGCGGGATGGTTCGGCGTGGCGCTCGGCCCCTATCAGGCGGATACAGCAGATGGGGTCTGGCAAGACTTGCGCCAGTCCGAAGTGATCCCCCGCAGCAGCTTTATCACCACAGGCAACTCCTATCGACGCCAAATCTACCCAACCCCTGCAACACTGGTAGACCCAGCCCCATCTGTGGGCGAACCCGCGCCATCTCCCGCAACACCCTCGCCAACAGTGCAAGCACCTGATGTGCCTGAGGTCCAAGACGCGGTCACCCCAAGCCTCAGCCCCGCCGAACAACGGGTACAGGCATTTGAGTCCGAGCAAGCCATGACACCAGCCGAAAAAAAATACCTCCAACGCGCCCTAGCATGGGCAGGCTTTTATGAGAGTGCGATTGATGGCCTCTATGGCCGCGGCACCCGAGGCGCTATGGCCACTTGGCAAATCTCCAACGGCTATGAGGATACCGGCGTTCTAACAGCGGCTCAACGTACTGAACTTATCACAGACTACCAAACCCTTCTGGCCGGTTTAGGCTTCACAAAAGTGACAGAGCCCCAAGCAGGCATTTCCATACAATTGCCCAGCGCCCTCCTCGGCGCCGCTCAATATGATGCCCCCTTTGTGCGGCTCCAAGCCGCTGAGGGTCGGATAGCTCAGGTTATTCTGATCAGCCAAACCGGCGACGACGCGCGTTTAAAGGCGCTCTATGATGTGCTGCAAACCCTGAGCATCCTCCCTAAGGATGGCCCCCGCGCGCTGAACGAGTCCAGCTTTACGATTGAAGGATCCAACACCGAACTGCACACCACGGGCTTTGCGCGACTGCGCGACGGTGAGATCAAAGGCGTGCTACTAGTCTGGCCCATGGGCGATGACGCCCGCCGCCAACGCGTCGAAGATGAGCTGTTCAACAGCTTCACGGTGCTACCCGGCGCACTACCGGATGCACTTATTTTTGCGTCCGGCCTTATGCCAACAAATCTGCTAGGGGGCTTAGCACTCCGCAAGCCCACCTTCACCCAATCTGGGGTGTTCTTGAACGCAGAAGGCAACGTTTTGACCGCAGCACAAGATTTTGCAAGTTGCGACGTGATTGAACTGGGGGACGGCACCACATTGCGCGTCCTCGCGCAAAACGCAAAGCTGGCAATATTGAAGCCTGAGCAACAAGCGGCCCCCATGGCTGTGCCACAGTTTCAGACCAGCCCCCTGCGCGCACCACAGCACATCTCTGTCGGTGGCTACTCCTATGGTGGCAAATTGGGCACCCCCACGCTGACCCTAGGTCTGCTGCAAGATCTAAAAAATCTGGAAGGTGAGAGCGATATCGCACGTCTGGAAATCGAAACCCTGCCCGGCGACATCGGCGGTCCCGTCTACAGCCCAACCGGCGCTGTCATTGGCATCTTGCTGCCCAAGTCCGAAGGCGGCACGCGGCAATTGCCAAGCACAGTGAATTTTGCAGCCACATGGCGCTTGATCAAGCCGCTGCTGCTAAACTCAAATACTGCCGTTAAGTCCGCAGAGACATCCGCCATAATGGACACAATCGACCTATCAGCGATGGCGCAGACCACGGTCGCTTTGGTTAAATGCTGGGAATAAATTCCCCCGGGGGACAACCCAAAATTCTTCTGGCGGACAATACTCCCGCCGGAGCCATGCCCCACCGCAGAGGAGGCCACTTCAATGCGCGACTACTTAGACGCGATGCGCCCATCTAGGTATGGCGCATAAGAGCCCTGCGCGGCCATATACTCAGCCAAGACCACCTCAAGCCCAGGGCCATAATCATAGGCGTTCAGCCCTTCTCGGAACATCTTATAGCCATCGCCGCCTGTGCGGACATAGTTGTTGGTGACCACCATATAGATGGCTGCGCGATCAATCGGAACAAAGCCCCCAGCCTCTGCCACCATAACTTCAACCACACGGCCCTCATTTGGGGCCACGCTCGGATCCCAAGTGAATTTCAAACCGGCAACCTGCGGAAACCGACCTTTGACTTCCTCAACTTGACTCACACCATTTTCAAGCGCGTCAATGACCCCCTGGCCAGAGATTTGAAATGTTGCCAAAGTGTTTTGAAACGGCAAAACAGTCAAAACTTCGCCCATGGTGACATCGCCCGCATCAATACTGGCACGAAGACCACCTGAGTTTGCAATGGCTATTTGCGCGCCTTGATCAGCCACACGATCGAGCATGGCATCGGCCACCAGATTGCCCATCTCACATTCCGCTACGCGGCAGACCTTGCTATCGCCCTGAATAACGGCCGAAGATTTGGCCACAACTTGAGTACGAATTTCTTCCAGCGGTATAGCCGCCTGCGCGATCCGATCCTTTGTAGCGCTATCTTCAGACACTGTGCCATCTAAGTTCAAAGGCTCACCCACCGCCTGCACAATCTTGCCCGTATTATCAAAAGTGACATTTAGCTCACCCAAAAACTTGCCATAAGCGTATGCTTGTACAATCGCCGTATCGCCAACCATGGTTGGATATGCGCCTTCTGCGCGTTCATTGGTGTTGGAGAGCAAAGTATTGGAATGCCCACCAACGATCACATCAACACCCGTGGTATTGGCCGCAACCGCTTGGTCGACCATATAGCCAGAATGCGACAAAACGATGATTTTATTCACGCCCATAGCAGTGAGCTTATTAACCTCGCCTTGAACCGCGGAAGAAGGATCAGAGAACACCACATTCGGCCCTGGGCTGGCCAGCTCATCGGTGTCTTGCGGCGTGAGGCCAATCAGGCCAATCTTTTCACCGCCCTGCTCGATGACGACAGATTTCTGAATAACATCGCGCAGCAATGCCTCACCACTTATATCGGCATTTGACATCAAAATTGGGAAGTCTAGAGCATCCGCAAAGCCGCGCAGCACCTCTGGACCATCGTCAAACTCATGGTTGCCCACGGTCATGGCGGTATAGCCCATCTTATTCATCATCTCAGCGGCCAATTTACCCTTGTACTAGGTGTAAAATAAAGTGCCCTGAAATTGATCGCCGCCATCAACCAAGATCGAGTTATCAGACCTGGCACGCGCCTCATTGATCGCTGTGACCAAACGGGCAGAGCCACCAAAGCACTTACCGTCCGCGTTGTCTTCCGCGCCGCAGCCGCTATCATATTTTGATACTGGCTCAAAGCGGGCATGAAAATCATTGGTGTGTAGGATAGTGAGCGAATAATCAGCCGCGGCAGCTCCGGCACTGATTGCCAGCACAGCCGCGCTGGTAAAGAAAGTTCTGAACATAATTTTTCCCCAAAATGATTAGATGCCTCCACGATCCACATATATTGAGTCGAGTCAATTCCGGTGCGGCAGCCTCTCGAAGGGATCAAACGGCAGTTGACGAATTTACCGCCACACGGCACAGGTGGGACATGATGATTTATAAAATATTCCGCTCCAACGAATGGCAGGACCTTCAAGCACAGGGTGACACGGCCGGTGCCCCAATTGATTTAGCAGATGATTACATTCATTTCTCCACCGCCACACAGGCCCAGGAAACAGCTGACAAACACTTTGCACAAGTGGAAGGCCTCTACCTTGCCGCAGTGGACGGCGCGGCTTTGGGCGGCGATATCAAATGGGAAGTATCTCGAGGCGGGGCGGAGTTTCCACATCTCTATCGGCGCCTACAGCTTGACGACGTGGTTTGGTGCCTGCCCCTGCCGCTGATAGACGGTCGGCATAAGTTTCCGGATCAAATGACATGAGTGCACTAGAAGATATTGGCCTTAAATTTCTGCATCGTTTTGATCCAGAGCGCGCTCATGGCCTATCTATCCAAGCCCTCAAGTGGGGCCTAGCGCCACTGCACGGTGGCCCTGTAACCAGCCCGCGCCTCACCACATCCATGGGCGGCATCGCCTTGGCCAATCCCGTTGGGCTAGCAGCTGGCTACGATAAAAATGCTCAGACCTTGGGGCCTTTGTCCAAAGCCGGTTTCGGCTTTTTGGAAGTGGGCGCCGCCACGCCACGGCCTCAAGTGGGCAATCCCAAGCCGCGATTGTTTCGGCTCACCCAAGATCATGCGGTGATCAATCGCTTTGGGTTCAACAACCAAGGCATCGACTCGATTGCTCGACGCCTTGCCCAAACGGCGACCACCATTCCGCGCGGATTAAATCTGGGCGCCAATAAAGACAGTGCAGATCGCGCCGATGATTTTGGCCATGTCCTCAGCCTCGCGGCCCCATATATTGATTTCGCAACCGTAAACATTTCCTCACCCAATACCGAAAAGCTGCGGGATCTACAGGGCCGGGCCGCTTTGGAAGATCTTCTGGGACGCGTGAACACGGCCAATGCGCTGCTGGCACGACCTATTCCAATTTTCCTCAAAATCGCGCCCGATCTCACTGATGCTGAAATACAAGACATTGCCGATTTGGCCCTGGCTGCAGGACTGTCTGCGATCATCTGCACCAACACCACATTGGACCGCGACGGGCTGAACTCTTCTGACCATGACCAAAAAGGCGGGCTCTCAGGCCGGCCCTTGTTTAAAAAATCAACGCGGGTTTTGGCCAAAATGCGCGCGGCAACAGCTGGCAAAATTAATCTTGTAGGTGTGGGCGGGATCGGTTCGGCTGAAGATGCCTATGCAAAAATTCAAGCCGGTGCCTGCGCGGTGCAGCTCTATTCTGCCATGGTTTATCAAGGCCTGTCATTGGTGCCAAAAATAGCTCGTGGCATGGATCAACTTTTGGCTACTGATGGGGTTGAACAACTGACACAGGCCATCGGCGTATCAACCGAAAACTGGCTATAGGGTCACTTAGGGGCATGCGGCTGCGCGCTCCAAGGCGGGGTATCTGAGGGCCAAGCTCATGCCCCGCAGAATGAAAAATCCATTCATCGCAAGCCAAAGCCCGTGATTCCCAAGGCCGGGCAACAATAAAGCCACCAGAACGCAATAGCCCAAGAATGACACAATCATCATATTGCGCATGTCGCGGGTGCGGGTGGCGCCGATGAACACCCCATCCAGTATCCAAGCAAGTGCGCCCAGAAGAGGCGCTAAGGCCATATGCGGCAAATACATGCGCGCGGCCTCTTGCACGCTGGCATCCTTGGCCATCACATCGATCACAACCGGGCCAAAAGCCCAAAACATTGCCGCCATGAAGACCGCTGAGCCAAAGGCCCAAATTGCAGTCACAGAGGCCCCACGCCGCAACTGCGCCACGGCCCGCGCGCCCATCGCTTGACCCACTAAGGACTCTGCCGCAAAAACAAACCCATCCATCGCATAGGAGGCCATATAGACAAATTGCAGTAAAACCTGATTGGCCGCGAGTGTCACGTCGCCCAAATCCGCACCAAAGAACAGAAAGCTGACAAACCCCGCTTGCAGCAAAACCGAACGGATCAGAATATCGAGATTGACCTGCGCCATGCGGATTAGTCGCAATCGGTCAAAAATTTGCTGCCACATAGGCCATGCCAGCCCGTTTAAGACTGAGCGACATAGATAGAGCCCCAACACCAGCCCACTCCATTCTGCAATCAAAGTAGCAAAAGCCACGCCTTCCACCCCGAGGCCCAGCCCCAAGACAAACCACAGATCAAGCAGTATGTTGGACAGGTTCATCAGCAATTGGATCATCAACACAGCCCCGGTGCGTTCCTGCGCTATCAGCCATCCGCTCAGGCCATAAATTGCAATGGCGGCAGGAGCCGACCATACTCGGATCGACATGTAATCCCGCGCCAAAGCCTCAACCTCAACCGAGGCGGGCGACACCCAAAATGCACCCGCAAACATGGGGGCTTGAAACAGGACAAAACCAAGCCCGGCCAACACGCCAATGCCTGTTGCCCTAAAAAACAATGCGGTGACTTCGGGCTTATCTCCAGCTCCAAGGGCTTGGCTGGTCAAGCCCACGGTGCCCATGCGCAGAAAGCCAAAGATCCAGTACAATGCACCGAGAATAATCGCACCAATCCCCACCGCACCAATCGGAGCAGCCGCGCCCAACTGGCCGATAACACCGGTGTCAACGGCTCCTAAAATTGGCACGGTCGCATTGGAAATGACAATGGGAATGGCAATGGTCAGCACCCGTCGGTGCGTTATTCCAAAGGTATGATCAGCCATCGCGTTGTGGCATCAGGAAGTGGCCTGACGCTTCGGCAAACAGGCGGTCTCGGTTGTCCTGCCATGCCTCCACATGCACCGATGCATAGCGTCGCCCCGACCGGTTGACCCGCGCACGGGCGTAGGCATCGCGCGGCAAGCCGGGCCGCAGGTAGTCAACGGTAAAGTCAATGGTTTTCGGCAAAGCCAAAACACCGGTTTGCACCGCTTCTATGTCCAAGCTTTCGCCTTCAATCTCGCCCCAAAGCGATGTCCAAGCCAAGCCGATAATTGCGGTAACTTCCAAGAATGCTGCCGTGGCCCCACCGTGCAAGGCTGGTAAGGCCGGATTACCGATTAGGTCATCGTGAAATGCCATGGTTGCGGTCAATTGATCGCCATGGCGATCAAAGCTCACACCCAAAAATTCGATATAGGGCACTTGATTAACAATCACCGACAGTGCGAGATCGCGCCGGCGTTTCACTTGGATAACAGGTTCAGGTCGTTTCATGCGCGCCCCTTTGCCACGGTAAATGCACCGGTTGCTGTGGCGACCGGGCGGTCTGTATCCGCATCACAGGCGGTGGCACGTACAAAGGCCACGGTGCGGGTGACATGGTAACATTCAGCGGTGGCTGTAATGGTTTGGCCAGGCGTCGCAGGCCGCATATAATCAATCCGAAGATCCAAAGTTGCGGTGCCCAGCCCCGCTAGCGGATGCGCCACAACCGCCGCCCCACCAGCCGTATCCATCAAGGCCGAAACAGCGCCACCATGAATCACCTTGGTCACAGGATCCCCAATAAGCAAAGTGTCATAGGGCATTGAAATAATAGCGCGGCCCTCGCCCAACTGTTCAACCTTCATTCCCAACCTGCGGGAATGGGGAATGGCATCAATAAACTGACGCGCGGCATTAATCTCTGATTGTGTCATGGTCTTGGTTATTAAGCCTACACAAAAGATTGCCAAGCAGTTTGTTTGCACTTGCGAATTATTCTCAATTGCAGTATCTCATGAAAAATGATTACGGAACCAAAACCGCAAACCTTTATTGCTGCAGATATGCTAGGCCCATTTCGGAGCCGGCGTTTGGTGGTTGTTTGTGTAATATTGGTTCTGGCGTTGGCTCCCGGACATTTGGGAAGCTTGACCCGCGGCCTGATGGTCGATGCTTATGTGCAGGTCTCCGCCTTTGTGGCCGCCACGCTTTTGCTCTTTTATGGCGCTGAACGGGTCTTTCGTTTCGACATTGGCTCCGCCTTGAAAAATACCCGTGGCCTTCAAGTGCCGTTGGCCGCTTTATTGGGCGCAACGCCTGGCTGCGGTGGCGCGGTGGTTGTTGTGGCCGCTTATTCGTCGGGCAATGTTAGATTTGGCGCAGTGGTGGCAACATTGACCGCCACCATGGGCGACGCCGCCTTCTTGTTAATCGCAACCCGGCCTGATGCGGCGCTTGTGGTTGTGCCGCTCTCTTTAACCGTTGGTGTTATTGCAGGCTGGCTAGTCGATCGCTTCAACCGCATTGATCTTACGCCTGACACATCCAGACATTGTGAAATTGCGCCGGTGATTGGCCCAACCCGCTGGCAGGACTATGCCTATGTGTTCATCGCGGCGCCTGGACTGGCCATTGGGATCACTCAAATCACAGGGACCGATATATTTGCTATTTATAGCACAAATTTGATTTTTGCAGTGGCTTTGGCTGGAAGCTTTCTTGGTCTCTATATTTGGTCAACCTCCCCTCTCAAAGCGATGACCAATATTGCCGACCATCCGCTGATACGCATGGCGGAGGAAACCTCTTTCATCTCCGTTTGGGTTATTGGAGCCTATTTGGCCTATGCTTACGCCGAAGCGTTCATTGGTTTAGACCTGAAAACTGCCTTTGGGTCGGTCGGTTCATTGTTGCCGCTGATTGGTGTGTTGGTAGGTTTTATCCCCGGCTGTGGTCCACAGGTTTTGGTCGCAACTCTCTACGTAAACGGCGTTGTTCCCTTCGCCGCTTTAATTGGCAATGCAATCTCTAATGATGGGGATGCGTTATTTCCAGCCATTGCTCTTAACCCGCGCGCCGCCATTGTGGCCACCATCTATTCCGCAATCCCAGCCCTGGTGGTGGGATACGGCTTTTATATCCTAGCCCCCGGATTCATGAACTGAACACTTGACCCGACAGTGCAGTAGAATAAAGTTTGTGCGGGGGAATATATGACAAAAAACAATCTATCATTCAAAGAGATGTGCACTCAATTCGATGTAACGCCCAGAACATTGCGATATTACGAGTATATTGAGCTGTTAAAGCCTGAAAGAGCCGGACGCGCGCGGTTCTACGGCGCGCGCGAAATCGCCCGCATGACTTTGATCATGCGCGGCCGGCGGTTTGGATTTAGTCTCGAAGAATTGCGCCAATGGCTCCATATTTATGACAAAGACGGCAGCACAGCGCAAATGAAGGCATGGATTCCGATTGCACAGAGCAAGCTCGAGTTATTGCTGCAGCAACAAACAGAACTCGCGAAAACCGTTAGAGAGTTGTCAGATATGATCGAATTAGTTTCGTCCGAACTGCCGTAGCCCCAAATCTGGCTACACCCGCAAGGTTACCAGCCCAAGTCCTATCACCCACTTTAAGTTCATCAATAATTTTAGCAAAATCTGTTATTATTTTGCATATTTTGCCGAATTACTTTACGTGAGGTTATACTTACGTCAACGTAAGGCGACGTGTAAAAGGGCCTCAAATAGTGTTCAAGGTCCAGCTCAGAGGATCAAAGAGATGGCTGAAGACATAAAATCAATTCGCGAAATGTGTGAGCTATTTGGCGTAACGCCCCGCACTTTGCGCTTTTACGAATCCAAAGAGCTATTGTTTCCATTGCGAAACGGCACCCGGCGCTCATTCACACGCAGAGATTGTGCGCGGTTGAAATTGATTTTGCGGGGCAAACGTTTTGGGTTCAGCCTCGAGGAGATTCGCCAGCTCCTTAATATGTATGACATCGGAGACGCACAGGCCACCCAAATCCAAGAAACCTACCGCATAGCGGAAGCGCGGCTGGCAGATATGGAGCGCAAGCGCGTAGAACTTGACGAAGCCATTGACGAATTGAAAGGACAACTGGTTTGGGGACAAAGCCTATTGGAAAAGAGGGTTCAAGAGACTGTGAGGACACAAATGTAAGGACCAGAGAATGCCGAGCTATAGCGCGCCCATAAAAGACTAACAGTTTATCTTGCATGATGTATTGCGGCTACAAGAGTGTGATATACCGGGGCATTCAGAACTGGATCCTGATTTCACCGCAGCTATTCTTGGTGAACCAGGCAAACTGACCGGCGAGGTCATGGCACCGTTGAATATTGTGGGCGACCAGGAAGGGTGCTAGCTGGCAAAAGCCGCGCTAGACGCGATGAACAGCGGCACGACGGACACCCCATTTATCAAGCCAAACTCGCAATGGGTCACTACTATATAGCCCGCCAATTGCCAGCCACAGCCCTGCATCAGTCGCGGATAACATCGGGTGCGTAAACGGTAATATCACTTGACGCTGCGGCCTTTTCTATCTGACACTTTCGACAAACACGCAGAGCAGAAAACCAAATCGGAGATGAATATGACTGTGAAACTACATTGCTTTGGAGAAAGCGGGAATGCCTATAAGGCGGCGCTGACTCTTGAGCTGGCAGGCATGGATTGGGAACCGGTTTATGTGTATTTTTTTGGCGGGGCCTCACGCAGTGATGAATATCGTGACTTAAACGTCATGGCCGAAGCGCCCGTGCTGGTGGACGGTGATTTCACCCTGTCGCAATCTGGAGCCATTCAGCAATGGGTCGTTGACCAAACCGGACAGCTGGGGGGCGCAGCTGAGGACAAATATGAAGTGCTGCGCTGGCTTCTGTTCGACAATCACAAAATGTCGTCCCAAGCAGGCATAACCCGCTTTTTGATGAACTTTCTACCTGTGAATAAACGCCCACAGGAGGCGATCAAATTCATGCAAGGCCGGGTGATGGGCGCGCTTAAGACGCTGGAAACACATTTTGCGGGGCGTACTTGGATTGCAGGCGATACAATGACCATCGCTGACATCGCCAATTGCGGCTATCTGTTTTATCCTGAGCCTTATGGCTTTGTCCGCGCAGATTGGCCAAATATTGATGCTTGGCTGGGTCGAATTGAAGCCACGCCCGGCTGGAAACATCCCTATGATTTAATGCCCGGCAACCCCTCAGACCGAGCATAAAGGAACCAACCATGACCGATGCATATATTTACGATTCCGTAAGAACCCCCCGCGGAAAAGGCCGTCCCGAAGGCAGCCTACATGAGGTAACAGCGGTCCGCTTGTCTGCCGGCGTGCTCAATGCCTTGCAGCAGCGCAACGGGTTGGATGGGCATGCAGTGGAAGATGTTATTTGGGGCAATACCACTCAAGTGATGGAGCAAGGTGGATGCCTCGCCCGTACTGCGGTGCTTGCCTCTGATCTCGATGAAAGCATCCCCGGTCTGTCGATCAATCGGTTTTGCGCAAGCGGCATGGAGGCTGTTAATCTCGCCGCCAACCAAATTCAAGGGGGTGCCGGCGAGGCCTATATTGCCGGCGGGGTTGAGATGATGAGCCGCGTGCCAATGGGCAGCGATGGGGCCGCCATTGCCGTTGACCCTTCAATTGCCATGGAACATTATTTTGTGCCGCAAGGCATCTCTGCCGATATTATTGCGACCCAATATGGGTTCTCGCGCGAAGATGCAGATCTCTTGGCTGTCGAAAGCCAAAAGCGCGCCGCTGCCGCGTGGGTTGACCATCGCTTTGATGGCTCCGTGATTGCAGTGAATGATCTTAATGGTTTGCCTATTTTAGCACGGGACGAATATCTGCGCCCCGGAACCGATATGCAATCTTTGGGCGGGCTGCAGCCAGCCTTCAAAGACATGGGCGAGTCCATGCCCGGCTTTGATAAGATTGCCTTGATGAAATACCCACATCTGGAACGTATCAACCATATCCACCATGCGGGCAACTCTTCCGGCATCGTAGATGGTGCTGCGGGCATTTTGATTGGGTCAAAAGCCTACGGCGAAGCCCATGGCTTGAAACCCCGCGCCCTCATCCGTGCCACCGCCAAAATTGGCACCGACCCCACCATCATGCTTACCGGCCCTGTACCTGTGACCGAAAAAATCTTGGCGGACAGTGGTATGTCCATTTTTGACATCGACTTGTTTGAGGTGAATGAGGCTTTTGCTGCGGTTGTTCTACGCTTCATGCAGGCCTTCAATGTTGATGACAGCCGAGTCAATGTGAACGGCGGATCCATCGCTATGGGCCATCCTTTGGGGGCCACAGGTGCCATCATCATCGGCACCTTGCTCGACGAGTTGGAGCGCAGCGGCAAAGGCACAGGACTAGCCACGCTTTGCGTCGCCTCAGGCATGGGTGCAGCTACTATTATTGAACGTATTTAAGAAATCGAGTTTAAGGAAGATCCTGTGAGCGAGACCAAATTTCAAGCTTTTCTAGACCGGATATCAGATTATTGGACCGACCGAAACTTTGAGACTTGGGCTGATCATGTCTCGCTTCCTTTCAGCACGATTACCCTCACTGGCCATCTGAACAACAAGGGTATTGTCAGCCTGCGTGAGGATTGGGATCTCTACGGTCAAACTCCGGATGTTTTGAAAATCGCCCAAATCATCCGAAAAGAGATTGTGATTGAAGCTAATGAAGAAGACACCCTGATCGGCACTTATCAAACTCTAATGCATACCAAAGGACGCCGCATGGTGGGCCTTACACCTCTCCTGCCATGTTGGTCCATGACGGCCCGCGCAGGCAGATCAACTCCATAATGAACGCCTTGAGCCACCGCGATTGAGCGGGGCCTGGCGAGATCTAGTTTAAAGGGAACCACATGTCCGATTTCACCAAAACGCTAGATGCAGACGGCGTGGCCACTCTCTCATGGGATTGTGCAGACCGACCAATGAATGTGATGAGCGAACAGGGCTTCGTAGATCTAAATGCCATGGTCGATAACTGTATTGCAGATGCGGCCATCATAGGCGTGATAATCACATCAGCTAAGACCGATTTTGCCGCGGGCATGGATTTGACTGTGATTGCCAAAGCCAAAGAGATAAAGCCGGATAATCCGGCTCAGGGCTGCTTCGATATGGTCATGCAAGTTCATCACATCCTGCGCAAAATCGAATTAGCAGGCATGGATTTCAAAACCAAAAAAGGCGGCAAGCCCTTTGTTGCGGTGCTTCCAGGCACAGCGCTGGGGATTGGTTTGGAAATTCCTTTGGCCTGTCACCACATCATCGCCACAGATAATCCAAAGGCCAAAATTGGCCTGCCAGAGATCAAGGTTGGCATTTTCCCCAGCGCAGGAGGAACCACACGCTTGGTGCGTAAAATGGGTGCCATGGCAGCGAGCCCGTTTTTGCTTCAGGGCAAACTGAGCACCCCGTCTCAAGCTTTGTCCACAGGCATCATCGACGCGGTCAGCGACACGGCCCTGCAGGACGCCAAAGATTGGATCATGACGGCTAAGGACGCCGATTTGGTCAAGCCTTGGGATGCGAAGGGCTACAAAATGCCCGGTGGCGCACCCTATCATCCAGCAGGTTTCATGACTTTTGTCAGCGCATCCGCCATGGTCAACGGTCAAACCATGGGGGTCTACCCTGCCGCCAAAGCCCTGTTGAGCGCGATCTATGAAGGCACCTTGGTGCCTTTTGATACGGCGCTTAAAATTGAGGCTCGGCACTTTACTTCAGTTTTGCTAAATCCGTCCTCTTCCAACATGATCCGCAGCCTGTTCATCAACAAAGGTGCCCTTGAAAAGGGCGCTGTTCGGCCTGCGGACGTGCCTAATCAATCGGTACTAAAACTGGGGATTATGGGAGCCGGGATGATGGGGGCAGGCATTGCTTTAGTTTCCGCTCAAGCTGGAATTAATGTTGTGCTGATAGATCAAGCTCAAGAAAGCGCCGATAAGGGCAAAGCCTATGTGGCCGCCTATTGTGACAAAGGGATTGCCCGCAAAAAGAGCACGGCAGAACAAAAAGAGCTGCTGCTGGCTCAGATCAATTCCACAACAGATTATCAAGCTTTGGCTGATTGTGATCTGATCATCGAGGCTGTGTTCGAAGATCCAAGCGTTAAGGCCGAGGTCACCCGCAACGTTGAGGCGGTGATCCGCGAAGATTGTATCTTTGCCACCAACACATCTACGCTCCCGATCTCAGCCTTGGCTGAGGCCAGCTCACGCCCAGAACAATTTATCGGCATTCACTTTTTTAGTCCAGTTGAGAAAATGCTTTTGGTGGAGATCATCAAAGGCAAGGGCACCGGTGACAGAGCGGTGGCCAAGGCTTTGGACTACGTGCGCCAAATCCGCAAAACTCCCATTGTTGTGAATGATGCCCGTTTCTTTTTCGCCAACCGCTGCATCATCCCCTATATCAACGAGGGCATCCGCATGGTGAAAGAGGGCATTGAGCCCGCATTGATCGAAAATGCAGCCAAATTAATGGGCATGCCTTTGGGCCCCCTTCAGCTGAACGATGAGACCTCAATTGATCTCGGCGTGAAAATAGCCAAGGCAACCAAAGCGGCCATGGGTGCAGAATACGACAATGATCAAGCCGATGAGGTTTTGTTTTGGCTGTTTGATCAAGGCCGTTTGGGTCGTAAATCTGCAGCAGGTTTTTATGAATATGATGCGTGGGGCAAGCGGGTTGGCATCTGGCAAGGCCTGCGGGACCAATATACCAAAGAGGGTGCAGATCTCGACCTGCTCGACGTTCAGCATAGACTTATGTTCGCTCAAACCCTTGAGGCTGTGCGCGCCTTGCAAGAGGGTGTGCTAATGGATGTGCGCGAGGGAGATGTGGGCGCTATTTTGGGCTGGGGTTTTGCACCTTGGTCTGGTGGGCCATTGTCTTGGTTTGACATGTTGGGCGCGGGATATGCCGCAGCACGCTGTGATGAATTGGAATCAGCCTATGGCCCAAGGTTTGCAGCACCCGACTTGCTGCGCGAAATGGCAGAAGAAGGCGATGCTTTTTACGACCGCTTCGTCGCCTGAAAACTCAAATGATGCGCGGCCCAAACGGTGGTGCATCACTCATCTGCTTTAGAGCGGAGTGAGATAACAATTCCGGTGATGATGATCAGCCCAATACCTAAAAATCCCAAAAGCCGCACTTTATCACCAAATAGCACCCAAGCCGTGATGCTGGCAAAAATTAGCATGGAATATTCAAAGATCGACACATAGGTCACTTCGCCAATCAGATAGGCCTTCATGATAAAACCAATCCCCACCAGCGAGAACACCGCTTGCGCCCAGATCCACCCCCAAACGCCAGCAGATGGCCAAACCCATCCACGGGAGAGAAAACTGGTTGGGTCACCGGGATTGAAATAGAGATAGACCGCCCCCAAGCCGCCAAAGATCAGCATTAAGAACATGTAAGACCATAGCAAAGCGACAGCGCTTTCCCCCTCACACCATTTGCGGGTGGCAACATTACCAAAGGCATACATCAATCCTGCTGACACCGGGATCAGATTGGCCCAGCTCAATCCTCCAACATCGGGCTTCAACACCAAGATCGTACCGATAAAACCAATGAATGCGGTCGCAAGTCGAATAGGGCCGATTGCGCAGCGCGACCAGACGGCATCAATGAAAATCACCAACACCGGCGCTGTAAACAATCCAGCAGCCACAGCTGCGATTGGGAAAAAGCCCAAACAACCAAAATAAACGAACATCGCACCCGTCAAAAACATATTGCGACCCAACACCGGCCAGAGCCCCCTCGGTTTCAAATTCCATCCCGCCAACAAACCAAAAATCACAACTACAGGCACCGCAATCAAGCTGCGCAAAAAGTGAAATTGCCAAAGGCTAATTTCAACCGAGATGAATTTTACAAAATTGTCGATGATCCCCACGATGGCCATACCGGTCACCATGAAAAAAATTGACGCAACAGTATTTGATTTTTGCTCCATTAGTTACGCATGACCTCTTGAAATCATTCCATCAAGCGCGATAGTGCCCAATAAAAGGGAGGATTGCGACATGGGATGGATGGCTGACGAAACAGGTTTGGATAAATGCCAAGCCAATTACGTACCTTTGACGCCGTTATCACATTTACAGCGGGCAGCCACTGTCTTTACCGACCATACCGCTGTGGTCTATCGATCGCATCGTTCGACCTACCGTCAATACCATGCGCGGGTCAGCCAATTGGCCAGCGCCCTTGCGAGCATTGGCGTGCTGCCTGGCGATGTGGTCGCAACACTGCTCCCCAATATCACCGCGCAGATTGAAGCCAGCTTCGGAGTACCCGCTTGCGGCGCCGTGCTCAACACGATAAACACGCGCCTAGATGTGGGCACGCTGACCTATATTTTCAAGCACGGCGAGGCCAAGGTTGTTATGGTCGACAGCCAATTCCTAGTGCCCGTCGAAGCAGCAATTGCAGCGCTGGAAGGCCCCACTCCCCAGATCATCGAAGTAGCCGATGCTGAGGCAGGTTATACCGCCAGTGGCCGCCACCTTGAGTATGAACAATTTATTGCCAAGGGGGATGCCGGTTACACTTGGATCATGCCCAGTGATGAGTGGGAAAGTCTTGCGCTCAACTATACATCTGGCACCACGGGCCGGCCCAAAGGTGTGGTCTACCATCACCGAGGCGCCTACCTGATGACCATGGGCACACCGGTCAGCTGGCGGATGACCCTAAACCCTGTGTTCATGGCCATTGTGCCATTGTTCCATTGTAACGGCTGGAACCACACTTGGATGATGCCGCTCTTGGGCGGGGCTGTTGTGGGCTGTCGAGATATCTCAGCCAAGGCAATCTATGACGGAATCGCAGATGAAGGCGTGTCTCATTTCGGAGGCGCTCCGATTGTGCTCAATATGATCGTTAACGCCACTGCAGAGGACCGCAGAGATTTTGATCACACAGTTGAACTGTTCACCGCAGGCGCCCCACCCGCACCGGCCACTTTGGCGGGCATAGGAAAACTGGGCTTCAACGTCACTCAGGTTTATGGGCTGACCGAAACCTATGGCCATGTGGTCGAATGCCTTTGGGATAGCGCTTGGGACTGCCTGCCCGAGGACGAACAATCTGCCCTCAAAGCTCGCCAAGGCGTCGCCATGCCGATGATGGATCTCACAACGGTTGTCGACAGCGCCGGCACGCAAACCCCAATGGATGGTACCACGCAGGGCGAGATCGTGATGCGCGGGAATTCGGTAATGAAGGGCTATTACAAAAACCCTGAAGCCACCGCAAAATCTTTCTTGGGTGGCTTTTTCCACTCCGAAGATATAGCTGTGCAGCATGCTGATGGTATGATGCAAATCGCAGATCGGATGAAAGATATCATCATCTCCGGTGGCGAGAATATTTCAAGCATTGAGGTCGAAGGCGCGATTATGGCCCATCCCGCCGTAAGCCTCTGTGCGGTTGTGGCAAAAGCAGATGACAAATGGGGCGAAGTGCCCTGTGCCTTTGTGGAGCTATTGCCCGGGAAATTCGCCACCGAGGACGAAGTGATCGCCTTTGTGCGCAGCAAATTAGCAAGTTTCAAAACCCCCAAGCGTGTGGTGTTTCAAGAATTGCCAAAAACCTCAACAGGCAAAATTCAGAAATTTGAACTCCGGGTGATCGCCAAAACCGCCTAGGCGCAAAGATGCTTTAAATTGGCGTCAGACCGGAAGCCATTGCGCCACGATAGGGTTCGTCCTATCGTGGCGCAAAAGAGGCAGAGCGGGCCCAAATGACAGCACTTAAAGGATATGATCGGCTGGAATGTACCGGCCTGTGGCGCAGCGGACCTGCGGCCCAGAGGCGTGAGGTGGTTATATCCTTCGGCGAAGCCACCATAGTATTGACCGACATGCAAAATAGAGCACTGGCCCATTGGTCCCTTGCCGCTGTCGATGTGCAAAAACATGCTGGCGATAAAGCCACATTGCGCCCCGGCGCAGACTCTGAGGAAAGCTTAGAGATTGCAGATCGCGCGATGCTCGAGGCCTTGCTCAAAGTTCAAAAAGCCATCGACCGAAGCCGCCCGCACCCCGGCAGATTGCGATTGATTTTAGCTGTCTCATCAGTGATGATTACGAGCGTGGTATCTGTGCTCTGGGGGCCGCAAGCGGTTATCAGCTATGCCAGCAAAGTCCTCCCCGAGGTCAAACGGATACAGCTCGGAGATGCCTTGGCCCTACGTATCGGACAATTGGCCGGACCCTATTGCTCCAGCCCGGAAGGCAGCCGCACTGCGGAAAAATTGGTCGCGCGCTTGAACACTCCCGCCCGCCTCAGCCTATCGGTCCTCCCTGGCCAGCGCAGCCGCCCCATCGCCTTGCCCGGCGGTAAAGTGGTGTTGTTTGAAAACATGGTGACCGCCTATGATGATCCGGCCGTCACCGCGGGACACGTGTTATTTGCACTCGCCGCCAGTCAGAACAACGATCCGGTGCGCCTCTATCTTGAACAGGCTGGACCTTTGATTTCCCTAGGCCTGATTGCCTCCAATGATTTGAGCGAAGCGCAAATTGATCAATTGGCGAAAATTGCCCTGTCACAGCCCGCAATACCAGCACCACGCACCGCTCTGTTGAACCTATTCGCAAAAGCGGAGATCAGCGTCAGCCCCTTCGCCCGGACACTTTCTGGCGCAGAGGCCCAAGACTTGACCGCCCAAGACCCCTTCCCCACCGGATCCCCCTACCCCGTTCTGGCCGATGGCGCTTGGCTCGGCTTACAGGCAATTTGTTCGGATATGTGAGGCACATCCCTATTTTACCAGATCGCGATACTTGCTTTAACAATCTAGCCTGATATTATTAATAGCTTTAATATTCTGATAAGTAATAATATTATTTAATTTTACTTAAAAATATTAGGAGCTGACCCAGATAACTACTTCAAGTGACTCTTAACCCATTGCCTTAGCAGTAATAACTGTCTTGAAGGGTCACTATTGTTAAAGCGCCACTCACATTCCTTAAATAT
>Ga0206130_10001458_pt1 | contig 34485 bp, 34 predicted proteins | sample Helgoland_Spring_9_FD_148637 | JGI IMG/M metagenome (GOLD analysis project Ga0206130, IMG submission 148637) | Pelagic subsurface seawater microbial communities from Kabeltonne, Helgoland, North Sea - Helgoland_Spring_Bloom_20160512_1 | ecosystem: Environmental > Aquatic > Marine > Epipelagic ...
AGTTTGATTGTGAGCCGATGAAATAATTTCTTCCTTGTGCACGATGACCGCGCCAATGGGAACTTCGTCAGCGTTCCATGCATCTATGCTTAAGTTAAAAGCTTGAGCCATGAAATATTCGGCATCCCTATTTAGTGCAGAGGGATGAATTTTAGCAAATGGGCAGAGAGGCATGAAAGGCTCGGTTTAGTCAAAATTAATGGTTTTTATCAGGGTTTGTCGGAGTTTGTACCAAGATGTTCTAAGCTTGTATGACAAGAGGCAACTTGTTTTAATACTCTTCATATGCCTAATCAAGATGTAGTAGAAGTCGAAGGGAAAATAACCGCGGTCCTTCCCAGTACAATGTTTCGCGCCGAGTTGAAGAATGGTCACAAAGTGCTTGCCCATATTTCCGGTAAATTGCGGAAACACTTCATCAAAATTACTGTGGGTGACATTGTTAAAATGGAAATGAGTCCCAATGACTTAGAAAAAGCCCGAATCGTATATCGTCTGAAAAATGCAGAGGTTAATCGGAATGCACCCATTCGTAGTTTCGGTCCTCGAGCAAAGCGTAGAAAATAACCCCATCGATCATTGCCATGAATATTGTTGAATCTATCGGAAGAACCCCCCTCGTCGAGCTAGTAAAATGTGGTGCATCCTTGGATGCCAAGTTATTCTTGAAGTCTGAATTTTTTAACCCTTCCGCTAGTGTGAAGGATCGTATTGGGGCATCCATGATTGAGGCGGCAGAAAAGGATGGCACATTAAAGTCAGACAGTGTTGTTATTGAACCTACCTCAGGTAATACGGGCATTGCCTTGGCCTTTGTCTGTGCAGCTAAAGGTTACAAATGTATACTAACTATGCCTGAGTCTATGTCCAAAGAGCGTCGTATTCTTCTGCGCCTACTTGGAGCTGAAATCGTACTTACCCCAGCCCTCAAAGGGATGGGAGGGGCAATAGCTAAGGCCAACCAGTTGCTTGAGGCGCATGGAGAAAAAGGATTTATGCCCCAGCAATTTAATAATCCGGCTAATCCGGCAATTCATCGCATTACGACAGCCGAGGAAATTTGGTCTGGTTTAGAGGGTAAAGTCGATTGTTTGGTCGCAGGCGTTGGGACGGGGGGGACCATAACCGGAGTATCTGAAGTCATTAAGCAAAGAAACCCAGACATGCTAACTGTTGCGGTTGAACCTTCTGAGAGCCCAGTGATAACTCAAACTAGAAACGGTGAGGAACTGAAACCAGGCCCTCACAAAATCCAAGGAATTGGTGCTGGTTTTGTTCCTAAAAATTTAAACTTGGATATTGTAGACGAAGTTGAGCTTGTATCGAGTGAAGAAGCCTTTGATATGGCTCGAAAAGTTAGCCTTGAAGAAGGCATTCTCGCCGGAATTTCTACCGGGGCCACCATAACTGCGGCATTGAGAATTGCGCGCAGACCTGAAATGGCTGGAAAAAATATTGTGGTCATAGGTGCGAGTTGTGGCGAACGTTACTTGAGTACTCCACTGGCCGCAAAGGCAGTTGAGGAAGTCATGGATGCTGTTGCTGAAGAGGTTTAAAGCTTTTCTGGTCGTTGTATTTTACATCTATAAGGACAAATGTAATAGGGGGTGAGGATTGCTCCTGTTTGATTCCTTCTATTTCACATCATTTTAACTGATGAGGGCTTTAGTTCGAAGAGTCCGAAATGCGAGAGTCTTGGTCTCGGAAAAGAAAGTAGGATCCATCCAAGATGGAATTCTAATATACCTGGGTGTTCATAGTGATGATCACAATGAAGATCTTTCCTGGATTATAAAAAAGATCCTCGGTTTAAGGGTTTTTGAGGATGGAGAGGGACAAATGAATCGATCAATCAGTCCACAACAAGGAATTCTTTTAATCAGTCAATTTACCTTGTTTGGGAATCTTCGCAAAGGGTGCCGTCCATCTTTTAATCAGGCGGCTAACCCGATTACGGGTAAAATGCTTTATGAACAAGGGCTTGCCCAAATAAAAGAACATTTCGAAGGGGATGTTCAATCGGGAGTTTTTGGAGCAAATATGCAAATTCATGCGGTAGATGATGGACCAGTCACGATATGGATCGATTCTAAAAATCGGAGCTATTAAAATTGAGTAAACTCCAGCCCGTCAAAAGCGAATTTTTTCTAAGTGATGTAAAAAAAGTTGCCCGTGAACTTTTGGGTACGACTTTGTGCATCCGCCAAAAATGTGGCTCGATTTTTCGTTCCGTCATAAATGAAACTGAAGCTTACGATGGTGAGAAAGACCTGGCCTGCCATGCAAGTAAGGGTAGAACAGTCCGTACCTCAGTTATGTACGAGATGGGTGGGGTCTGCTATGTCTACCTTTGTTATGGTATGCACTGGATGCTAAATGTAGTAACCTGTGAAGAGGGCTACCCTGCAGCGGTCCTTATTCGAGGAACGGAAGATTTTAAAGGCCCGGGGCGATTAACTAAAGGCCTCGGCGTGACGGGTTCATTTAACGGTAAGAATTTGCATCCCCAAAATTCACTTTGGATCGAGGAATCTGAAGGGAAACCTCAGCAGATTTTTGCTGGCCCTCGAATTGGCGTTGATTATGCGGGCCCTGAGTGGAGTCAAAAGCCATATCGTTTTTGGTTTTCAAATTGTCGTGGTATTGTCTAACTTAGAATAAATGGATATCAGATTTTTGATTTCAGTTACCGTATTTTCCTTAAGCTTGGGAGCGTGCGGCTATAAAAAACAAGAAGCTTCCAATACTAGCAGAGCGGCAATTTATGATGCTTGGGATGCCCGTTATGTTTATGAGATGCAAACCCGAAGAATGATACCCCTCCATCAAGGTCGTGAAGTTGGAAGAATCTGGGGTCGGGATGAAAAGGGTAAAATTAATTATGCCTCTTATGCCCGCTCTGACGATAAGGTAGTAGAAGATCTTTATGCTATTCATACTAACCGTCTAGACAGGATAAGGGATAAGAAATGGGAAAATGCGAAGAGTGAGAGAATTAATTTTGTCAAAAATCAGTTAGATGTTTTAGAGGAAGAAGAAAATGCACCTTTGATTGAAGTGCCAATCGAGGATGAAGAGGAAGAGTTTTTACCTCCAGCTTTCATGCCGCAGGGAATCGATATTAATAGTGGGGATAATATGCCCACTGAAACTACTCAGGAGGCTGCCCCTCCTGGGTTTTTGTTTGCTCCTCTACCCTAAAATATGTGCGGATGAGTAGAATAACTATTTTTTTACAGGCATTTGCTGTAATTGCCAGCTTGGCGGGAATAATATTAACTTTTTCCGTGGTTTCCGAATACGATCAAGACCTCAACAGTATAGCTTTACAAAATCTAAAAATCAAAGAAGCCGAAAAAAACTTAGCCGAACTTCGCGATAAGTATGCTTCTGATCAACTGCGTCAAAAGAATCGAAACCTTGATTTATCGGAGGAAATTGCTGAATTAAAAAAAGCGTCGGACGAAATCGATGTGAAATTAGCCCGTACCAAGGAGGAAATCGAGGAGGTCGAAAATTCACTCACTGATACAATTTCTGACAAGGATGCAACTAAGCAAAAGCAATCCGATTTTGCGACTGCTGTGAAGGGAGTTCAGAGTAAAATTGAAAACCTTCGAGGTGAACTCCCGAGGATCAGGCAACAGGTCGATGCGAAGAGGTTTGAAATTGGGGATTTCGAAAACAGGATTTCTGAGCTTGCACAAAGGCTAACTGTCTATTCAGAAATCACTTCGGTTGTTCGTGAGCACTACCTATCAACTGTAAGATCATTAAGAACTTATGCACGGGCACGTCCCTGGCTCGAGCCAGGTGAAGAATTGAGCCTTTCATTGAAGTCTGTTGATCTGTCTTCCGGATACGTTGCTCTTTCGGAAGGTGGAAGTGCCGGGCTTCGTGAAGATATGATTTTTTCCGTGAAATTCGAAAACAGGGAAATTTCCAAGATTCGAGTTAAGAAAGTATTCCGAAACTACTCTTTGGCTGAACTTATTCCCTTGATTGGTAATCCTGTAGAACTCTTAACTCTCGAAAAAGTTGATCTCGTTGTTATGTAGAATATTTTCCTTGGGAATCCTTGGAGCTGCGATTTGTTATTATTTGCTCAGCCTAGATTCTTTTAACTCCCTAGAGGAAGAGGTGACTGTGGGATCATCAAAATTGAGAGACATTCAATTAGCTACCGGAGAGGAGTCCAATGCCAGTGAGGCTAATATGACCGCTTTATTTAAAATAAACCGGGAATTGAGAAAGGATTTGGAAAGCTTAAATGAGGAAAGCGACGGGGCCGAAGAAGAGTTGAGCTTTCTTGTTCCTAAGATTCAAAAAGTAAAAGCTGAACTAGAATTAGCCTTACTAGAACTTGAAAAAGAGAAGAGCAATCTTATCGATTTTACAAATCGTTTATCTGGGGAGGAAGCCAAACTGCTTCCTCTCACTAAGCAAAAAGAGGATATAATGTCTGAATTTGGCTTGGTTGGTGAGGAGCATCAAAAAATCGAGCAAGAGTGGAACCGTCTAGACCAAAATTTTTCCTCATTGAGTCGGGTTCGCCAAGCAGCCTTGGATTCATATACAGACGCGAAGAAATCTCTGGTGGAAGAAATTGTTCGTCCGTTCGATATCTTTTACGGAGATTCCCTCCGCATCGAAATAGAAAATGTTGCACCCAATGGTCGAGGCTTTTTTAGCAAGACGGGTGAGGGCGATGGAATGCAAAAGGGTTTTGTCTTTATTGTTCGTACAGGCGAACAATGGAGTGAAATGCCGTATTATGTTCGCTGTACTTTAGTTGAAAAAACCTATTCATTTCTTGAAATCATTGGCCAAGAAACGCAAAAAAACATTCCCTCTATTCAAGCTGGGGAAAAACTAACCTTGATCCGTACGGCAGAATTATCTAATCCTATCGATTCCCCAGATTTTTCAGAAGAGAAGTCTTTATCCCACCACGACCTTTAAAGTATTCAACCTAATGAGTTCAACTGATTCCGAAGAGATTACGGATGAAGCCTTGGCTTCTTCGATATCTGACGACGGCAGGCTTTCTTCAGAAGCTTTTGAGCCAGGCGAAGAAGGAATCGTGGAGGCAGGTATTCCACCACAATCGACTGACCCAACAGATTCTGAGGAATTAAAGGAAGAACCTTTTTCGGTAGGAGACTTTGATGCCGACATGGTAATTGAAGAAAAGCCCTCGGTTATACAAACACCCGACGACTCGCCTGTGGAGTTAGAATCTCGAGTTGCGGTTACAAAGAATACGCCTTCTGTTCCATCGCCTAGCGTTGAAGATACTTCCAACAACCTGCCAGCAGGAGAGGTGGCTGAGTTTCGTAAAACATTATCGGCTCTTTCTCGACAATTAGAGGTGGACCGATTGACCTTTCTTTATCAACAACTTCAAGCAGACGGCAATGAACTGCCCGCCTTGGATAGGATCGCATCGGACATTCGTGGAGATTCTCCGCTTCATCCCCTGGGAGATGAAGACTTGTATTCAACCCGTCCACTTTCTCGTTTGCAAGGTTGGATATCTGGCCTTTCTTTTGGAGTGGGCAGACGAGCTAAGAAGTTTTCTCGTTAGTATTTTACCGATGGGCTCGAATCAACTGGAGCCTGAACTAAATTTCTCGGTCATTATTCCAGCCTACAATGAAGAGGAGTATTTACCCAAGACCCTGGAAGCTCTCAAGCATGCGATAGACAGATTAGCTGGCTTACGGGGGGAGATCATTTTGGTTGATAATCAATGTACTGATCGAACAGCCCAAATAGCAGAGGAATTTGGCTGCATTGTGATCAAGGAACCGGTAAGGCAAATTGCAAAAGCTCGTAATAGTGGTGCCCGAGCTGCTCGCGCACTCAATTTAATTTTTGTTGATGCAGACACATTGGTTCCTCCGTCCACATTCGCCCAGGCAATTGAGTCTCTTAACGGTGGAGAGGTCGGTTGCGGAGGAGCTCAGTTAGTTTTGGACGCGTATCCTGCTCGTTGGTTCGCTGGTCGATTTCTTCCAGGTGCCTGGAACTGGATATCAAGAAAATTTAAATTGTTCGCCGGGAGTTTTATCTTTTGTCGTGCAGAATTATTTTTCGAGTGTGGTGGATTTCCTGAAACTCATTTTGCGGGTGAGGAAATCGTACTTTCGCGCAAACTGAAAAAGGAGAGCCGAAAAAACGGGAAAAAAGCGATAATTATTTCAGACCCTCCTGTAATTTCTTCAGCTCGAAAATTGGCTTGGTATAGCGACCTTGCCATCTTGCGCTTGGTCCTTCCTTTGATGGGTATGCCTTTTTTTTTAAGAAGCCAGAAAGCTTGCCGGTTTTGGTATGATCGACCAACAAAGGATTGATTTTTAGTCAAAGATCGAATTGTAATGTAATGGTAAAAGATATGTCTTTCCGTAATTTAACATGTTCATTTATGATTCTATGTTTTCTCATAGCATCTTCTTGCTCCAGAAAACATTCAGATTCCCTGCCTGTCAGTATTGTAGAATCCACTGGGGGGAGTCGGCCTCCTGCGTATGTCCAGAAGGCTTGGGATGCCCGTTACAGCTACGATTCTGATCGAAGGTTGCTGGTTCCTGAATATGCTGGTTCACGATGGGGTGCGGTTCAGCAATATAAAGAAGAAGGCAAACTTGAGTACCAAGACTGGTGGGTGAGAGATGTCCGCTCGGAGGACTTGGAAGCCAGTCCTGACACATCCATAACCTCTTATCTCGATGATGATGGCAACCTAACACTCATCGTTCAGAATGTTGATTCAGATGCAAATGAAAGTGAAGAGTTCTCTCCTAGTGTGAACAGTACTTTTGATCCTATTTCGGACGATTCTTCCCCTTTTCCTCCGGCACAAGAGGAAGCTCCTTTTGAACCTTCCCCCTTTTCGCCGTTTTAAAAATCAGTACTTTTTGATCTCCCCCATGGAAGCAAAAAGGGGAGGCGGATCATATTCGTCCTCATCTCCTCTGGGGTAATTGGAAGTTTCTTTATTTTCTTCTTTAGCTTTCAATTTGGGGTGCGTGGTCGAAGCTTTGGGAAGGAATGTTTTACTTGCAAATTTTGTGGTCGTGGTAACTTTTGCGAGTTTTTTCTTAGATCCTTTTTTTTGATTTAGTGCACCTACCGATCGCAACCACACACGGCTAACAAGAATATTTTCATCATCCTGAACAAACTCCCTTAATTGTTCCCACTTAATCTTTGCAAAACACCCCGCTCCCTTGGTTTTTCCACTGCCAGTTTTCCTCGGGGTTCCATCTTTATTCAGGGTTGCTGCCATAATTTACAATCAATAGAAGGCATTCTTGGCGGAGAAATCAATCCATCTTTATTCCCAATCCTTGCACCGCAGATCAAACTCGGTGGATAAAAGTATCATTAAGTGGCGATTCCGTTGATTCCCGCACAAACTTTCTTGGCTGGTTGGCGGACAAACTTTCGAGAATTTTGAACACCCAGTCGACCTGTTCCTCAATATTCAAATTAAGGGAAAGCTGTTCTGCATTTATTGGGCACTCTGGGTTGGCCGACATCCAGTCTTCTACTTGTTTGCGTACCGCCAAGATCCGTGCAGCCGCTTTTTTACCTGCTTCCACACCGGGTTGGTGGTATGCATTGATTCCTATCATAGTGGCATAGTATCCAACTGCCCGCTCGTATAGAGCAATGAGCATTCCTACTGACCTGGCATCAACCTGATCAATGGTTAGGGTAATGGAGCGTCTTCCCTTTTCCAGGAGGGCATCACGTGTTCCAAGAAAAAAGCCGTGCAAATAGTCGCCCGAATTCATTCCAGATTCATCGACCTCTACCGATTCACCTTCACGGTGCTTTAAAACCTCGATAAAGGTGGCAAAAAAATTGGGGATCCCTTCGCGCAGTTGCTGAACATAAGCATGTTGATCGGTGGAGCCTTTATTTCCGTAGACCGCAATTCCTTGGTTTACCTTCTTTCCTTCGAGGTTCATTTCCTTACCCAAAGATTCCATGATCAATTGCTGCAAATACTTGGCGAACAATTCCAATCGGTCTTTATAGGGTAGAATGACCATATCCTTCGCACCAGTGCCGGCAGTAAGCCAATACCAACTCAGTGCAAGCATGGCAGCTGGGTTACGTTGAGTATCCTCCGATCTTGTAAGTTCGTCCATATTAGCTGCACCAGCAAGTAATTGATCGATATCAAAGCCCTGCAGGGCGGCGGGCAATAAGCCAACAGCAGCGGTTTCACTTGTACGACCACCTACCCAGTCCCACATTGGGAAAAAATCTAACCACTTTTCCTTCTCCGAAATTTGATGGAGTTTACTGCCTTGTCCAGTTACGGCTATTGCCTGTTTGCTAAAATCCAGTCCTTCTTTTTGAAACGCAGACTGGGCTTCGATCATTCCATTGCGGGTCTCGGGCGTACCGCCAGATTTTGATATCACAAGCACCAGAGTGGTAGCCAGTTTTTGGCCAATTTGGGACAGAGTAAAGTCCATTCCGTCAGGATCGGTGTTGTCAAAAAAGTGAGCCACCAGATCGTCCCCTGAAGAATTGGCCAGTGCCTTGCCAACAAACTGTGGACCTAAGGCGGAGCCCCCTATTCCAATCACTAAAAGATCAGTAAAAGAGCCACTTGGACTCGTTAGTTCGCCAGTTTTTACACGGCGGGCGCACTGTTTTACCTTCTCTAGGGTATTCCGTATGTCCTCAGTCATTTCGGAAGTGGGGGCAAGCTCGGGTTTACGCAGCCAGTAATGGCCGACCATCCGGGCTTCATCAGGGTTGGCAATAGCTCCGGCTTCCAGTGCTTTCATTGATGAATAAGCATCTTTTAGGAGGTCCTGGGTTTGGGAGAAATAATCTTGAGGGAATTCAGCGAGTCGAAAGTCCGAGGCGAATCCCAGTTCGGGAAATCTTTGATAAAGGAAGGAGTCCATAGTGAAAAAATTTGAATGGGTTTAAAAAGGTTTAGTGGGTTACAGCCCCAAGGGAAGCAGAGCTTACAAGTTTAGCGTATTTGGCAAGCACACCCCGTTTTTCCTTGGGGCCTGGATTTTGCCAGATTTGTTTACGCCTTTCAATTTCTTCATCGGGCAAGTCTAAGGTAAGTAGGTTGTTTTCTGCATCAATAGTTATGGGGTCTCCATTAACAAGCATACCAATTAACCCACCGACTGCTGCCTCGGGGGTAATGTGCCCGACGACAAAGCCATGGCTACCACCAGAAAATCGACCATCTGTAATAAGAGCGACCTCCTTGCCTAATCCTTTGCCCATGATGGCGGAGGTGGGAGATAGCATTTCGCGCATTCCCGGACCTCCAACTGGCCCTTCGTTGCGGATCACTACTACATTTCCTGCCTGCACTTCCCCGTCAAGAATACCACGTAGGGCTTGTTCCTCAGATTCGTAGACCTGAGCAGTACCGGAAAAATTTAGGCCTTCCTTGCCAGTTATCTTGGCCACGGCACCTTCGGAGGCAAGGTTCCCGTAAAGAATGCGTAAGTGACTATCCTTTTTGATCGGATCCTCAATGGGGCGAACCAGGTCTTGTCCGCTGGGGTAGGGGGCATAGGGCTTGGCGTCGGCAACATTTTCGGCAAGGGTCTTACCAGTTACCGTTATGCAATCGCCATGGAGTAAGCCATGGTCGAGCAAGGTTTTAAGTAAGGGGCGCAAACCACCGATTCGTACGAAGTGAGACATGTTGTACTTCCCGCTAGGCTTGAGGTCGCAAAGTACGGGTACCCGCTTACCAATCTCGGTGAAGTCATTGAGATCAAGAGGAACTTCCGCTTCATGAGCCATGGCGAGTAGATGGAGAACCGCATTGGTGGATCCACCAAGGGCGATGACCACAGTAATGGCATTTTCAAAAGCCTCTCGGGTCATGATGTCACGGGGTCGGATATTTTTCTCAACCAAATTTACCACAGCTGCACCGGCGGCCTTGGCATCTGCGAGTTTGTCTTCAGAGACGGCAAGCTGGGCAGAACTGTCTGGTAAACTCATTCCTAAAGCTTCAATCGCAGAGGACATGGTATTAGCGGTGTACATTCCACCGCAAGACCCAGGACCAGGAATGGCCTTCTTTTCAATCTCAGTCAATTCGTTGTGGGAAATATTACCAGAAGCATGGGCTCCCACTGCTTCGAACACTGATACGATATCTAAGTTTTTTTCTTTGTGGATTCCTGGGAGTATGGTTCCACCGTAGACAAAAATGCCTGGGCGATTGAGGCGGGCAAGAGCCATTACGCAGGCGGGCATGTTTTTATCGCAACCACCAATTGTGACAACGCCGTCCATTCCCTCTGCCCCTACGACAGTTTCGATGGAATCAGCAATGACCTCCCGCGAAACCAAGGAATATCGCATGCCTGGTGTGCCCATACTAATACCGTCGGACACAGTAATCGTACCAAAGGGCAGAGCCTTGCCCCCACTGCTATCGACTCCTTCCACAGACATCTTTCCGAGTTCGTCTAAATGAGAGTTGCAGGGGGTGACCATACTCCATGCAGAGCATACTGCAACTTGAGGTTTCTTAAAGTCCTCATCTTCAAAGCCAACTGCACGAAGCATCGAGCGATTGGGGGCACGGTCGTCTCCATCTACCACGATGGAAGAAAAATTTCGATTACAGCTCATACTTTTTGTTTTCGTTTATTTTCGTTGTGAAAACGCAGGATATGCGGTTGCATCTTGCCATTGTTTCCGAATTGTTTTTTTGGATATAGGTTTTGAATAAAAGCGAACTAGAATCCCTAAGGGAAGAGATCGATCAAATCGACTCTGAAATCGTCAAGTTACTCAACTTGCGCGTAAGTAAAGCCTCCAAAATTGGCAAAATCAAGAAACTTTCTGGGGTCGACCCCTATGATCCTGCCCGTGAAGAACAAGTATTTGAAAAGCTTGCTGGTTACAGTGAAGGACCTTTGCGAGAGGGGTCTCTACGCACCGTTTACCGTGAAATCATTTCTGCCTCCATCGCTTTGGAGAAAGACATGGTTATTGGTTACCTTGGGCCTGAAGCCACCTATACCCATCAGGCGGCAGTAAAAAATTTTGGATCAGGACTGGAATACCAGGCACTGCCCGATATTCCTGACGTATTCAGTTCAGTGGAAGCAGGGCATTGTGATTATGGGGTGGTGCCAATCGAAAACTCAAGTGAAGGGGCGGTTAATCGTTCACTTGATTTATTAGTCGATTCCGAACTTACGATTATTGCCCAAGTCTTTTTGAGGGTACGTCACTGCCTTTTTAGCCAATCTTCACTAGCAGATATTGGCGAGGTTCGTTCGAAGGATCAGGCCCTTGCCCAATGTGCTGATTGGTTGCGTACCCATCTTCCTGACGCCCGTCTTGTTCCTGTAAGCAGCACTGCGGAAGCGGTGAGGGAGTGCCGTGCAGAACCGGGAGTTGCTGCCATTGCCGGGGAATTAGCCGGACAAATTTACGAAGTTCCCATGATCGAAGGGGGAATTCAGGATCGATCGGATAATGTAACCCGCTTTCTCGTGGTGGCCAAACAATCCCTGCCTATGCGTGTAGGTGTTTCCTACCGTACCAGCTTGGTTCTCTCCCTAAACGATGAGGTCGGAGCTTTGCAAAAGGCCCTCAAGCCATTTTCTGAGAGAGGGATCAATCTTTGTAAAATCGAATCCAGACCGAGCAAACGTAAGTCCTGGGATTATTTCTTCTTTGTAGATTTCCTTGGTCATCCCGAAGAAGATGGAGTTTCTCAGGCCCTACATGAATTAAGTAATGCATGTGCCTTTTCCCGTCTATTGGGAAGTTATCCGGAATCGGATTCCTAAAAGAATAACACGGATAGATCCTGCCCCTTGTGTGCATTGCGCATCACTAGAGTCTCAATAAATTGGCGGTTTTCCAAATATTCTTGTTCGCACTTAGAGGTCCAGCGTTTTCTGCCTCCCTTCAACGATTCGCGCAATCCAGAGACCAATAACAAACCATTCATTGCATCACGGGTGGACCGAACAAATTTAAGAACGGATGCATGCACCCACAGGGGGTCAACCAAATGATGCCGGGCATTCCAATGAACATGCCTCAAGTTTCGCTTATTGGGGAAATGAAAACGTACGACTTCATCGATACAGTGCTCAAAGGATTGAACCGTCATTCTATCATTGTCGTCATTTTCCCGCATAAAGGAAAGTGTACTTTGCAGCTGCATTGTTTCTTCAGGCGAAGAAACACTCCCCATTACCATGAATAGAGAGTTTAAATTCTGCAGTCTGGTATAGTCGTCTTTTTTACCCGCCGCTGTTTTCACCCGCCCTTTCCCCACCCAAGTATAAAATTTCCTCGGCGAACCGAGAGAACTGCGTAAAATCCTCGTAGAAACTTGCGTAACGCAACCAGGCAATGGAATCGACAGTGCGCAAACCATGCATCACTGCATCGGCAATTGCACGACTAGGAAGTTCATCATCGAACTCACTTTCGATTCTTCGCAGGGTATCGGTGAGAAGAGCGTTGATTTGCTCGGCATCAATCGGGCGCTTGGAAATCGCACGACGCAGGCTCATTGCCAGTTTCGTTCGATCAAAGCACTCCCGGCTATCATCACTTTTTACCACAGTCAAATCCTCGTGGAGGACTTCTTCTATGGTGCTGAAACGATGCCCGCAAGATTGACATTCTCTTCTTCTTCGCGTCGACGCAACCTTACCGGCCCGCGTTTCCAAGACCTTGACATCAAGGGATGAACACTTTGGACACAGCATTATTAGCTATCGAGAATTCCACTTACCACACACACAAGTATGTTTTAACAATATTTCAGGAAATTCTTCAAGACCATAATTCCACTATCTGTTGCCAAAGACTCTGGATGAAACTGTACACCCCATAGTGGAAGCTCCCGGTGCCGGATTGCCATAATTTCACCTTCATCCGTCTTGGCAGTTACTTCCAACTCTTCTGGCATGCTCTTCGGATCAATAATAAGAGAATGATAGCGAGTGGCTGAAAAGGGATTTGGGAGATCCTTGAATATCTCGGACTCTTGGTGATGAACAGGAGAGGTTTTTCCATGCATCAAACGATCTGCTCGGACAATCTTTCCACCGTAAGCTTGTCCGATACATTGGTGACCAAGGCAAACTCCCAGCAATGGTTTTTTACCAGCCCAATGATTGACAGCCGCTAAGCTTATTCCTGCCTGGTCAGGATCACAGGGGCCCGGAGAAAGAACCAGCCCGTCAAAAGGCTCGATATTAATCTCTTCCAAGGTGGCTTGATCATTACGTATGACCTCGCAAGTTGCTCCCAACTCCCCGAAGTACTGCACCAAATTATAGGTGAAGGAGTCGTAATTATCAATAACGAGCAGGTTCACGGCCGGGCAAATGGGTGAGTAGTTGGAAAATGAATTTAGGAGCCTTGGTAACCTTGTTTTCGTGCCCGTTCCATCAGTCGAAGCCCATTCAAACGGATAAATCCACCAGCATCTTCAGGTTGGTAGTCAGATTCGTCTCCCTCCATTGAAGCAACTGCGGTATCGTAAAGAGAGTAATCCGATTTTCTGCCTACTGTGGTGACATTTCCTTTGTAAAGTTTCAGCCGTACAATTCCACTTACTTTTTGCTGGCTTTGATCAATTAATGCCTGAAGGGCTTCACGTTCGGGAGCGTACCAAAATCCGTTGTAAATGAGTTCGGCGTAGCGAGGGATCAAGGAATCTCGCAGGTGCATCAAGTCACGATCCATAGTCAAGGTTTCCAATTGCCTGTGCCCGTGTAGAAGAATGGTGCCTCCAGGGGTTTCGTAGACTCCACGACTTTTCATCCCCACGAATCGATTTTCCACCAAATCCACCCGTCCAATTCCATGTTTACCCGCTATGGTGTTAAGGGAACGGATAATTTCTGCCGGATTCCCCTTTTTTCCATCAATGGCCACGCAATTTCCCTGGTCAAATTCCAACTCGAGGTATTGGGCTTCATCCGGAGCGAGCATGGGATCGACGGTCAGTTTGTACATCGAACGATTTTCAGGCGTGGTCGGATCAAACCATGGGTCTTCAAGAATTCCGGCTTCGTAGGAGATATGCCAAAGGTTCCGGTCCATTGAGTAGGGTTTAGATGCACTGGCCTCCACATCGATCGAGTGTTCCTTGCAATATTCAATCATTTCTGTGCGCCCAGGGAAACGCTCGCGAAAGGAGGCATCTCGCCATGGTGCAAGAATTTTTAGATCGGGGGCAAGGGCTGAAAAAGTAATCTCGAAGCGGCACTGATCATTTCCTTTACCCGTAGCACCATGAGCCACAGTATCTGCCTGGAATTCTCGGGCGATATCAATTTGAGCCTTTGCAATAAGCGGACGGGCAATGGAAGTACCCAAAAGATATTGGCTTTCATAAACGGCATTTCCACGAGCCATCGGGTAGATAAAGTCCTGAGCAAATTCCTCGACCAGATCAAGAGTTCGGTGGGCTTTGGCTCCCGTGGCCATGGCCTTTTCTTCGAGGCCATCTAGTTCTTCCTCCTGACCAACATCAGCACAGTAGGTAATAACTTCAGCCCCATGATGATGGGCGAACCAGTGAACAAGTACGGAGGTGTCTAAACCTCCCGAATATGCGAGAATCAATTTCATCTTTTTCAGGAATTATGAGGTGATAAAGCGGATAGAATAGCCTTTTGCATATGCAGACGATTTTCTGCCTGGTCAAAAAGAATCGCCCGTTGAGAATCGAGCACTGACTGTGAGACTTCCTCTCCAGGATGGGCGGGCATACAATGCATGAAGAGACAATCCTGTCGAGCAGACTCAAAAGTCGAATCCTTGACCTGGTAGGGTTGCATGGCTTGTAGGCGCCCCTGGCTTTCCTCTTCGCAACCCATACTCACCCAAACGTCCGTGTAGACTGCATCTGCTCCGAGCGCCCCTGCATCGGGGTCGGGGGTGAAGTTCCAGGTTGGCGATAGGTTGTTATCCTGGAGCAATTGTTGGATTTCTTTACCTGGTTTAAAGGATTCCGGACCGCAAAGTGAGATTTCTAAGCCAAATAAAGCACCAGCTAAGATCCAGGAATTTGCCATATTACAGGAGGTGTCCCCAAAAAAGGCTAATTTTTTACCCTTTAATCCTTCAAGTGATGTATTACCGTCTGACCATTTTTCCAACAAGGTCATACAATCTGCATAAATTTGACAGGGATGTAAAAAATCGGTGAGGGCATTGACCACTGGAATAGATGTATGACGGGCAAACTCTTCTATCAATTCATGTCCGTGTGTCCGGATGATCAATCCGTCAAGAAAGCGCGAAAGTACTTTAGCTGTATCTTCGATGCTTTCACCCCGACCAATTTGGGTACTCGATTGATCCAGGATGAGGGGATTTCCCCCGAGTTCACGAATACCTACTTCAAAGGAGACCCGTGTTCGTGTGCTTTGCTTGTAAAAAAGCATTCCCCAACTTTGACCGGCAAGATCCTTTGTTGGTCGCTGAGCCCGGGTATTTTTCAAATCGAAAGCGTTGGCAAAGATTTGCACCACTTCTTCTTTTTGAAAGTCATTTTCCTGTAAAAAGTTTCTCATAGCAAAAATATTTAGTCCAATTTGATTTGGGCGAGTCCGGACCTTAAAATGTTGAGCGCTCGCAAAATCTCATCATCTTTTACGGTAAGGGGGGGGAGCAGACGCAAAGTATTTCTCGCAGCACCCACCGCAATCAAACCGTTTTCCCGAAGGTTGGCAACGAGGAGAGATGGATCAAAATTAAGGCCAAGACCAAGCATCAGTCCTCTGCCTTTAATCTCGGTAATTTTCTGGGGGAATTGGGCAGCGAGATTTTGCAGTCCAATTTTAAATCCTTCCCCTTTTGTCTTAGCTTGTTCGATTAAATTTTCATTCTCGATAACGTCTAGCACCGAATGAGCCGCAGTGCAGGCTAGGGGGGAACCGCCATAAGTTGTTCCATGACTGCCCGGAGTAAATAGTTGGGAGTGTTGTTGATCTACCCAAATCGCTCCAATGGGGAAGCCCCCGCCCAATCCTTTTGCCATGGCGATTGCATGTGGTCTAGTTCCCGATTTTTGGTATCCCAAAAATTCACCTGTCCGTGCTATGCCCGCTTGGACTTCGTCCATGAGAAAGAGGAGATTGTGTTTTGAACAAAGAGTTTCCAACCCCAAAAGAAACTCGTCGCTAGCGGCTTCTAATCCGCCTTCTCCTTGGATGGACTCGACAAGTATAGCAACGGTTTGACCGTCTATAGATTGTTCGAAATCACTAAGATCGTTGTAACGGCAAAATACAAAACCCGGAAGGAGCGGTTCAAATCCCTGCCGATATTTGATCGATTCGGTCGCGGATAAAGCTCCAAGGGTACGACCGTGAAATCCATTGGTCGCAACGAGCACCTTCGACCGCTTGTTTTTTGTTTGATTACCATGCAAGCGGGAAAGTTTGATTAAAGCCTCATTCGCCTCTGCACCACTATTACAAAAAAGGATTTTCCCGGGACCGATTTTTTTGACCAGTCTTTCAGCGAGTGAAACCTGCTCGGGGATAGAAAATAAGTTAGAGCAGTGAACGAGTTCGGCACTCTGTTGCTGGATATTTTTCACCCAGTGGGGATGGCTGTGTCCAAGGTTGGTAACGGCAATTCCTGAAGCAAAGTCTAAGTACTCTTTACCTTGAGAGTCCCACAGGTTGGATCCCTTCCCCCTGACAATTTCCAGGGGCGGTGGGGCATAGTTTCCGATAAGGAATTCTTGATGTTTTGGAAGATCCATCTATTCAGGCATGGACAATTTCCGTACCAATCCCCTGATCGGTAAAGATTTCCAATAATATACTGTGCGGCATCCTACCATCGATAAAGTGAACCCGGTTTACGCCTGCTTTTAGAGCTTCCACTGCACTGGTAACTTTTGGGAGCATGCCGGCGGAAATTACCCCTGCCTCTTCTAGTGGCTTAACCTCGCTAATCGCCAGGCTGGAAAGAAGGGTTGAGGGATCCTCTGGATTCCTCAGTAATCCAGGTACGTCAGATAAGTAGACTAGTCTACGAGCCCCAAGAGCCATGGCGACTTGGGATGCAACATTGTCCGCGTTTACATTGTAACAAACGCCTTGGCTATCCGATGCGGTGGACGAGAGAATTGGCATTTTGCCCGCATCCAAAGCCTGGATGATGGGATCGGTATTAACCTGGTTCACCTGACCGACAAAGCCTAAATCGTTCTTGGATTGAAGTTTTTCACAGGACAATACCTGCTTGCCGGGAAACCTTTGAACTTCACAGTCATGCGACGATACAAAGTCTGCGACCTCCCGGTTAACTTGTTCATTGAGAACTGAATCTACAGCATCGATGGTTTGCTCATCAGTTACACGGAGCCCGTCGATAAAATGTGCTTGAATACCTCTATTTTTTAATTCCCGGGTAATTGCTTTTCCTCCGCCATGGACTACCACCACCTTGATTCCAACAAAATTGAGAAAGACTAAATCTTTGGCCACGCCTGAACGCACTTCCGGATCAGGGGAGTCCATGAAGCTTCCCCCGTATTTGACCACAAAAATTGAGCCCCTAAATCTTCTAACATAGGGGAGGGCCTCCATTAAAATACGGGCCTTTGCCTGACTTTCTTCATATGCCACCATCAGTCTTATTCGCTTTTATTGTAGTTAACGTATTCTTCGCTTAAATCATTTGACCACAAAACCGCTTTACCTGAGCCCGAGTTGAGGTGAATCTTGATAACAAAAGATTTTGCGGAAACGATTTCTTTCCACTTATGCTTATTTGAGGGGAGGGGCTTACCTTTTTCCACAGCGGGAACATCGTTGTACCATAGATCAAACTTTTCAAAGTCAAGGCCGACCCGTGCATAGCCCGCAGCATCGACAATTCTTCCCCAGTTCGGATCAGATCCATACCATGAGGTTTTAACGAGCAGTGAGTTGGCAATACACCTGGCCACAAGGTCGGCGTCTTGATCACTGGAAGCTCCATTCAATTGGAGTTCCACAAATTTGGTGACCTTTTCACCGTCCGTTACACATTTCCGGGCGAGGCAGGTACAAACCTGATCAACCGCTTCTTGAAATTTGGCAATCGTATCTACAGATTCTTTTTCAATATCTACCCTTGTTGATCCGTTAGCTAAAATAAGTACGCTATCGTTGGTACTCATGTCCCCATCTATAGTCATTCGGTTAAAGGAGTTATTCACTGCCTTATCCAAACACTTTTTGAGAAAGCTGGCAGAGGCAAAGGCATCTGTGGTCAGAAAGGCCAGCATGGTAGCCATGTTGGGTTGAATCATACCCGCACCCTTTACTGTTCCTCCAATGGTTACTTTTCCGGAAGAAGTTTCAATTTGAGCAGAGCATGACTTCGTCCGAGTGTCAGAAGTAAGGATTGCTTCCTGAAAAGCCTTGCCGCCATCCAATTCGTCAAGCGTATCCTGGCAAGCTTCAGTGATTCCAGCAGTTACTCGACTCATGGGCATCTGCACGCCTATTCGACCGGTTGAGCAAACCAAAATTTCTTTGGAGTGCACCTTTAAATGCCTCGCTGTTTCCGATGCCATTTTTGCGCAATCCAGGTCTCCCTGTTTGCCAGTGCAGGCATTAGCATTTCCACTATTTACTACAACGCCGTGAAAAACCTGTTCCTGTTCATTCAATAAATCCATGCAATATCGAACGGGGGATGCTTTGACGTCGTTAGTCGTAAATGTACCTGCTGCCGTACATGGCCGTGGAGAATAAATGATACCAAGATCTAATTTTCCATTATTTTTCCCCATGATATTGGCAGGCACTCCAGAAGCATAAAAACCTTGGGCTTCAGTTATGCCGTCACAGTCCTGATAAAACTTCATGACAGTCCGCAATCTTCTTCGTACCCGTTGCACAGGTTCATCGACTGTACAGCTTGACCACCCGCTCCTTTAAGCAGGTTATCTTCCGCGGAACAGATAATGTAACGATTGGTCCTGGAGTCTTCCTGTACGGCCAAGTCGATTCGGTTCGTTCCTACAACCCGTCCAGTTTCAGGCAGGTCTCCATTTTTAAGTATTTGCACAAAAGGCCTCCCGGAATAGGTATCCTCCCAACACTTGGTAATTAACTTAGCATGAAGTCCACCCTTGGCTCGTACGGAAATTGTTGAGCAAATTCCCCGGTTCATCGGACCGAGGTGCGGGTGAAATGATAAGACAATTGATTTCTGAGCAAACTGACTTAATTGCTCTTCAATTTCAGATAGATGTCGGTGTTTGGGAAGCCCGTAAACTCCTGCACTTTCGTTTCGTTCGCAAAACAAGAGATGCTCGGAAGCATTTTTACCAGCCCCACTAATTCCACTAATCGAGTTTACAATAATGTCACAGGTCTCGATCAGACCGCTTTTTAGTAGGGGTGCAAGGGGGGTGATGATACTTGTTGGGTAACAGCCAGGAGATGCAATGAGAGGAGATTTCTCCCATGATAATTCATGGAGCTCTGGAAGGCCGTATTGTGCTTTCGGTAACCAATCAGGAGATATGGGTGTAGAGCCGTAATATTCCTGATAAAGTTTGGGGTCATTTAACCTAAAATCCGCAGACAGATCGATTACCTTTTTTCCAGCCTCGACTAAAGGGACTGCATATTCCGCAGCTGTACCATGTGGCAGAGCCAAAAAGAAAAGTTCGACCTCTCCGTTTAGCAAGCCTGCCAGCGAAGGATTAGTGAATTTCAGGGATTGACCAACTTTTCCAACCCTTGGAATTACTTGGGAGACAGACTTTCCAGCGTGTGCTCTTGATGTAATGGTGCAAAGCTCGATCTTAGGGTGTCGAATAAGCAAAGAGACAAGCTCTTGTCCGGTATATCCGGATGCTCCGATAATACCTGTTTTCATAGTCGTTGAAATTTGATGAGGAAAATTATAAAAAACAAACCCCTCGGTTGGAGTTCCGAGGGGTTAGGTAAAGGATGGGTAAGGAAATAAAAATTATCTCTTTGAAAATTGAAACCTTTTACGGGCCCCTGGTCGGCCGGGTTTTTTACGTTCGATTTTGCGAGGATCTCGTCGAAGATGACCTGCTTTTTTAAGAGGAGAACGAAGTTCACCATCCATCTTCTCGAGAGCTCTTGAAAGTCCGTGACGAATCGCCCCTGATTGTCCGGTGCCTCCACCTCCACGAACAATCACGGTGATGTCTAATTCACCAACTTTTTCAACAGAGACTAAAGGTCCGAGAACAGCTTTCTTTTGTTGCTCAGTTGAACAGTAGTCGCTGATGTCACGGTTGTTTATAATGAAATCTCCGGAACCTGGGCGTATGCGGACTCGAGCGGTGCTGGTTTTGCGTCGCCCGGTGGCAATAAATTCTTCTGTCTTTGATTTTGCACTCATATTAAAAATTAGGAAAGGAGAGGAGAGGGTTGCTGGGCTTCGTGTTCGTGTTCTTCCCCACGAAAAACTCGTAAACGTGTAAGCATGCCCGAAGAGAGTTTATTTCTGGGCAACATTCCCTTGACTGCATTGGTAATAATAAATTCAGGACGATTCTCGCGAAAATCAGCAACGGTACGGTATTTTTCGTTACCCATGTAACCTGAGTAGAACATATATTGCTTTTGCTCTTCCTTTGATCCGGAGAGTTTAACCTTCTCGGCGTTGATAACCACAACATAATCGCCAGTGTCGACATGCGGGGTATAAGTGGGTTTGTTTCTCCCCCTTAGTGCGTTGGCAATCTGTACAGCCAGACGCCCCAAGATTAGGCCAGAAGCATCAACAATCTTCCAGTCGTGGGTTACAGTTTCCTTTTTAGCCAGGGTAGTCTTCATCAAAAATAAGTGAAAAGATAAGAAAATGAATTAAATCCTGACCTTCGTCAACCGAACAATCGGATAAAAAATTGGAAGTGATTAAAATTGACCAGCACCGAGGTCATTCAATGTTTGGTCGTAAAACTTACTACCGTATCCCATGACACGGTCGGTATTATCAAAAACAACGGGCATGTAACGTTTTTCAACTTCCTTGTCGGAGAGGGTGCCTTCGTTTCCACCTTTGCGAATTTTGTAAAACCATACGCTGCCCCAATCGTATCCTTCCACATAATTAGCGATTCCAGATAGACTAAACACCTGTGCTTTGGTCATCCCAACGGAAAGCCCCATCAAGTTTTCGATATTTTTACTTACTGCAGCATCAGCGTCAGCAAAAGGATTTCCTCCACTGCGACCAAGTCCTCCTGAGCTTTTAAAACAACCAACCAAGGAAATGAGGCAACTAAGTGTGCCAAATATCAAAAATTTGCTAAAGTTCCTCATCATGGTAAATTTTTTACCTCATCCCGTACATTCGGGGCAATCTCAATTTACACGGTTCTTGAAATGCCCAAAAAATTACACGGTGGTAAGTTTTTCTAGGGTTTGATAACTGCGTGCTATCATCTCCCTTGGGTCATCCAAAAGATTAGCGGAAGCCAAAGCATTGTCCAAAAGTTGATTCGCTACCAGTAGGGCTGTTGGCTCATCTTTTTCCATGAGTTTGAATAACCCGTGAATAATCGCATGGTTTGGATTAATCTGGAATTTTACTTTACTAGCAGGCATTTCGCCTTCTGGACCCTGCATCATTTTCATGATCCGGCGGGCAGAAGCACCCCCCATCCCATCCTCTCCAACAACGCAGACGGGGCTATTGATTAATCGTTCGCCTGTTTCTACTTCGGATACGCGGTCTTCCAAGGATTGCTTGATCCACTTGGATAGCTTTTTTACGGCTTTTTCATCAAGGGCTTCACCGGTTGGTTCTTGATCTAATTTTTCTAGTTTTAATTCATCTGAATCGGCAGAAATAATTTTCTTTTCCTTAAATTCGCGCAGGGATTGCATGACATACTCGTCAACCGGTTCGGTAAGAAGTAGAACCTCATATCCGCGTGCTTGCAGGGCTTCGAGGTAGGGACCTGATTCAATTGCTTTACGGTTTTTTCCATAAAGAAACAAAATATCTTTTTGATCTGCAGCCATTCGATCAATGTAGGCTTCCAATCCGGTAAGTTTACCGTCCTCAGCTGCCGTGGATTCGAAACGCAATAACTTGGCCAAATCATCCTTGTAGGTGAAGTCAGTTGCCACACCTTCTTTAAGAAGTACTCCATATTCTTTCCAAAACTCCAAAAATGTGTCCTCTTCTTTCTTCGCTTGTTCATTAAGAAATCGAAGGAATCTTTTGGTCAAAACTTGGCCTAGTTTCTTGAGCAGTTCGCTATCCTGCATGGTCTCTCTTGAAACATTCAGAGGAATGTCAGAACTATCAACCACACCTTTTAAGAATCTCAACCATTCTGGAAAAAGGCTTTTTGGCTCTGCATCAATTAAGACTTTCCGGCAGTGTAAGGCTACTTTGTTCTCGCTTCTAAACATCCCCATTTTTTCCATGTTTCGTTTGGGTACGAAAAGTAGGGAGTTGATTTCCAGTGGGGCGTCAGCACTGAAGTGCAAACGCATCAATGGCGAATCGTAGTCATTGGACTGGAACTTGTAGAACTCTTCGTACTCTTCGTCCTTAATCTCTGATTTCGAGCGCAACCAAATGGCATCCACCGTATTGACCTTCTCACCATTTACCGAAACGGGGAACTGGACGAATGCAGAGTATTTTTTGACAATATCCTTGATTCGATCCTCTTTCGAAAACTCTTCAAACTCGTCCTTTAGTTGAATGACGATCTTAGTTCCTCGGCGCTGTCCATCGGTTTTATCAATTGAATATCCACCACTACCATCGCTTTCCCAGCACAATCCTTCGCCCTCTTTTTGCCAGGTGCGAGTGTAAGCCTTTACTGAGTCCGACACCATAAATACACTGTAAAATCCAACTCCAAACTTTCCAATCAAGGACTCATTCTTTTCTCCTTCGCTTTGCAAAGCATTCAAGAATTCCTTCGATCCGGAATGGGCAATAGTACCAAGGTTTTTAACTAATTCCTCTTCTGTCATCCCGATTCCAAAATCCTGGATAATCAACTGTTTTGCTGAATCGTCAGTACTCAGGTTGATTTCGAGTTCTAAATTGTCATCAAGAATATCTTTCTCCGTAAGTTGAGTACGACGTAATTTTTCGAGTGCGTCGGATGCGTTAGAAATTAATTCGCGAACAAAGATTTCCTTATCTTTATATAGCGAGTTTACAACAATATCGAGAACCTGCTTGGTCTCGGCTTTGAATTCATGAGTGGTTGCTTGTGTCATGGTAAAAAGGATCAATTATGGATTATTTAAAAGAGAGCTTCAAGGAATTATCACAGATGTGTAAGTTTATGATATATTATTTTTTGATTTTTTTAGTTTTTTTCGGAAATGTTCATAAGCCTGGTTGATCTCCTTGGCTTTTTTTTCGGCTACTTCCTGAATCTCAAATCCAAGGGCTGAAACTTTGTCTGGGTGGTACTGAGCAATAGCAATACGGTAAGTTGCCTTAACTTTAGCGAAATCTTGAATCGCATCCTTTTCCAAACCAAGGACTTCGGCCATTTCAAGATCTTCTACTTCAGGAAAGAAGGCTTTCTTTGCCTCCTTGGTTTTATCTGAATTGTCTTCTTCGGATTTGCTATCTTCTTCAGTTTTGGTCTCCGTTTCCTCTTCTTCCTCTGGAATAAAATTCTCAGTTTTTTGCGGCCCCTCATTTTCTGGGCCCATTTTTTGGTAATTTTCGGAACCCATCGATCCAGCCCCTTGATTCTCTTTTGTCCCTTTTTTGTTTTCAGGTTGGATACCTAGAAAAAAGTCGAACCGCCAGAGCATCCACCAGCAGGAACAGAAAATTACAGCCCATGAGATCTTGGCCAGTCCATTGGTTATTCCATTGGGTGCCCACCCGGTTAAGTTTCTCCAACCCGACCAATCGTGATAATGGGCAAACAAAGAAGTGCTAAAATAGTGGGCGGTGAGGTAGGACAGTCCGAGTGCGAGAATTCCGCCGTACAAAGCCGTACTTGTCCAAGATTTTGCAAACATCAAAATTTTAATGGGGGTATCTGACCAGAGCAGGTTTTGTAAAAATAAAGAATTAACCCACCAAGAATGATGTAGATCCATCTTTTCGCCGTTTTTTTTTCTTTCATCAAGGGAAGATTCGAATGAATGCTAAGCGGAAGTGGTGGTAGGGGTCGGATTCGAACCGACGAACGCCGAAGCGGGCGGATTTACAGTCCGCATCCTTTAGCCACTTGGATACCCTACCTTCAAAGGAAAGACGCATTATGAATCGGCTGGCCAAACTGGCAAGACGATAGTCGCATATAATAAGATTTACATCCTTGCTTGCTCAAATTTACTTCCACAGTTTTACTTAAATTGATGTGTCCTTTTAAAGGAAAAACCGTAGTTGGGATAACCGGAGGAATCGCCTGTGGAAAAACCTCTGCACTGGAAAGGTTTAATAAATTGGGGTGGGCTGTGGTTTCTGCAGATTCTCTCGTTGCCGAAATTTTGGCAACCAACTCCGAAGTTAAAAATAATATTCGCCAACGATGGGGTGGGGTGGGATTTGATTCTTTCGGAAATATTGACAAACCCGCGATTGGTCGAATAGTGTTTAAGAAAGATTCAGAAAGAAAGTGGATCGAGAACCTGCTTCATCCTATTGTTCGTTCCTTATGGACTACTTTCATTCAATCTTGTTCTTCTGAAAAGTGCCTAGTTGAACTACCTCTTTTGTTCGAAAACAATTTACACACTCAATTTACCTGCGTCGTTACCATGTATGCGTCAAATAGCACAATCTACCAGAGATTGTTTCAGCGAGGACTCTCCCTTGAAGAGGCAAACGCCCGAATTTCTTCTCAGTTGCCATTAGTACAAAAGGTAAATCGAGCTGATTTTGTCTTGTGGGGTGGTGGAACCAACGATTTTTTAAACCGTCAGGTAGATGCCCTTGCCCCCACCATTTTTTAATGTTTTTCCATTTACTTAAACTATCCAATGCCTGTTAAAAAAAGCACCCGTTCTTCCAAACCGAAAGCCTCTTCAGAAAATGCTGAGGAACCGACTGTGGATTCCAAAAAAAAGAGTAAGAAAGCACCTGCGGACTCCCCCATTGTTCCAGTTGAGCAACCAGAATCTGATGCTCCTGACCGTCAACTCTTTTTCAGTACTGATGGCAGTGAGAGCGAAGAAGAAAGGCCTCGACCCGAAGATGAGAATGAGGTGAAGAGTTCTGAGGAAAAGTCGCCCAACCAACCAATACCTGCAAAGCAAGAGAAAGCAGACGACGGAGGAGAGGGGAATCCTGTGCCAGCTAAGGGGAACTCGAATTCCCCGGGCCAGGGTCGTGGCAAACCCAATCACCCTAACCACCCAAGGCAACCGGGGCATCCACATTCTGCCCCTGGTCAAAAAAAGTTAACCTGGCAGGAAAAAAAGAAACTTCGAAAGAAACCCAAGTTTAAAAAGCCTCAAAGACTGCCCTACGAAGAAACAGAAGCAAAACCCTTGCAAATTGGTCAACTTCTTGATTCTGAGACATTAAAAACAGACGAAGAAATTGCCAAGATTCTTCAACCCTTACTGGAATCGGGCAAGGATTGTCTGAACTTAGACGAATATCTTTCTTTAAACCTTACAGAGTTAACAGAAAAAATCTCAAAGTTATCTATCGAAGAAGATCTCCCTGCTGCACCTTTGCGTGAAGAGTTAGTTGATGCTCTTTTGGCTTTCTGTCTCAAAAGCGAAACCCCGGTGTCTCTTTCAGGCATTGTCCAGATAATGGAAGATGGACATGGCTTCATCCTTCAAGAAAAAGAAAACTACCGTCTAAAGTCTCAATCTGCTTTTATTCCGGCCCTTTTGGTTCGCAGCTATGGATTAAAAACTGGTCATTTTGTGAAAAGTTTAATTCGGGCAAAAATGGAAGAGTCCACCTGCCCGATTGTTTTACAAGTAGACGAAGTTATGGGAGTTTCTCCTGAGGAAGCCACGCGGGTAACTCCTTTTACCGAACTTACGCCTTACTATCCCCTTAAACGTATGTATCTTGAAACCCATCACGAGGTAGAGTGGGACAATGTCGCGATGCGGGTAGTCGACTTAGTATCTCCTGTGGGTTTTGGGCAGCGAGGACTGATTGTGGCTCCTCCAAGAACGGGAAAGACAATTTTACAGCAAGCAATTGCACGGGCTTTAAGACAAAACAATCCTGAGGCTCATTTAATTGTACTTCTCGTGGATGAACGCCCGGAAGAAGTTACCGACTTTCGTAGGCAGGTACCCGATGCTGAGGTCATTGCATCCACCTTTGATGAAAGTGCTGAGAGCCATGTGCATGCTGCGGAAATTGTGATCGAAAAAGCCCGCCGCATGGTCGAACATAATCAACATGTTGTAATTTTGCTTGATTCCATTACCCGAATGGCCCGTGCCTACAATGCCACTATGCCCAACAGTGGGAAAATCCTCAGTGGTGGGGTGGAGGCGACCGCCTTGCAACGCCCTAAACGTTTCTTTGGATCTGCCCGTAATATAGAGGGTGGGGGAAGTTTAACAATTTTGGGCACAGCTCTGGTCGAAACTGGGAGTAAGATGGACGAAGTAATCTTTGAAGAATTTAAAGGTACCGGAAATATGGAACTCCACTTGGACCGCGAGCTTTCCAATAAGAGAATTTTTCCAGCTCTCGACTTTGAAAAAAGTGGTACTCGCAAAGAGGAATTGCTCTACCATAAAGACGAATTAAACAAAATTTATGCCCTTCGACGATCGATGAAAGGAGTGCCTCCTGCCGAAGCGATGGAGATGTTTATCCAAAGGGTAAAGAAGACAAAAAATAATCCGGAATTTCTGATGGGATTGGGTAGGTAACTTGTCCAGGCTTTTCAAACTTTTGAACTGATGAATGCAACGGAAGAATTTTTGACCGAAGCTTTTAAGGAACAAGGTTTAGCCAGCCAAGAGTTGATCGATCAGGTACTGGCAGAGGTAAAAGCCCAAGATCCTGGTGAAACCTCTGGTGATGAAGGTCTGGATTTCATGAATTTGCTACTTGGTAAGTTGGAACTGTCCAAAGAAGAGGTAGTAAATTTCCTTGGCTCGGAGTTGGATATGGAGGTTGTAGACATGGCAGGGGTAAGCCTGACCCCGGAAGTTATTGGCCTGTTAAATTCCGAGCATGCCCGGTTCTATGAGGCCATTCCTTTGGGGACAGATGGTGCCTCTATTGATGTTGTATTAGGCAACCCTATTGACCAAGACGGTATTGATAACCTCGGTCACTTGTTTGGGAAACCGGTTAACCCTAGGGTCGCTTATCGGGCAGATGTACTCGAATCAATCAATCAGCTTTACGGTTTGAACGAGAAGGAAAAGGAGAAGGATTTCCTCGACGGGTTGGGTGGCGGAGATATTCAAATTGAGGACAATGTCCGCCCGGAAGATGTTAGTGAAGAAGATGCCCCTATAATTAAATTTGTCCATTCTGTCATTAAGGATGCTTTAGAGAAACGGGCATCTGACATTCATATGGAACCCTTGGAGAAAAAATTTCGCATTCGTTTTCGCATAGATGGCAAATTGATTGAGCAGCAGGACCCTCCAAAGCGTCTTCAGCCTTCAATTCTATCCCGAACCAAGTTAATGGCCAATGTCAGCCTGGCCGAGAAGCGTGTACCCTTAGACGGGAGAATCAATGTAAAAGTCGGCGAAAAGGTAATTGATCTGCGCGTTTCCACGCTACCCACTGTGCATGGAGAGAGTATAGTAATGCGGATCCTGGATAAAGAAAGCCTGAGCTTAGGACTTCCCCAGTTGGGTTTCTTTTCGGATGACCAGACAATCTTCGAGCAGGTTATTAATTTACCAGATGGAATTTTCCTCGTTACCGGGCCCACGGGCTCGGGGAAGTCGACTACTTTGTACTCCGCACTTAATGCCATTAACAAACCCGACCGAAAAATTATTACGGTGGAAGATCCAGTTGAATATGAAGTCCCTGGTATCAACCAAGTACAGGTCCGTGCGGAAGTGGGGATGACCTTTTCAGCAGCTCTTCGGGCAATGCTTCGACAAGCTCCCAATATTGTTATGGTCGGGGAAATTCGGGATTTGGAAACAGCGGAGATCGCAATTAATGCATCATTAACTGGACACATGGTTTTCAGTACCCTTCACACCAACGATGCTCCGAGCGCGGTTTCCCGATTGGTTGATATGGGAGTGAAGCCGTTTCTCGTTTCTGCCTCACTGCGGGCCGCTCTTGCCCAACGATTGGTGCGTGCTATTTGTCAAAACTGCAAAGGTCCTTACGAGCCCAATTCTGCAGAATTGGCGGTCTTAGGGATTAATGAAGAACAAGCAGCAGGAGCCAGTTTTATGAAGGGCACAGGTTGTCCAAAATGTGGAGAAAAAGGGTACCGGGGAAGAAAGGGAGTATTTGAAATTTTTGTGGTGAATTCAGAGATCGAGGAGATGATTTATAACAATGTGAGCATTGTTGAATTGCGCAACAAGGCTAGGGAGATGGGGATGCGTTCGATGCGTAACGATGGATTCCGTAAGGTCTTGGCTGGTGTCACTACTTTGGATGAGGTCTTGATGGTAACGACCGAAGAGGAATAAGTAGATATGCTATACCTCGATAATAATGCTGAAATTCGCGACCTCTTTCGTGAAGTCGATGGAGTCTCCCAACATGGCCTGGATGAACTCTTCGATCAAGATGTAGTCGAAGGGAAGCGTTCTTTTGCAGATGGCGTAATAGAAGCAGGAATTATTCGCCGGGAAGATTTGTTTGCCTTAATTTCCCAGTACCTCGGGTATGAATTACAGGCTGGCGAACCCGGCGAGGTTGAGTCCGATGTACTCTCAGTTCTCCCTCAGGAAACCGCCCGACAATACGGCGTGGTTCCGCTATATCTTTCTGACCAAGGTATCCACCTTCTCGCACTCGATCCATTTAATGCATCCATTATTGATGATCTCACTTTTGCTCTAAATCTTGAGGTGTTGATCGTTGTTTGCGATCCCGTCATGGTTGCCGAGCTGATTAACCGGTATTATGGAGCAGATCAGGCATCGATGGATGATCTGTTGGCCGATACCGGACTCGATAAATTTGCAAACTTGGACGATTCCAAGGAGGGAGATCTGGTGGATGCAGCCAATGAGACTCCAATTATCCGTTTTGTTAATCTAGTTATTCAGCAAGCCATTCGGGCTCAGGCTTCCGATATACACTTTGAACCTTTCGAGGATGAATTTCGTATCCGTTACCGAGTAGACGGTGCTCTCTACGAGATGTCCCCTCCTCCCAAGAGTTTGTCCCTACCCGTTATCTCCCGCATTAAAGTGATTTCTGAGTTGAATATTGCTGAGCATCGCATCCCCCAGGATGGCAGGATTAAGATGACGATTGAGGGGCGGGCGGTTGATTTGCGGGTATCTACCTTGCCCACTCAATTTGGAGAAAGTGTGGTGCTTCGAGTCTTGGATAAATCCGCGGTTAATTTGGATCTTGATAATTTAGGCCTTCCCGAAAATGTAAAATCAGGAATTCGCGGAGCGGTGCGCCGTCCAAATGGTATTTTTATAGTTACTGGGCCTACTGGGTCAGGCAAGACAACGACTCTATACAGTGCATTGCGTGAAGTTAATGAAATTGAAACCAAAATTCTCACTGCAGAAGACCCGGTGGAATATGAGATCGAGGGAATTATGCAGGTTCCCGTTAACCACCAGGTCGGTCTCGATTTTGCCCGTGCCTTACGAGCTTTTCTCCGGCAAGATCCCGATAAAATTATGGTCGGAGAAATTCGAGATATTGAAACTGCCCGGATTGCAGTTCAGGCATCGTTGACCGGACATGTCGTTCTCAGCACCCTCCACACCAATGACGCTCCAGGTGCAATTACCCGTTTGATCGATATGGGGCTTGAACCCTTTCTTCTTTCGGCGTCCCTTGAGTTTATTCTCGCCCAGCGTCTGGTCCGCAGAATTTGTTCAAGTTGTAAGCAAGAATTTGATCCCAAAAATGAAATGTTGCAAAACCTCGGACTTATCCGCAAGGATTTGGGAGATAGGAAGTTTTACTTTGGATCTGGATGTGATGATTGTAGCAATGGCGGATACCGTGGCAGAACCGGTCTGTTTGAGATGATCAAGGTTGGAGATAGTTTTCGTGAATTGATCAATTCTGGAGCCGCGACTTTAGTGTTAAAACAACAAGCGATCGAACAAGGTATGCGTACCTTGCGGGAAGATGGATTACGTTCTATCTTAGATGGTGAAACTACAGTCGAGGAAGTCTTGAAATATACCTAATTTCTGGTCACAGTAATTTTAGAGATGGCAATTTTTGAATATGTAGCAACGGATGCAACGGGAAATTCGGTCGAAGGAACTTTCGAGGCTAGTAATGATCAAGATGCCCGTAATATTCTTGCCCAGTACAACCTGCAGCCGACGAGTTTATCTCAGCAGGGTGTTGCACCCGCACCCACTGCGGTCACCCCTGCCATGGGTCTGGGTGGAGAAAATTCTTCTGCATCAAGTACCGCGGTCAAGAAAGGTAAGAAATCGAGTAAAACTAAAAAGAAGAAAAAAGGAAGTCTTCTAGATATTGAAATTGGGGGTGGTCCAAATAATGAGGACATCTCTGTTTTTACTCGTCAAATGTCTACATTAATTCAAGCCGGCCTTCCCCTTTTGCGCAGTTTGGAGGTCATGATTAAGCAGCAGGAGAAAAAACCAAAATTTAAGAAAATGCTCGAATCTGTTGCAGAAAAAGTATCTTCGGGTGGTACCTTGTCTGATGGTTTAGCGATGTATCCAAAAACCTTTGATAAATTGTATGTTAATATGGTTAGGGCAGGGGAGGCGGGAGGCGTGCTCGATCTTGTGCTTACCAGGCTTGCTCAATTTCAGGAGAAATCTATTCGAACGATTAAAAAAGTGAAATCCGCTATGATCTATCCGAGTGTGATCATGTTTGTGGCTGTGGGGATTGTTACTTTACTCATGATGGTGGTGGTTCCACAGTTCGAATCGATTTTCGAACAAATGCTCAGAGGTGCTCCTCTTCCTGGCCCTACTCAAATTGTGGTGGATATTAGTGATTTATTTTCTTCCAACCCCATTCTGGTGCTGGGAGGAATGGCCGGTTCGATCATGGGGGTTGTTTTGCTTAAAAAAACCAAGCAGGGCTCGAAGGGGTTTGACTGGCTTGGCTTGCATGTGCCTGTGGTCCGGGATGTGGTAAGCAAATCAAATGTTTCACGGATTACCCGTACTTTTGGTACGCTTCTCAGTAGCGGCGTGCCCATTTTACAGGCATTGCAAATTACTGGTGATACCTTGACGAATTTTTTCTTTGTAAAAGCGATGACTAATATTCACAACGCGGTCAGGGATGGTGAATCCATGGCCGTACAAATGGATAGGGAGCCCGTCTTTCCCACCATGGTCACGAGTATGGTGGAGATTGGTGAAGAGACGGGCGAATTACCAGACATGCTTACCAGGATAGCTGACAATTTTGATGAGGATGTTGACAACGCGGTGGCCGGAGTAACCTCCCTGATCGAGCCTGTCATGATCGTTTTCCTCGCAGTTGTTGTCGGGTTTATTGTGATCGCACTGTTTTTACCCATCGTCTCGATTATCGAGAACCTGGGATAGGGTCATTCTTTCTGCTGCCTGATCCAGGCTTCGGCCTTGGTCGGGTCTGTTTGCAACCATGCATCTAGTGCCCGATCAAGAGCTTCTTTACGCATAGCTGGATCAGATATGGACTGAGCCCACCCAGCTGCTCCTTCGGGGTTTCTTCCCTGAATTCGAGAGACGAAATTTGCAATGGCTGGATCAAGCTGAGGGGAGAGAGGTTGGGTGTTTAGCCATTCAGCCGTAGCCACTGGATCAGTCAATGCCCACCTTCCTGACAATTCCGCCATGGCATGCCTTTTTCTTTCTTTGTTGGTCAAATTGTTTGTCCACTCTGCAGCCGCCTCAGGGTCCCTGCTTGCCCACTGGGCGATAAGGTTTTCTGTTACCCGATCTGCACCTGGTTCGGGTGCCATCGATTTTGCCCAATTTGCGGTAGCTTCTAAATCTTGCCGAGAAAGCTTGGCACCTATCTGTCCAAGCACAGTTTCCCGCATTCTGGGATCGTCACTCGGGTAATTTTTGGCCCATTGAATTGCCTTTTGAGGGTCCTGTTTAGCAAATCTTTCGGCGAGCAAACTGGATGCCTGCCAACGGGCAGTTCCTGTTGGCAAACTAAGGAATAAACGATTGGCCGCATCCAAATCCGTTTCCATTAAGCCCTTCACAATTCCAACCAATAAGGGGTTATCTCCTTTCTTCTGCCCGGAATGATTTGCTTGAGCCCATGCAATGGCGGCTTTCTCATCCCTTACCGCCCATCCAGCAAGGGCTTCTGAGATACCAAACCTTTTCTCACTTTTGGCATTCAACGAGTTTGATGCATAGGAAAGGGCACCTTCAGGGTCAAAATTTACCCAACTGCGCATAAGTAACTTCATTTCTAAATGCCTCCCATAACCCTCGGGTAATTCCTCAAAGGCTTTAACCACCTGCTTGACATTGGAACGATCCATTGATCGTACGGCATCAAGGTACGACCCAAGCCGTTCTACAATGTCTCCACCTTGCATAATCCGTTGGAGGTTGGGTGGCATTGCCGGGTTTTTCTCGTATACAAATTCAGTTGATTTGCTCTTTTGTGCCTGGATTAGACTTCCCCTGTCATTTTCTTTTGGTAATGCATCTACTTGTTTTTTTGATACTGAAGAGGCTGAGGGGGGCGTCGTAAATTTTTCGACATTGGACCCCAAGTGAAGACCAAGATAAAAAACAAGTGCTAGCGAAAGTGCCCATGGAAGTCCAATTTTGATAAATGCATTCATTACTCAGAAAATACTAAGCTAGGCATGGAGAAATTTAGGAGCAAGCGGAACTTGCATGTTTACTCCCTGGTCCATAAAGGGCAGGGCAGTCAGAAAAGAATTAAAATTCTTTGGAGACGCTTAAACCAATAACGCGTGGAGAGCCTGCCACTCCAGGGGTGCCTGGAAGGTTATTTACCAGGGATGTGTAATACTCTTCATCGGTAAGATTTAAACCAAACAAATTAAATTCCCATTGGTTCCATTCATATCCAAGATTTGCATCAAGCAAGGTGTAGCTGTTGATCTTTTCAGTTGGATTGTCTCCTGGATGGTTCCAGTAGTGCGTATCTCCAATTGTTTTAGTACCTACCTGTCCATGTAGGCCGTTGTCGAATTTATAGTTGAGAGAAAGAGCAAGTGTGTGTTCTGGAATGAATGACACTTTTTTTCCGACTAAGCCTGAGCCATCAAATTTTTTGTATTCTGAATCACAAAGTCCGTAAGCTAGTGAAAATGTGAAGTTTTCAGAAGGTTTGATAAAGCCCTCTACTTCAATTCCTTGGGCAGTGACTTCATCAGCATTAGCCACATAATAATTTGTGCTGCCTGGAACAGGTAATTCAAATTGATAATTTTCGATATCATTAAGAAACGCTGTTAAGTTCAACCCCCATGATTCTGTGGGAGTGAATAATAATCCAATTTCATACGAAAGAGTTTCTTCCTCTGAGAATGAAATCTGACTTGGATCAGTAGTGTAAGGAGAAAAACCTCCCGGTTTTTCTGCATATGTTGCTCGGATATTACCAATTAATCCTTCTGCAATTTTTCTTTCCCAATTTAAGGAGGGAGAAAAAGAATCAAAGTCATTTTTTTGAGAAATCGAGTCGGTGTATGGAGTGGGAGCTGGAAGGAAATTAAAACCATCTTTGCTACGATTAATTTTCTTTTCGAAATTGTCATAACGCAGACCAAGTGAAAGGTTGTCGTTTTCGGTTAAATCTTTGGCAATAGAGCCGAAAACACCAATGTTTTTAGATTCTAAGTTATAAATGGTTTTCTCTGTCACCCCGAATGACCTAGTAGCATCTCCACCAATTTTACTATCGGAGTAAAAGCCTCCGAGTACCCAATCGATTTCTGAATCTTGTTCTGATTCGATTCTAAATTCCTGTGACCATTCAATTTGATTCTGAATGATAATAGATGTTTGCGCTGGGCTTAACAAGGTATTGACGGTGCTTGAGTCTAAATCTACACGATTTGGATTCATGCTCCAATCATTTCGATTAGTGATTGAAAAGATGTTATAGCCATCGAGTTCAGACTCTAATGTCAAAAATTGTTGGTTCCGGTCGATTTCAGTGGATTCATCGAAATCAGTGGATCGATCATAAAAATCACCCCCATTTCGTAAGACAAGTGGTTGAGCTCCAAGTTCGTGAGTTTCAAAATTAGTACCGAAACCGACTTTTGTACCCTTGCCTCTGTCTAAAGAGAATCGAAGTGATCCATGCCAAGTCTTAGATGTATCGGCATTTCCTGCTGTATTGTTGATATAACCATCGGATAAAGCTCTTTGCAGA
>Ga0206130_10001459_pt1 | contig 34455 bp, 25 predicted proteins | sample Helgoland_Spring_9_FD_148637 | JGI IMG/M metagenome (GOLD analysis project Ga0206130, IMG submission 148637) | Pelagic subsurface seawater microbial communities from Kabeltonne, Helgoland, North Sea - Helgoland_Spring_Bloom_20160512_1 | ecosystem: Environmental > Aquatic > Marine > Epipelagic ...
TTAAAAAAAATTATTATCAAATATAACCATATAATAAAAAAATTATATCTAAATTTATTAATAAATATGATAGAATTTTGACTAATAAGAATCAAACCCTTGGCGAGTTTATTATTGAAAATCAAAAATCTCATCAATACTCTTCAGGAGAACTCTCTTCACTAATTAATTCTATAAGGCTTGCTGCAAAAGTTGTAAATTTTCAGGTAAATAAAGCTGGCTTAGTTGATATAATAGGCGACAGTAACACAATTAATACTCAAGGAGAGGAACAACAAAAATTAGACTTTTATGCAAATGATACATTTATTAATGCATTAAGAAACAGAAATATTGTTTGCGGTATTGCAAGTGAAGAAGAAGAAGATTTTATTTCTATTAATAGTTTGGATAAATCTAATAATAATAAATATGTTGTTTTAATAGATCCACTCGATGGATCATCTAACATAGATGTAAATGTTTCAGTTGGAACAATATTTTCTATATATAAAAGAATTAGTAAAACTGGTACTAAAGTAGTGTTAGAAGATTTTTTGCAAAAAGGAAGTAAGCAGGTTGCTGCAGGTTATATTATTTATGGAACTTCTACTATGTTAGTTTATACTACAGGTTTCGGAGTTAATGGCTTTACATTAAATCCTGCAATTGGAAGTTTTTATTTATCTCATCCTGAAATTAAATTTCCAAAAAATGGAAATATTTATTCAATCAACGAGGGTAATTATTTGCAATTTCCAAAAGGTGTGAAAAAGTATATTAAGTATTGTCAAGATGAAACAAATAAAGCAGCATACACTTCCAGATATATTGGGTCTTTAGTTTCTGATTTCCATAGAAATATGATTAAAGGGGGTATTTATATGTATCCAAATACTTCTAAAAATATCAACGGAAAATTGAGACTTCTTTATGAGTGTAACCCAATAGCATTTATTTGTGAACAAGCCGGTGGTGTTGCTACAGATGGATTTTCAAGAATATTAGATATTATTCCTAAAACTTTACATCAAAGAATTCCTTTTTATTGTGGAAGTCCTTCTATGGTTAATAAATTAAAATCTTTAATGATTAATAATTAATTTTCAATTTTCAAATTTTATATTTGCATCAAATTTAAAAAGTGAGTAATAAAGATATCTCGCAGCTTTTTGTAAAGTCTTTGCAAACGCAAAAACTAAAAAAATCTATTGCCAAAAATGAAAATAATACTCTCCTTAATGGTTTAATAGGCTCTTCATTATCGTTCGTGATTTCTACTATTTTTTCAAATAACAACAAATCAATTTTATTTATACTAGAAAACAAAGAAACTGCCGCATATCATTTTAATGATCTTGAAAAATTTAATAATGATAATGTACTTTTTTATCCTGAAAGTTATAAAAATCCATATGCTACTAGCAATACAGATAACTCTAATATTTTACTTCGAGCAGATGTACTAAATAAAGTGAATACTAATCCTAATCAATATTTAGTTGTTACTTATTATAAAGCATTATTTGAAAAAGTTATTACAAAAACAGAATTACAAAGAAATACACTAAAAATTAAAGTAGATGAGGAATTATCTATAGATTTTATAAATGAAGTATTATTTGAATATGAGTTTTCAAGAGTCGATTTTGTGACTCAGCCTGGAGATTTCTCTGTTAGGGGGGGTATTATTGATGTTTTTTCCTTTTCTAATGATAAGCCTTATAGAATTGAATTTTTTGGTAATGAAATTACAAGAATTAGATCTTTTGATTTAGAATCTCAACTTTCAATTCAATCCTTTAATGAAATTAAAATAATCCCCAATATCCAATCAGATGTAAAAATTGAAAATAGAGTAAATTTTCTTGATATACTTTCACCAGAAGGAATTGTTTTTTTAAAAAATTCAAAATACTTACTTAAAGAAATAAAATTATTATTTGAAAAGGCTATTTCTTCTTACAAAGACTTATCCACTTCAACAGTTCAACTAAAACCACAAGAATTATTTAGTTCTTCAAAAGAAATTAAATCTAGTTTAATTAAAAATAAACTAGTTGAAATTGGATCTAATTCTATATATAATGAAAATGAAATTAAGTATGATATAAAACCCCAACCATCCTTTAATAAGTCTTTCGAGTTGTTAATAGACAATTTGAATAATTATGCAAAAATTGGTTTTAAAAATTATTTGTGTTGTGCTAATGAACAACAGAAAAACAGATTTAATGATATTTTTGACAATTTAGATTTAGATGTAAATTATACTCCTGTTATTCTACCTTTATATCAAGGCTTTATAGATAATGATAACAAAATCATATGTTATACCGATCATCAAATATTTGACAGATATCACAAATATAAAGTAAAAGATGTTTACGCAAAAAAACAAGCTTTGAATATCAAAGAACTTACCAAGTTAAAAGTTGGTGATTTCATAACACATATTGATCACGGTATTGGAAGATTTGGTGGTTTAAAAAAAATCAATGTTGAGGGAAAAATGCAGGAATCAATTAAACTTATTTATGGTGAGAGAGACACACTGTATTTAAGTATTCATTCTTTACATAAGATTACTAAGTATAACAGTAAAGACGGAAAACCTCCGAAGATATACAAGCTAGGGAGTAAGGCTTGGAAAATATTAAAACAAAAGACTAGAACTAAAGTAAAAGTAATTGCTTATGATTTAATTAAATTATATGCAAAAAGAAAAAATCAAAAAGGATTTCAATATTCTAGAGATAGTTCTTTGCAGCATGAACTTGAGGCTTCTTTTATTTATGAAGACACTCCTGATCAGGTTAGTTCTACTATAGATGTCAAAAGGGATATGGAAAGCCATAGACCAATGGATAGACTTATTTGTGGAGATGTTGGTTTTGGTAAAACTGAAATAGCAATTAGAGCTGCATTCAAAGCGGTTGATAATAATAAACAAGTTGCTATTTTAGTTCCAACAACTATTCTTGCATTTCAGCATTATAAAACATTCTCAAAAAGATTAAAAGATTTTCCAATTTCTATTGATTATTTGAACAGGTTTAGAACATCTAAAGACAAAAAAAATATCATTGAAGAAATATCTGATGGGAAAATTGATATTATAATAGGTACACATCAAATAGTTAATAATAGTATTAACTTCAACAATTTAGGTTTATTAATAGTTGATGAAGAACAAAAATTTGGAGTATCAATAAAAGAGAAGCTTAAAAATATTAAAGAAAATATTGATGTTTTAACTTTATCAGCAACTCCTATCCCTAGAACACTTCAATTTAGCCTGATGGCAGCAAGAGACTTATCAATTATTAATACACCACCTCCAAACAGATACCCCATTTCCAGTGAAGTTATTAGATTTAGTGAAACTATAATTAGAGATGCTATTACGTTGGAAATATTAAGAGGGGGTCAGGTGTTTTTTATACATAATAGAATTGAAAATATTAATGAAGTAGCTGGCTTAATTCAAAGACTAGTGCCCGATGCAAGAATTCAAGTTGGACATGGAAGGTTAGAAGGAAAAAAATTAGAGCAACTTATGTTAGACTTCATGGAAGGATCTTTTGATGTACTAGTCAGTACTACAATCGTTGAAAGTGGATTGGATGTTCCAAATGCAAATACAATTTTTATAAATAATGCAAATAACTTTGGTTTAAGCGATTTACATCAAATGAGAGGAAGAGTAGGAAGGACTAATAAAAAAGCATACTGTTATTTCATAACACCAGATTATTCAACAATGACAGATGATGCAAGAAAAAGAATTATAGCTTTAGAACAGCACACAGAACTTGGAAGTGGTTTTAATATAGCTATGAAAGATTTAGAAATAAGGGGTGCCGGAGATTTATTGGGTGGTGAACAAAGCGGATTTATAAATGATATGGGGTTTGAAACTTATCAAAAGATTTTAAATGAGACAATAGAAGATTTAAAGCAAAATGAATTTAAGGAGTTATACCTAGACGAAAAAACTAAAAATTATATTAACGAAGTTTCTATAGATACAGATTTCGAATTATTGTTTCCTGATTCATATATTAAATCTGTTAATGAAAGACTACAGTTGTATTCAGAACTTAATAAAATCAGTAATATTGATAAACTCAACAGTTTTGAATCTATGCTCGTTGACAGATTCGGTAACTTACCATACCAAGTTGAAGACCTTTTAGTAACAGTTAAATTAAAGTGGATTGCAATTGAATTAGGCTTTGAAAAAGTAGTTATGAAAAAACGAATTATTAAAGCTTACTTTATCAAAGATAAAAATAGTGATTATTTTAAATCAGATATTTTTACCTCAATTTTAAATTACGTGAACTTAAACCCAAATACTTGTAAGCTTGAAGAAAAAAAGTTTATAAATGGTTCAAAATTAGTATTAACTATTAAAAATATTAATACAATTGATAGTGCTTTATTGGCACTGAAAGCTATAAAAAATTAGTCATAAAAAGTTATTTTACTCTCTGATTTAGAAACATCTAGTGTAATCTTTCTACCCAAAATAATTGGATAGTTTGTTTTTTCATGTCCAGCTGGAAAATTAAATAAAACAGGAAAATTGTATTCTTCTAAAATATCTAAAATAAGTTCATCTATACTTCTTCCAAAGTCTGTAGTATTTACCTTTACATCACTTATTTGACCAACAATTAATCCCTTGCAATTTTCAAAATAACCTGCTCTTTTTAAGCTGTACAGCATCCTATCTATGTGGTAAGCATACTCTCCTATTTCCTCAATAAAGAGTATTTTATCTTTCACTTTTAACTCTGTATTTGAACCAATTGTTGATTGTATTAGTGTTAGATTACCACCCACTATAGTTCCTTCAGACTTCCCGACTTTATTATTTTTGTTAGGTGCAATAGAATATGATAAGTTAGCACCAAATAAAACATTTTTTAATTTACTTAATGAATCGTTATTTTGATCAATATTGTCAAAACCTGTGATCATCATTGCGTGAATTGATTCACTATTAAAAAGATTTAATTTATTATGGATCACGGTAATATCTGAAAATCCTATAATCCATTTAGGATTTTTTAAATAAATATCAAATTTCAAATTATCAATTATTCTAACAGCTCCATATCCTCCTCTTGCACACCATATTGCCTTTATGTTTTTATTATCTAAAGCTTTTTGAAAGTCTTTCTCTCTATTTTTATCCGTTCCAGCAAAATGACCATTTTTGTCATAAATATGTTCACCTAAAACAACCTTTAAACCCCAACTTTCAAACAAATTTTTTGCTTGCGCAATTTTATCATCAAAATTAGTTAAAACGCCTGACGGAGCTAAAATAGAAATTGTATCCCCAGATTTAAGATATTCTGGTTGAATTAGTTTAGTTTTCAATACATTTGATGATTTGATATCTGATTGACTAAAAACGTTCATATTAGAAATAATACTAATATAAATAAAAGTAAAATATATAATTTTAATTTTCATAACATTATATAAAGTTAATATATTAAACTAATATAAAATCATTTTTATATTAACTGATAAAATGTTTACTTTTACAGGGAAGTCAAAAAAAAGCATTGAGTAAAACATACACTATCACAGCCGCATTACCCTACACAAATGGGCCAATACATATTGGCCACTTAGCTGGAGTGTATATTCCCGCTGATATATACTCTAGATTTTTAAGAATTAAAGGTAATGATGTATTATTTGTTTGCGGTAGTGATGAACATGGAGTTCCAATTACTTTAAAGGCTAAAAAAGATGGAATTACACCACAGGATATGGTTGATAAATATCATACTATTATTAAAGATTCTTTTGTTGATTTTGGAATATCATTTGATAATTACTCAAGAACTTCATCAAAAATTCATCACAAAACTGCAAGTAATTTTTTTTCAAAATTAAATGATAATAACCAGTTTACTAAAATTGAATCAGAACAATTTTATGATGAATCCGAAGATCAATTTTTAGCAGATAGGTTTATCATTGGTACATGTCCTAAATGTCATAATACTGAGTGTTACGGAGACCAGTGTGAAAAATGTGGAACTAGTCATAATGCAATGGACTTAATAAATCCAAAATCCTCTATCTCTGGATTGAGTCCTCAACTAAAAAATACTACTCATTGGTATTTAAAACTCGATTCCCATCAATCCTTTCTAGAAGATTGGATTTTGAAAAGTCACAAATCAGATTGGAAATCTAATGTTTATGGGCAGTGCAAGTCTTGGTTAGATGATGGACTTAAGCCTAGAGCAGTAACAAGAGACCTAGAGTGGGGAGTTCCAGTTCCTTTAGATAGTGCTAATGGAAAGGTTTTATATGTATGGTTTGATGCTCCAATTGGTTATATTTCATCAACTATAGAATGGGCAAAAAACAATAATAAAAATTGGGAAAAATATTGGAAAGACCCTGAAACAGAATTAATACATTTTATTGGTAAAGATAATATTGTTTTTCATTGTATTATTTTTCCAGCAATGCTTAAAGCTGAAGGCTCTTATATATTACCTAAAAATGTTCCTGCTAATGAGTTTTTAAATCTTGAGGGAGATAAGATATCAACTTCAAAAAATTGGGCAGTATGGCTCCCAGAATATCTTATAGATTTCCCAAACCAGCAAGATGTTTTACGTTATGTGCTAACCTCGAACGCCCCTGAAACAAAAGATAACGATTTTACTTGGAAAGATTTTCAAGCAAAAAATAATAACGAACTAGTTGCTATTTATGGAAATTTCATTAATAGGGTAGTAGTTCTTACACATAAATATTATGATGGCACTGTTCCAAAAAGAAATAATTTTTTAGATGGTGATAAAAAGGTGTTAAAACTGATTGATTTATCTATTACAAAAATTGAAAAATCTATTCATAAGTTTAGATTTAGGGAGGCATGTAATGAATTAATTAACATTTCTAGGATTGGAAATAAATACTTAGCTGATCAAGAGCCTTGGAAAATAATCAAAGAAGACAAAGCAAGAGTAGAAACAGTTATGTATGTGTCTTTACAAATTTCAGCTATTTTATCTGTCATTAGCGAGCCATTTTTACCTAACACCTCAAAAAAGCTACAAAATATTTTAAACTCTAAAGATCACTTAACAGAATGGACATGGGATAATTTAAATAAAAATATGACCCTCATAAAAACTGGTGTTAATATTAATAATGCCGAATTATTATTTACTAAAATTGAGGATAAAGAAATTGATTTTCAAATCTCAAAACTCAATTCTTCTAAAAAATCTAAATCTATAGTTAGCAAAAAACAAGAGGTTAATATAAATGACTTTTCAAAACTAAATTTAAAAATAGGAACTATTTTAGAAGCTAAAAAAATTAAAAAATCTAAAAAACTCCTTTTATTAAAAGTAGATATTAAAGATGAAGTTCGAACTATAGTTAGTGGCATAGCAAAATCTTATAATCCTCATGATATAGTTGGCACTAAAGTTGTTGTTTTAACAAACCTAGAGACAAAAGTAATTGCTGGAGTTCAAAGTCAAGGAATGGTATTATTGACAAAAGACGAAAATGATATAGATGTTTTTATATCTCCTGATAATATTTCTACAAATGACGGATTAGATATTTCCTAGTTAGTAACGATCTATAAAATTTAACGTTTATTTCTCTATTATTAGTTTTGAAATATTGTCATGCAAATTTCTTTTACTATTAGAAATTTGAATCATTTTTGAACGTTGAAATGTTTTTTCCAATGGATGCTGGTCTAGACTATCAAAGGATTCAAACATGTCAAAACATTCTGAAACTACTCTATCCATCAATTGCATTGAAGTTAACTTAGCCATAGATATTTGCTTTTCTAGATTTTTTGTGGTTTCAAATTTGTTATTGATTGAAAGAATAAACTGCTTAGAACATTCAATTTCAGAAGCCAACTGAGCAATTTGGTGTCTTATAACTTGAGAACTACTTTTTCTTTCTCCATTATTATCAGTTTGGTTAATGTGTTTGATTGTTATGTTTATTGTATTCTCAGCGATAGTGATAGTTTTTGTTGCTAATGTTAAATCATGTTTGTCTAACTTTTCTAATGAAGAGAAATTATCCTGATTTGAAAAATTAGTATTTACTGAACTTACTTTTGAGTTGATATTTGATTTTTCTTTTTCATATCTTACATCATCAATGACGACTTTAGCAATAATTTCTCTCATAATTTCTGATGTTCCTCCACCAATTGTTCCAATTCTTGAATCTCTAAACATTCTAGCCATTGGATAATCCTCTGTGTATCCATTTCCACCAAAAAACTGTAGACATTGAGTTGAAATCTTCTCATGTAACTCGGTAACAATTAGTTTACCCATAGAACACGATTTAACATCATAAATTCCTTTATCAAATAAATCACAACAGTAATAACTAAATGCTTTTAGTGCTTCTAGTTCAGATGACAATTGAGAAATACGATGTCTTAAAACTTGAAATTTGTCTATTGTTCTTCCAAATGCATTTCTTTGAGACATATAATTTAAAGATTCAGACAACGCATATTCCATCGTTGCAACATTGCTTGGTAAAAAACAAAGTCTTTCAAGTTGTAGTCCGTTCATTAGATAGTAAAAACCTTTTCCTTCCTCTCCAATTAAATTTTCTTTAGGAACTCTTACATTGTCAAAACTTAGCTCAGCAGTGTCAGATGAGTGCCAGCCAAGTTTATTAATTTTATTTTTAGTAATACCATTTTGATCAAGATCAACACAAATTAGACTTACTCCTTTTGATCCAGCTTTAGGATTTGTTTTTACTACAAGGATAATAAAATCACCATACAATCCATTTGTAATGAATGTTTTAGATCCGTTAATCACATATTCATTGCCTATAAGTTCTGCTCTAGTTTGAATATTTTTTGTATCTGAGCCTGCATCAGGTTCTGTTATTCCTATGCAGCTTATTAAGTCTCCTGAAATTATTCCTGGCAGATATTTATCTTTTAATGTATCACTTCCATATTTATGGATATAAGGAGCAGACATGTATTGAACCACTTGTTGAGTAACAACAAAACCACCACTATTTAGTCTTCCTAATTCTTCGTTAAATATTACTTCAAAAAAGAAATCTAAATCACCTCCACCATATTTTTCTGGAAAGGATAAACCTAGAAAACCCATATCTCCCATTTTTTTCCATATAGATTTTGGTATTTTTCCATCTTTTTCCCAAACTTCAATATTTGGACTTACCTCCCTGTTAAGAAATTCTCTTAAGCTTTCTCTAAAAAGATTATGTTCTTCGTTAAAATACTCCATCAATTTTTTTTGTAAAAATAAGTTAATAATGTGGTATAATTATACGTCTTAGTGGGATTTATTGTTTAATAAATCTCAATCATTTATTTTTTAGGAATAGGAAACAATTTTTGACTGATTGTAATTAAATTTACAGATTTAATTTTGTTTATTACCCAGCTTGAAAGCCTCCATCTAATAATAAACCTTCTCCATTAACAAAACTAGATTTTTCACTTAAAAGCCATAAAATACTTTCAGCTACTTCTTTAGTGTTTCCAATTCTTTTCATAGGAACTCTTAAGTTTTTTACAAATTCTAGAGATTTTTTTGGAATATCATCTAAAATTGCTGTTTGAATAAACCCTGGACATACTGAATTAACTCTAATATTGTGACCTCCGTACTCTATAGCTGCTGATTTAGTAAGTCCAATAACTCCATGTTTTGCGGCCGAATAATGACTTCCATTTCTTACACCATTTAAACCAGCTAAGGATGAAACATTTACAATTTTACCACATTTATTGGATAGCATATGTTTTATTTCTTCTTGCATACAGTAAAAGACTCCAGATAAACAAACGGAGATCATTCTCTCCCAAGTTGGTTCTTCAATAGTATGTAGAGAACCTACTAATCCACCAATACCAGCATTATTAACTGCTAAATCAATAGAGCCATGTTCTTTAAATATAATATCTAAAACATTAGCAACGTCTTTTTTAATAGATGTGTCTAGTTTGTAAAAACAAGCTATTCCACCAGAATCAGTAATAGTTTTAGTTGTTGCACGACCTTCTACTTCATTAATATCAGCAATCATTGTTTTAACCCCATTTTTGGCTAATAGCTGTGCTGTTTCTTTACCAATTCCAGTTGCAGCACCGGTAATAAAAGCAACTTTATTTTTTAAACTTTCATCCATTTATTCCCAAATTACTGTTTCTGTATTTTCATTCCAGGCTTGAAACTTTTCACAATATTTATCATTTATTTTATTCCTCTTAATTTTCATTGTCGGAGTTAATAATTCATTTTCAGGGTTCCAATCATCTTTTACAAAGATTATAGTTGAGATTCTTTTGTAACTAACAAGATCCTTATTAACAGAATTTAGTTTATTTTCTATCATCGACTTTAACACATTCTTATCTGTTGATTTACCTGATTCTGACAAAACAACTAGCAACATTGGTTGGGGGTTGCCAAGACCTACTATGCATATTTGTTCAAATTCAACAGTATCTCCAAAAAATTTCTCAAGACCTAATGGTTCAATAAATTCTCCTTTGCTGGTTTTAAATGTATCTTTAACTCTTCCAGTAATATATAAATATCCATCCTCATCTATTTTACCTTGATCACCAGTACAAAGCCAGCCATCTTTTATTGTTTCATCTGTTCGCTTTTTATCTTTATAATATCCTTTCATCACAAATGCGCCACTCATCATAATTTCATTGTTTTCGGGATTTATTTTAATTTTTACACCTGATTGAGGTAGTCCAACTGAGTTTATTTTATTAGTAACTGAAGGAGAAATTTGAGTACAAATAGCACAATTTTCTGTCATTCCATATACGTTAGTAATATTTATACCTATTTTTTTATACCACTGCTTTAGAACTTCTAACATCGGAGCAGCTCCATTAATAATTACACTTGCATTACTTAAGCCTAAAGCTTTTTTAAGTTTACTCTTAATAATACTTGAAACAATAGGAATTTTTAAAAAAAGATCTAATTTCTTTTGAGAGAATTTTGAAAGTATACCCATTTGAAATTTAGTATATAATCTTGGAACTCCAATAAATATTGATGGCTGAACAGCTTTTAAGTTTTCCCCGAACCTTTCTAATGATTCTGTAAATGAAATTACACCACCATATTTAAAACAGGTATATTCAACTCCAACTCTTTCAGCAATATGATTTAATGGCAAATATGAAAACCAACTATTTTTCCCCGAAATACTAATGTTATATTTTTCTGCTAAACTTACTTCAAACAAATTCCATACTCCTTGTATAGTACCAAAATCCAATACCACTCCTTTTGGATCTCCAGTTGTTCCCGATGTAAATATAATGGTCCATGTATCATTAATATTTGGTGAGTAGTTTTCGATCTGAGGATCAAACTTATTTATGAAATCAGACCATTGAAATCCTTCATTAATTTTAGAAAAACCTTGATAGTGAGGGAAAGCTATAACTGGCATATTTTCAGGAATTCCTTTTTTAATTTCATCCCAATCCTCGACCTTACCCATGAATAATGCTTTTACATCTCCTTGATTTAATAAGGCTTTAGTTTCAGATGAATTTAAATTTGGAAAAAACGGTACAGAGACATAGCCTGCCATAACTATGGCTAAATCAGCAATTATCCATTCTCTACAGTTTTTTGACATTAAACCGATATGACTTTTTTCTGGAAGCCCAAGACTTTTAAGACCTGTAGCTAATTTTCTTGCAAGTTGACCAACTTCACCCCAAGTGTATTCTTCCCAATTTTCACCAAAAGGCTGCCTTAAAAAAGGTTTGTTTTTAAATGTTTTTTCCCAATGATAAAATTTAAAATCAAATTTAGTTTCGTTGCTCATAATAAATTAGTTTTGTTGTTTGACAGAGGCTTGTAAATAAATTGCTATGTTGTTAAAGTATGGAAAAGGTATCTTTTTTTATTGTTATCAGCAAAAATATTAGTAATAAAAGCTGGTATTATTCTCATTCTCTCTACTAAAATAAATTTATAAAATTAATTTGGTTTGTCTTAATCTCTTAACTAAAGTATTTATTATTTATTAACTTGCCTTAAAATGAATCCTATGGATATTAACTTCAATAAAAACGAAGACTTTAATAAACTTTTAATTTCAGATCTACGTAAACGTTTTGCTAAAGTGAAATTAGGTGGAGGTCAAGAACGTATTGACAAGCACCGTAAAAAGGGAAAAATGACAGCACGTGATAGAGTAGACTTTCTGTTAGATAAAAAAACAAAGTCAATTGAAATTGGTGCTTTTGCTGGAGACAATATGTATGAGGAACATGGTGGGTGTCCGTCTGGAGGAGTTGTGGTAAAAATTGGATACATAAATGGAAAACAATGTATTGTAGTAGCTAATGATGCAACGGTAAAAGCAGGAGCTTGGTTTCCAATCACTGGAAAAAAGAATTTACGCGCACAAGAAATATCTATTGAAAATAAAATTCCAATAATTTATTTAGTTGACTCAGCTGGTGTGTATTTACCTATGCAAGATGAAATTTTTCCAGATAAAGAACATTTTGGTCGCATATTTAGAAATAATGCCATTATGAGTAGCTTGGGAATTACACAAATTTCTGCAATAATGGGAAGTTGTGTAGCTGGTGGTGCTTACTTACCAATTATGAGTGACGAATCTATTATTGTTGACAAAACTTCTAGTATTTATTTAGCAGGGAGTTATTTAGTTAAAGCAGCAATTGGTGAAAGTATCGATAATGAAACTTTAGGAGGAGCAACAACACATTGTGAAATTTCTGGTGTAACTGATTACAAGGCAAAAGATGACAAAGATGCGTTAGATAAAATAAAGCGCATAGTTGATAAAATTGGTGATTTTGAAAAAGCTGGTTTTAATAAAGTTAAAAGTCAAGATCCAAAAGATAATGAAGAAGATATTTTTGGAATTTTACCCAAAGAAAGAAACGCTCAGTATGATATGCTTGAAATTATCAAACGTTTGGTAGATAAATCTGAGTTTGATCAATATAAAAAAGGTTATGGAAAAACTATTTTAACAGGTTATGCAAGAATAGATGGATGGGCTGTTGGTATTGTTGCAAATCAAAGAAAATTAGTAAAAACAAAAAATGGAGAAATGCAATTTGGAGGCGTTATTTATAATGACTCAGCAGATAAAGCAACCCGCTTTATTGCTAATTGCAACCAAAAAAAAATACCCCTAGTTTTCTTGCAAGATGTAACTGGATTTATGGTTGGAAGTAAATCTGAACATAGTGGTATTATTAAAGATGGTGCAAAAATGGTAAATGCTGTGAGTAACTCTGTTGTACCGAAATTTACAGTTATTATTGGTAATTCATATGGAGCAGGTAATTATGCCATGTGTGGTAAAGCATATGATCCGAGATTAATTGTTGCTTGGCCAAGTGCTGAATTGGCGGTAATGAGTGGAAATTCTGCTGCAAAGGTATTATTACAAATTGAAACAGCATCACTAAAAAAACAAGGAGAAAAAATTACAGAAGAAAAAGAAGCCGAATTATACGAACAAATAAAATCGCGATATGATAAGCAAATTTCTCCTTATTATTCAGCAGCAAGAATTTGGACAGACGCAGTTATTAATCCTCTAGATACTAGAACTTGGATTTCTATGGGAATTGAAGCAGCTAATCATTCTCCTATTGAGAAACAATTTAATATGGGGGTTTTACAGGTTTAATATCATTGTTTAAATAGTATATTTTATTAAAAAAACATGAAACTAAATGAATAATTATAATAAAAATCAAGTTGAAAATCTTTCTAATTTTCATTTCTCATTTCTAAACTTAGAAGAAAAAAATAATGTCTTTAAGATTATTTTAAATAGACCAAACAAAAAAAATGCTTTACATCCTCAAATGGTAAATGAAATTGCTTTTGCAATGCATTATGCTCATTTTAAAAAGTCTATTTGGGTAGTACTATTTGAAGCTAGAGGGACTGTGTTTTGTGCAGGGGCAGATTTAAATGCAATGTCTGGAGATATTGAACCAAACGATTCAACAATCCCTTTTCCAAATAAAGATATTTTAATTGGTGAACTTTTTAATAAAATATATAAGCCCACAATTGCGGTAGTAAATAAAGATGTTTATGCTGGTGGATTTTTAATACTTGCAGGCTGTTTATTTGTTGTTGCAAATAATAAATTAAATTTTTCATTACCAGAAGTTAAAAGAGGCCTGTTTCCAATGCAAGTAATGGCCAGCTTAATAAATATTATGCCAAAAAGAAAGGTATTGGATTGGTGTGTAAGAGGTTACAGTATTACAGCAAAAGAGGCTCATAGTTTAGGTTTGCTTTCTCATATTTGTAGCAAGGATAAAATTGAGTCTGTTACCAATAAATTAGTTGAGGAAATTAAAGAAAATTCACCAAAGGCAATTAGCTTAGGTTTAGAAGCATATGATAATTTGTACAATACAAATAATGAGCATGAATATTTGTCTGAAATGTTAAATAAAATGCAACAAAATGATGATGCTAAAGAAGGATTAAGCGCTTTTAAAGAAAAACGAAAACCTAACTGGACAGGGAACTAGTTCTCAATTTTTTAATATGAATTATGATAAATAAAAAAATGATTCTGGCTAATAGGCCAGTCGGTATACCAGAGAAAAATACTTGGAATTATAAAGAAGAATTAATACCAGAAATACAAGATGGTCAAATATTAATTAAACACCAATACATATCACTTGACCCAGCTATGAGAGGTTGGATGAATAACTCAAAGTCTTATATCCCACCAGTGGAGATTGGTGCGGTAATGAGAGCCGGTACTGTTGGTGAGGTTATTAAAGTAAAAAATAATATTAATTTTAAAGTTGGTGATTTGGTTTCAGGTTGGGGTGGCGTGCAAGAGTATTCAATTTCTGATGGAAAAAACTATAATATTATAAAGGACAAAAACAACCCTATCCACAGATATTTGGGTGCATTAGGAATGCCAGGTATGACCGCATATTTTGGCATAATTAAAGAAGGGAAAATAAATAGTGGTGATATTGTATTGGTCTCTGCTGCAGCTGGAGCTGTTGGTAGTTTAGTTGGGCAAATTGCTAAAATTAAAGGTTGTAGAGTAATTGGTATAGCTGGAGGTAACGAGAAATGTAAATATGTAAAAGAGGAGCTAGGTTTTGATGAGGTAATAGATTATAAAAATGACAATATATATTCTGCTTTAAAAAAGTATTGCCCAGATGGAATAGATGTTTATTTTGATAATGTAGGAGGTGAAATTTTAGAGGCTGCATTAGCAAAGTTGAGAATGAATTCCAGAGTTGTAATATGTGGTGCGATTTCACAATATAATAACAAGTCTAAAATGAAAGGTCCTTCCAATTACCTTTCGCTATTAGTTAATAGAGCAACGATGAAAGGTATGGTTGTGTTTGATTATAAAAATGATTATCCAATGGCTATAAAACAAATATCTGAATGGTTTCAGCAGGGAAAGTTAAAAAGTAATGAGAGTATTTTTAATGGCATTGATAATTTTTATGAAATATTCTTAAAGCTATTTAACGGAAATAAACGCGGTAAACTAATTCTTAAAATTTAAATTTTTATTATGAGTAAACCATCATTTATTAGTGAATTATCTATTCCAGTTATAGCAGCTCCACTATTTTTAATTTCAGGACCAAAACTAGTAATAGAGTGTTGTAAAAATGGAATTGTTGGAACTTTTCCTGCCCTAAACCAAAGAACAACTGAAGGTTTTGAAGAATGGGTTGTTCAGATTAAGTCAGAACTTAAAAGTTTTGAAAATGGCACTGGTAAAAAACCTGCTCCATTTGGAGTCAATTTAATTGTTCATCACTCCAATCCTAGATTACAAGCAGATTTAGAGATATGTATAAAGCATGAAGTACCGTTAATTATTACTTCATTAGGAGCAGTCTCAGATTTAGTCGAGTCTGTTCATAATTACGGCGGTTTAGTTTTTCATGACATTATTAAAAAACGTCACGCTGAGAAGGCAGCAGATGCTGGAGTTGATGGGCTAATTTTAGTTGCAGCAGGTGCTGGGGGTCATGCTGGTACTTTAAATCCTATGCCGCTTGTTGCTGAAATTAAGAAGATTTTTGATAAAACTATTATTCTTTCAGGTTGTATAAGTAACGGTAGAGATGTTGCTGCTGCTATGCAAATGGGTGCAGATATCGCTTACATGGGTACTAGATTTATAAATACTAATGAAAGTAAAGCATCCGATGATTATAAAAATATGATAATTAATAGTGGTGCAGGGGATATTGTATATACCGCAGTGGTTTCAGGAGTTCCAGCTAGTTTTTTACGACCAAGTTTAGAAAAGATGGGAATTAGTGAAAAAATGTGGGGCGGTTCTCCATCATTTACTCAAAAGCTAAAAATGTATTTTAAAGTACTAACATCAAAATTTAGTTTTGCAAAAGAACTAGATCTTGCAAAAGCAGAAGCAAAAGCTTGGAGTACAATTTGGTCTGCTGGTCAGGGTGTTACCAATATTCAAGATACTCTATCAGTAAAAGAGTTAGTTAGTAATATTAAGAATGAATTTAAAGAATCTTTAGCTGAGCAAGCGAAGTTATTGGATAAATATTTATAGTGGGGTGACTAAGTCCCAAAAATAAGGAAGCACGTAATATATTGTAAAAGTCAAAGTAACAATAGAGATTAAATTAAGCCACAATCCTTTCTTGAACATATCTTCAATTTTTAATAGTCCAGACCCAAAAACAACAGTATTCGGAGGTGTCGCAACAGGTAACATAAATGCACAGGAAGCTGCTAAAGTTGCGCTTACTAACAAATAGTAAGGATGTAAATCAAGAACAACAGCTAAGGAGACTAGAATAGGTAATAACATGGCAGTAGTTGCCATATTAGATGTTACTTCAGTTAAAAAATTAACGCTAGCAATTAATATTAATATTAATACCACAAATGGGACATCACTTAAATATGTTAGTCGATTGCCAATCCATACAGCTAAACCACTACTGTCAAAACCTTGAGCAAGAGCCATTCCAGCACCAAATAATAATAGTATTCCCCATGGTAGTTTCATTGCATCTTCCCAATCAATAATTTTGATTATTTTATTTTTTATTGTAGATTTTTTTGAAGGTAATATAAAGAGTACAAGTGCAGATATGATAGCTATTATTGTATCATCTAAATTTGGAATTACTCTAGCTAATCCATATTGAACTCCATCTATTTGAACGTTTCTTGTTATCCAAGCTAGTGCAGTTAAAACAAATACTATTAAAATAGTTTTTTCTTCATAAGATATTTTTCCTAATCCTTTCAGTTGAGACACTATTTCTTCTTTACCGGCTGAGAACTTTTTTTGTTTAAACTTGAAAGCTATTTTGGTTAAATAAAACCAACAGATAAACAGAAAAAACATACTTAATGGTAAGCCGAATTTGAACCAATCAAAGAAAGAAATCTCGATATTATAACTTTCTTTAATAACACCTACAAATATCATGTTTGGTGGAGTTCCTATTATAGTAGCCATACCTCCAATTGATGCGCTGTAAGCTATTGCAAGCATTAAAGCTTTACCAAATAAAGAGTTTTCATTTTCAGGGGTATTAGGATCATCTTTAAGTTGCGAAATAATTGCTAAACCTACAGGCAAAATCATCACAGATGTGGCAGTATTACTAATCCACATCGATAAAAATGCTGTAGCTGTCATGAACCCTAAAATTATATTACTTTTATTTACACCAACTTGATTAATGATGTTTAAAGCAATTCTTTTATGCAGTTTCCATTTTTGAATAGCTATAGCCAAAATAAAACTCCCGATAAATAAGAAAACGTATTTGTGTCCAAATGCAGCGGTTGTTGTTTTTATATCTAAGCCACCTGAAAGAGGAAAAATTATTATTGGTAATAACGAAGTGGCAGCAATTGGAATAGGTTCTGTTACCCACCATATAGCTATCCAGGATGCACATGCTAAAATAGCTTTTCCTTGAAATTCTAAATCATCAGGATTGAAAAACAACATTATTAAAACAAAAGATAGAGGTCCTAAAACAAATCCTATTTTACCTGCGGATATTTTCATCTTAATTAAATATTAAGTCACATCCATATTCAATAGAATCACCTGTGTTATGAGATAACCCATTTATGATATTAAGTGTCCAATTAAATGATAATGAATTCGTTTGTGCAAAATCTTGAGCTTGATTATAAAAATGAATTGCTCTATCAACTCTATGTAGACCCTGAGCATCTGCAAATTCATTATGTCTTAATCCTGGAAAATCTGGGTCATTATCTAAATTTCCAACTTGAATTATATGATTCTTACTTAAAATATCTATTAAGTAACTGTTAGTAGATAAAGGCGGTTCTTGAGTTAAAATACTATTATTTAGCCCATAAGGAAACTGAATGGTATTATCTAAAACAGTAAACCAGCCAGCTGCAGATGTTAGGATTTTATCATACCTAGCATTTGAATTAAAAAGCATAAATCGGTGAGCAAATTGAGCTCCTGCTGAATGTCCAAATAAATGATATCTATCAACATTTGTATCAGTATTGGCTAGAAATATATCAAAAATGGGTTCTATTATAGAAAATGCCCATTCATTTACTTCATTAAGTGATTCTGGTGTTGGATTATCACCATCAACATACACGTTTCCTAAATTGAAACCGTCTCCACCCGGAAAATTAATATTACTAATTTCAGGTGCAACAATTATAAATCCATATTGATCTGCTTTACCCTCCATCATGTTTCTCGTTGATTCTCCATCTCTTCCTCCTCCATGAATATTAAATACCACTGGGGTACTTGAATTTACATTACTAGGGATGTAATAATAAATAGGAATGATTTTTTCATTAAATGTTTGATAAATCAAACCACGACCTAAATCTTCTAAAACGACATTGTTATTATTATTGTCAATTGGTTCATTCGGAGTAAATGTAGTGTCTTGGTCTTGGCAATTGAAAAGTAATAATAATAGAAAAAAAAGGAACTTATTAATATGCATAATTTATAGTAAAATTTTGTTAAATATAGAAGGATTTTTCTTTATTTTAGAGAAAAATTTAAAAAAAAATAGGTTTATGAAAAATATTATTATTTTAATTTTTCTGTTGTTCAGTATACAATCTTGTGATACAGAAGATATACTGCCGGCAGTAATGGTAGAGTTGGAAAATCAAACTATATCAGAAAATAATGGCTCGGTTATTATTACAGCTACTTTAAACGGATCTGTTTCTAATGATATAACTATACCATTGCAATTTTCTGGATCAGCTGTTATAAATTCTGACTATTCAGTTAGTTCTGATAATATTTTAATAAATAATGGAAGTAATACAGCTTCGGTAACTATTTCTGCTATTCAGGATAATGAAATTGAAAATCCAGAAGAGATCATCATTGATTTAGTAGCAGATGGTAACTACCTTCTATCAAATAATACTCAGTTAGTATTAAACTTGCTAGACGATGACACTGATACAGATGGTGATGGAATTCCTGACTCTGAAGATAACTGTCCTCTCGTTATTGGTGTTACCGAAAACAATGGCTGTCCTTGGCTTGGGTTTATGATAAATGAAGTTTTATATGATCCACCATCTGGAGACGCTGGGGATGCTAATGGTGATGGAACAAGACATCCGCATGAAGATGGATTTATAGAATTTTACAATTCTGGTTTAGAAATTGACTTGTCTGGTTATACTGTTTCTGATGCAAGTCAACTAAGACATACTTTTCCCACTGGGTCTATAATTCCTGCTAATGGAGTTCTTGTTCTTTTCGGTGGAGGAAATCCATCAGGTGATTTTGGAAATTCCATAATACAAACTGCTTCTGAAGGAAGCTTAAACATGAACAATGCAGGAGATCTAATGACTATTAGTGATCCCACAGGTAATACATTTTTAACTTTTGATATAGAACCATTGTCTAACAACCCAGATGAGTCTTACACCCGTAATCCAGATATTACAGGTGAAAATTTTGAACAACACTCTAGCATTGCTACTGCAAGCGGAGCTTTGTTTTCACCAGGTCATAAATCAGATGGTACAGATTTTTAAATTCTAAAACCTTAATATGAAAATTATAAAAATTATTTCATTATTTCTTTTTTTAATATCATTTAACATTAATTCTCAATCAACAATAGACAGTTACTCTTTTGGTGAAGGAATTAGCTTTACTGCGGATAATGGAAGTAAGATTAAATTAAGTGGTTATGCTCAACCTCATGCTGAAATAAAGAATTACAATGATTTAGAAGAAAATTCTTCATCAAATAGATTTAGATTAAGAAGGTTAAGGTTAAGATTTGACGGTCAAGCCGCAAATCCAAAATTTGCATATAGATTTCAGGTTGATTTAAGTGGGTCCTCTGAAACTGGTGATGCAACTGGTGATTTTTTATTAGATGCATATGTAAGTTATGATATTACAAATAGAATAAAAGTCATATTTGGTCAAAGGTCAACATACACAGATAATAGAGAGTTATTTATGAATTCTAACTCCTTGCAACTAGTAGAAAGGAGTAGACTTACCTCTGCTTTTTCATCGATAAGAGAATTTGGTTTGTTTTTAAGTGGAAATTTTAGATTAAATAGCCAGGGTTCATATTTGCGTCCCTATTTTGTTTTAACAAATGGAGATGGAATCAATAATTTTGATAAAGACTTAGGTGGATTGAAAATTGGAGGAAGAATCGATTTTTTACCTTTTGGTTTATTTACTAATAAAGGACAATTCAGGCAAATTGATGTCATGAGGGAGTTAACTCCAAAATTTGTGATTGGTGTTAACTATAGCCATAATTCAGGTATGAGTAGTAGAAGAGGTAGAAATAGTGGATCAATACTTTATTTAAATGAGTTTGGTCAGCAAAGTTTACCCGACTATACTAAGTATGGAATTGATTTTTTATTTAAATATAATGGCTTCTCTGCCCTTGGGGAGTATGTTAAATCTAGTTCAACAGTTCCAACAGATATTATTGAAAGAGTAAGAAATGATGGATCAACCTCTTCATCATTTTTAGTCAATGGTGTTCAAGATATTGAAAGCTATGTTAACGGAAGAATGATGCTAGGTGAGGCTTATAATATACAAATGGGATACTTGTTTAAATCCGGTATCACAATTGACTCTAGATATACCTATTTAAAGTCGGATGATAATTCTTTTTTAAACAATGCTACTTTTTATAATAGACCCAATTACTACACATTGGGTATAGGTAAACTTCTTGGAAGAAATTATGGCGCAAAGATACAAGGCTCAATAACTTTTGTTGATGGCAGTTTGGGTGTAAATCATGATAATGACATTGATACTGACCCTGTTTTTAAAGATGAGCTTCTTTTTAGATTAATTACAACTATATCCTTTTAGACATTTATGATTAAACATTTGTACATATCACTTTTTTTATTGGGGACGATTCTCGTTGTGGGTCAGCCTAATCCTCAAAGTAAAAAAATAACAAATGATTTTTTCCCAGATTATAAAGAATTATTAGAAATAACTCCAGCTTTAAAAAAGAAAAAGGGGTTTACTAATTATGAAGAATTAATGACTTTTCTAACTGATCTTAAAAATAAATTTCCAGATAAAATGGAAATTAGATTTATTGGAGAGTCACAAAAAGGATATAAAATACCCATTGTATTTCTTAACTCAGGAAAAAAAAATAATTTAAAAGTTTGGTTAAAAGGAGGACTTCATGGCAATGAGCCTGCTGGCACAGAAGGTTTATTGTATCTTTTAGACAGATTACTAAATGATAGTAGTTTAAAATATCTTTTAGATAACACAAACTTAGCTATTTTACCAATGGCTAACATTGATGGTTCAATAAAGCAAAATAGATATGCATCAAATGGACTTGATTTAAATAGAGATCAGACAAAATTAATGGCTATAGAGTCTATCGCTATCAAACAAGCTTTTACAGATTTTAATCCAGACATAGCGGTTGACTTTCATGAGTATAGACCATATAGAAAAGATTTTGCTAGGATGAGTGATTTTGGAATTACTTCTGTTTACGATGTAATGTTTTTATATTCGGGTAACTTAAATGTGCCAGAAAATATTAGACTAATTACAGACACTTTATTTGTTAAAAATGCAAGGTCTGTTGTGCAGAGCTATGGATTAAAACATCACGATTATATGTCTACCACTAAACATTTAGGAGAGATTCATTTTAATCAAGGTTCAACTAATGCTAGATCTAGCGCTACTTCTTATGCGTTAAACAACACCATATCCACTTTGATTGAAATTAGAGGAGTAGGAATTGGTAAAACTTCTTTTAAAAGAAGAGTAAATTCTGCTTTTTCTATCGCACTGTCCTATCTTAAAACATCTTTTGAAAATAGTGCTTTTATAAAATCAGAGTTAAAAAAATCATTGAGTAATAATTCAAGTGATATAGTCGTTACTAGTTCCAGAACAGTAGAAAAAGAAATGATTCAAACAATTGATTTGAATTCAAATAAAATAATCGATTATGAGGTTACTATAAGAGATGCTCTAAGATCTAATCCTATCTTAATTAGAGAAAGACCTTCAGGTTATTTAATATTAGAAGAGCATATTGAATTAATTGAGAAATTAAGAGTTCTTGGTCTAAAAGTAAATACTATTCAAAATGATTCTGTTATGAAAGTTGAAAAATTCAAAATAACAAATTATAATGATAATTTTGATAAGTACGAAAAAATGAATTTACAGTCTGTAAAAGCTTCCCTTGTTGAAGATGAAATTATAGTAAAACAAGGGACATATTTAATTTTAACAAATCAAAGAGCTACTAATATATTAACAGAACTATTAGAACCAGAAGCTCCAAATAGCTTTGTTAGTTTTGGAATTTTAAGGACAAAAATAAACGAAATATTACCTATATACAGATTAATAAATTAAAAAAACATAGTCATGAAAAAGATATCATTTTTAATAATAATATTTATTACAACATTTATCACAGCTCAAGAATCAAATCAAAACCAATCGGATTTTGATTTTGGTAATGGAGTGTCATTGTCATTTGAAGATGGAGATTATAACTTTAATATTAATGGCTTTATAAAGCCTACATATGTTTATAATGAAATGAATAGTATTGTTGATGGAGGAACAGTAAATGAAATAAACAGACAATTTAAGTCAAAGAACTCTATTTTAGAGATATCAGGAGATGCAAAAAAAGAAAAAGTCAGCTTTTCAATAATGATGGATTATAGCCTTAGTAATCCTCTTTTAGAAGCCTGGATAGGATATCATCCAAATAAAAGTGTTAACATATATTTTGGACAAAGAAATACATTTTTAAATAACAGAGAAATGATTTTAAATGAAGATGTCCTTCAATTCACTGATAGAAGTCTATTAAGTCAAAATCATACAGCTGGAGCTGGGGAAGAATTTGGGCTATTCATAGAGACTACCTTTGGAGAAAAGTTTATTCTTTCACCAAAATTTGCAATTACATCTGGTGATGGTAGAAACTCTTTTGGTGAAGACTCTAGAGATAGTGATTTAGGTGGAATTAAATTTGGTGCCAGATTAGACTTATATCCTTTTGGAGATTTTTCTAAGGGAAATGAAGGTTCCGTAGATCTAGTAGGTGAACAAAAACTAATTATGGAGCTTGGTTTTGCTTACAGTAAAAATATTGGAACTAGTCATAGAACTGGAGATGGTCATGGAGATATTATGTTTTTTGATGCTGATGGAAACAATAATTTACCTGATTACGAAAAAATATTTGTTGACTTATTATTGAAATATAAAGGATTTTCTTTTTTAGCTGAATATGCAGATGCCTCAGCTTCTGGTTTAAATGAAACTTATACGGATACATTCAATTTATTAATTCCACAACAAATTAGCGAATATTTAGTTTTAGGAAGTAGTTATAATCTTCAGCTAGGATATATCTTCCAAAATGATATCGGAATTGATTTTAGATATGAATTTTCTACCCCTGAATTTACAAATGAAATTAATAATGCATACGAAAATTCAATTCTTCAGGATTTTGAAAACATGAGTCTTGGAATCTCTAAATACTTTGATAATAATAATTTGAAGATTCAGGTTGGAGTTTCTTCCATAAAATATTTTTATGGGAATGAGGCTACTATCGCTGAATTAGTTTGTCAGATAAGATTGTAATGTTTTTATAGTTTAGTGTTAATTTTGCGTAAATTTATTATCTAAACAATTTTATGTTATTAAGAAGTAAATATTTTTTTTACACATTTTTTTTTATAACATCTTGTGTTTTTTCACAACAGTTCAGAAATGCTTCAAATTACTCAGATGTAAATATTTATCAAGACAATAATGGTGTTGCCGTTGCAGATTATGATTTAGATGGAGATTTAGATATCTTTATTGTTGGTAGTTTTTCTGAGGAAAATAATGATTTTACTTGGAGTCGATTATTACAAAACACTAATAACGGTAACTTTATTGATGTTACAGCTAATACTGGTATTGAACAAACATTAAACCATGATATTATACTAAATGATATAGGTTTTTTAGATTTACAGCAAGATTTTGGAGATAGACTTTCAGCATCTTGGGGTGATTTTAATAATGATTCCTATCCAGATCTTTTTTTAGGAAACTCTAACCAAAGTCAATTATACCAAAATAACACTGATGGGACCTTTACCAATATTACAGACCAATCTGGCTTAATTGTAGATTGTGATACTTGTTTTGTAACCAGTGGATTATGGCTGGATTATGACATTGACGGATTACTAGATCTTTTTATTACAGACTATCACTCCAATTCAAATAATAAATTATATAAAAACCTTGGAAATGGTACTTTTGAAAGCATAGATTTAAGTAATGTTAATAGTACTACTAATAGCTTTTCTTCAATCGTTATTTATGCCAATGATGATAATTACCCTGACATATACGTTGCTAATGATCATGATCAAAATAATATGTTGTTAATTAATCAGCAGGGAAATGGTTTTATTGATGAAACTCAGATTTACAACCTATTAGATCCTTATGACGGGATGGGTTTAGCCACAAGTGATTACAATAATAATAATGATTTTGAAATTTTAGTTACAAACATAAAAGAAAACAGTTTTTATGTAGATGAATTTATGAACAACCAGTATGTAAATAATTCAGAAAATGTAAATATATACGATACAAATTGGGCATGGGGAGCAAACTTTTCAGATTATAATCATGACGGTTTTGAAGATCTATTTATTGCAAATGGATTTTCAGTCGATGAAGAAAATGAGTTTTTTATAAATGTCTCTGCTGGTTCACAATCACTCCAATCAAGAAAATTTTCAAAAACTGATCCAATTGAAGAACAGGTTGAACTTACTAAAAGTAGGTCACTCGTTTCATTTGATTATGATAATGATGGAGATTTAGATTTATTGATATCTAATTTTGAATCAAATCTGATACTGTATGAAAATAAAGCGGTAGACACTTACTTTAATACTCAGATGCAGGGAAATTGGATTAAAATTAATTTAAAAGGAACTGTGTCAAATATGGACGCTTTAGGATCTATAGTTCAAATTTACTTAGATAATGATACTCATCAATCTAGATTATATCATGGATCTTCATACCAAAATCAGTCATTGCAATCTGTTCATTTCGGTATTGATAACACGGTTTCAATTGATAGTGTTGCTGTGACTTGGCCAAACACGGGTAGGCAAGTATATGAAGGTATTAATATAAATTCCTCATTTACTATTGTTGAAAATAATGGGGTAGTTGAGAATGATAATAATACTTCAGCGAAAATTGAAGGTTGCACTAACGTTAATTCATGTAATTATAATCCAGAAGCAACGGTAGATGACGGTTCTTGTCAGTTTTTAGAAGCTGGATCATTAGATGGCGAAAATAATATACAACCATTGTTGCCATATACATATACTTACTTATCAAATGATTCTAATGACTATGTTTGGAATATTATAAACGGGACTATAATTAGTGGTCAAGGAACATCAACTGTTTCTGTAATTTGGGATGTGGCTATTGAAGGTAGCTTGTCGGTAAGCGCCTTTAACGATGAATGTTCTACCGAGACAGAAATCTTAAATATTACTATTGACACATCTGAAATTGATTGGACATCTAACAATATTTCTATTGCAAGACTTTGGAACGAAATATTATTAGAAGCTATAAGAAATGACTTTGCAAGACCTACAGTACATGCCAGAAACTTATTTCATGTTAGTGCGGCTATGTATGACGCTTGGGCTATAATAAAAGAACAAGGTTCTACATATTTAATTGGTCAAAGTGTAAATGACTTTAATGTTGATTTTCAAGATTTTAATAATAATTTTTCTGAGCAGGAAAACATGGTTACAGCAATTAGTTATTCTGCCTACAGATTAATTACTCATCGTTTTTCCGATTCTCCTAATTCTGAATATATTATTAATTTGGCTAACAATTATATGAGTTTACTAGAACTTGATATAGAGAATTATGAAACCTCAAACAACACTCAAGATCCAATTCATTTAGGTAATTATATTGCACAAAATTATATAGAATATGGATTAGAGGATGGTTCAATGGAGAGTCTAAATTATGAAAATCAGTATTATGAGCCTGTAAATGACCCTTTATCTCCAATATTAAGTGGAAATGAAAATATTATTGACCCTAATAGATGGCAGCCTTTAACATTAAGTGTTTTTATTGACCAAAGTGGACAAGTAACCGGCGAAAACACACCTCCTTTTCTTGGTGCTGAATGGGGGAATGTTTACCCTTTTGGTTTAAATGAGAGTGATTTAAGTACTTTTTCAAGAGATGATTATCCATTCAATGTTTATCACGACCCCGGACCACCCCCTTTTTTGAATAATTCTGATGAAGAAAACTTTGATTTTGTGAATGCATTTTCAATGGTTCCGATATGGGGTTCACACCTTTCATCTGAAAATGATGTTTCATGGGATATTTCTCCAAGATCAATTGGTAATTTTAATTTAGATAATTTTCCGACATCTGTTTCAGATTATAATAATTTTTATAATTATTATTCTGGAGGAGATATTAGTACTGGCCATGAATTAAATCCTTTTACAAATCTTCCATATAATCCTCAATTTGTTTTAAGAGGAGATTATACCAGAGTTTTAGCTGAATTTTGGGCAGATGGACCAGAATCGGAAACACCTCCAGGACATTGGTTTGTATTATTAAATAAGGTCAGTGATGATCCTTTATTAATTAAAAAATTTAAAGGAGAAGGAGACATATTATCAAATTTAGAATGGGATATTAAATCATATTTTATATTGGGTGGAACAATGCACGATGCTGCTGTTTCAGTCTGGGGTATTAAAGGTTGGTATGATTATGTAAGACCAATATCTATTATAAGATATCTTTCAGCTTTAGGCCAGAGTTCTGATTCTTCGTTATCTAATTATCATCCTCAAGGTTTCCCAATCATTGAGAATTATATAGAAACAGTAGATGATGGAGATTTTTTAGTTGGAGAAAACAATGAAAATTTAGGTAAAATTAAATTATATACATGGAGAGGGCATGACTATATTGACGATGTGGAATTAGATCAAGCTAGTGTAGGATGGGTTTTAGCAGAGGATTGGTGGCCATATCAAAGGCCAACATTTGTAACTCCTAATTTTGCAGGATATGTTTCTGGACATTCAACATTTTCCAGATCTGCTGCAGAAGTTTTAACTATGTTTACTGGCAGTCCATATTTTCCTGGAGGTATAGGAAAATTTTTTGCAACTAAAGATGAATTTTTAGTTTTTGAACAGGGGCCAAGTGAAGATATAGAGCTTCAATGGGCTACATATAGAGATGCTGCAGACCAATGTAGTTTGTCAAGGATTTGGGGAGGTATACATCCGTATATTGATGATATTCCAGGTAGGATTATAGGAAATACAATTGGTAATGATAGTTTTGAGTTCGGAGAAAGTTATTTTTCTGACAATCTATCAAATTCTTATTTTAATAAGAATTTTCTTAAATTAAAATCAAACCCTATTAACTCGAACGAACAAATTCATGTATTAAACACTTTAGGAATTGAGAGTTTTTCGTTATATAATTTGTTAGGACAAAAAATTGATCTACAATCAAGTTATAATTCTTCATCACAATCAACTATTTTAAATCATGACTATCTTCCCCCTGGATTATATATTTTAAATACTATTGATCACAGTTGGAAAATAATTGTACAGTAAATTATGATTGAAACTAAACGATTATTAATAAGAAAATTTGAATCCAAAGACTTTAAACAACTTTACAACTTGGACTCAAATCCCTTAGTGCATAAATATCTTTATAATTCTCCAATGAAATCATATGCCGAAGCTAAGGTATATATACAAGCTCAGTTAAACCAATATGAAAATTATGGAGTGGGTAGACTAGCTGTTTTAGATAAAAAAAATAATTTTTTAGGATGGGCAGGGCTAAAGTTTAGTGATTCAATGATTAACAACAAAACGAATTTTTATGACTTAGGGTATAGACTAAAACCAAACCAATGGGGTAAAGGAATAGCTACTGAAGCATCAAAAGCCATATTAGATTATTATAAAAATCTTAAAAATATTTGTGGCATAGCATCAGTTGAAAATATAGCTTCAAATAAAGTCTTAATTAAAAGTGGTCTTGTTTATGTAAACAAATTTATTGATCCAATTAACGGAAAGTTTGATAATTGGTATGAGTTTAATCTATAGTAAATTTGATTTTTTGTTAGTTTTAAAATTATCACTAGTTTCGCTCAAATAAATTCAATATCATGAAACATTTTTTATTTATCTTAACTTTTTCAATTACTTATTCAACATTTTCACAGTCTGAAAAGTCTATGCTCACTCATTACAAAGAATATTATAATCAAATGAGAACTCAAGGTGATGTTCAAGGGGTTATTAACGCATTAACACACCTTAATATTTTATCTCCTAGTCAGGCAAGAAAAGATACTTTAGCTGTTTTATACATGAACGAGGGTAAACACGTACAAGCTTTAAATACGATTGGAATTGAAAGGAATGAAAATGATTCTGATATGGCTGTAGAAGTAAAAGCTATTTCACTACAAGTTTTAAATCAAATCGAAAGATCAGTTGAGCATTATGAAGAGCTTTATAAAAGAAAACCTAATCCGCTTGTTGCATATGAGCTGGCAGATTTAAAGATTCAACTTGATGACTTATTGGGTGCGACAAAGCATATAACTTTTGGAGTTGCTAATTCTAAAAGTGATGTTATGAGGACATATTATGAATCTCAGTCTCAATATCAAGTTCCGATGAAAGCTGCATTTATTTATTTAAAAGGTCTTGTTCGTTTTAAAGAAAATAAAACATTAAATATTGACGCTGCAATTGAAATTATGGATGAAGCTCTAGCAATTGCTCCAAACTTTAATTTAGCTCAAATTAGTAAAGATGCTTTGCTTTCTCAAAAAACTACTCAGTAATTTTTTGTAGTTCCTTTTCAATGGTTTTATTTATTTGATAAATAAGATTGTAATAAGATTCAATAGATTTATTAGTTATTATAACCTTTTTTTTCGTTTCAAATTGAGTTTTTGATAATACGGATTCTAATTCTAAAATATTTGTTTCTAAAACAACAATTCTTGATGTTATAGAAGGTGTATTTAATTTCTTTGGAAGTGTTTTTTTTAATTCTGTTATAAATTCCTTTAAGTAATTGTCTGTTTCCATGAAGGCAGTATAATTTTCAGATTTCAAGCCATTTATAATACTTTGTAGCTCTGGTAAACTTGACCACTTTTGTGTTATATTTTGAGCTTCAAAACTTAAACTTTGAGGATTAATTTTAGCACTAAGATTAATTGAATTTTCCAGTGTGTTATTTTCAGAAGATATATCTGTAATATTAATTGAATTGTTACAGCCTTGAAGTAAAATAATCAATAATAAATATCTCATCATTTTTTATTTTCTTGGCTTAAATATTATATAAAAAATTAGTAATAATATTAATAGTATTATTTCAAAACCAAATACATAGTCAGGTAAACCTAAAATAGTATTTTCACCTGTGCCTAAAATTAGAGGATTTTTTACAATTGGAGGCTTGGCAACATATAGGTAGTTTGATCCAAAGGCAGCATTGACGGGCATAACAATAGCTAATAATATATTGATGCCAGCAAATGTTTTTAACCAAGAATACTTTCTTAATTGCATTTTCATTCGAAACATGATTGCTATTGGGATTACTATTATTGACGCATGCTTAAAGTAAAACATTATGTAATAAAAATAATTACCATCATATAGAGTAATTTGAGGAGTAAGTATAGAAATAAACCCTCCTATGATTCCACAGTAAAATAAAAATTCAAATAAAAGCTGTTTTTTCTTTACAAAGAAAATTATACAGCATATTATTGCAGAAACATCACAAAGATGTAATGGAAGATCTTCTATTAGTGTCCAAGACCCACTGGATAAAAGAATGATTTCATGTGTTAATGTCATGCTAATGATTACTAGAGCACTAACTTTAAAAAATAATCCTAAATTTTCATTATTAATTTTGGATAAAATGTAAAAATAGAGTAGAACTAAAATTGTGGTAATAGAGGCATTTCTAATCCATTCTTCAGAAAAAAAATCAATTGCAAAGGTAGAATCCATAAAAAAACTATTTTGTAATATATAAAAAAAATATTTGACCTCAAGTTATTCAATACACAGATAAACAACAAATAAGATTAAGTAAATTATTAAATAAAAACTATAATATTTCCTTAGTTTTAAATATTTGTAATTCTCAGGATAGATGTTAAAAATTAAACCTTTAATTTCTTTAATAAATAATGGTTTGATATTTATTTTCCAATCATCAGTTTTATAAACAATTTTTCTGAATTTACTTCTAAAATACGTGCTTGGTGCTCCCCAGATAAATAACGTGATTAAAATTATAGTTTTAAAACCCATTAGTAATAAGTATATCTTCTTACATCTGAAATATATTTAGCTAAACGAATTACTTGATGGGTATATCCATATTCATTGTCATACCAAACATATAAAACAACTGTTTCATTATCTGTAATTGTAGCTTCACTATCAAAAATAGATGGAGCTGTTGTGCCAACTATATCAGAAGAGACTAATTCTTTATTAATTGAATATTTAATTTGCTCAACCAAATCCCCATCAAGAGCATGTTTTTTCATGATTGAATTAAACCTTTCTTTAGTCGTTGATTTGTGTAACTGTAAATTCAAAATTGCTAAAGATCCGTTTGGTACAGGAACTCTAACAGCATTAGAGGTTAATTTACCCTTGAGTATTGGTAATACTTTAGAAACTGCTTTTGCTGCACCTGTTTCAGTAATAACCATGTTTAAAGCAGCTGCTCTTCCTCTTCTGTGTTTGCTGTGCATGTTATCTACTAAATTTTGATCATTTGTATAAGCATGAATAGTTTCAATATGTCCTTTTTTTATTCCAAATTCATCTTCGATAACCTTTAAAACTGGTATTATAGCATTAGTAGTACAAGATGCAGCTGAATATATATTATTTAGTTCTGGTTTATGATTTTTATGATTTACACCATGAACAATATTAGGAATTCCTTTTCCAGGTGCAGTTAATAAAACCTTACTAGCTCCATTTGATATTAAATGTCTATTCAATTCTTCAAAATCTCTAAAAGCACCTGTGTTATCAATTACTAATGCGTCATTAATTTGATATTTTGTGTAATCTATATCTTCAGGTTTTGAAGCAGAAATCATATAAACTGTAGTTCCGTTAATTATTAGTGCATTTTTTTCTGTATTTATTTCCACAGTTCCTAAAAAATTTCCATGTACAGAATCTATCCTTAACAGTGATGCTCTTTTTTCTAATACAGATTGATTTATTTCTCCTCTTGTGACAATTGCTCTTAAGCGTAGTTGAGATCCCGCTCCAATTTGTACCATTAACTCTCTGGTCAATAATCTTCCAATTCTACCAAACCCATAAAGTATGACATCTTTGGGCGATTGAGTTTTTGTATTTTTTATCTCTGAAAGTTGATTATGAATAAATGTTTTTTTATCAGTATTTTCTTTTGAATAACACTCATAAACTAACTTTCCTATATCTAATTTAGAGGGTGGTAAATCTAAATTACTTATATGTTGAGAAATTTCTAAAATATCGGTAATTGAGATAGGTTTGTTTACAAACTTCTTGCTGTAAGAAACTAAATTTAATACTTCGCTAGCTCTTTTATCAATCAAAGAGTTTCTAAATAAAACTAACTCTATCGATTTGTCATACCACAGATCGTGAACAATGTTAATAAACTCTGTAGTCGTTTTTCTGATTTCTGACTCATTATAGAGTTCATTTTCATAATTATTTTTTCTAGACATATTGTATTTTGGTTATGTAGCAAAAGTATTTATTTTTCATCTATTAAACGAAATCGATTTCGTTATTTTATTCACAATTAAATATAATTTTTTATGGGAGGTTTGTAAATAAAAAAAACCCTGTCTAAATAAGACAGGGTTTGATTTGTAATGTGGTACCTCCAGGAATCGAACCAGGGACACATGGATTTTCAGTCCATTGCTCTACCAACTGAGCTAAGGTACCATACAAGGTGTGCAAATATAGATTCATTTTTATTATTCGCCAAAATAAATTCGTAAAATTCCTTTTTGTAAATTTGTATCAATATGTTATTATGAATTTAACTTTAGATATTGGAAATACACAAGCCAAATTAGCTGTCTTTGACGACAAGCTGTTAGAGCATTGTAGTTTTGATATAAAATTTATTGACGATAAAATTGGTAATCTTTTAATACTATTTCCAGAGATTATAAACCTTATTGTTTGTTCCGTAATAAAAATAGATTTTAATTTCGAGAAGTATAATTTTAAAAATATTCATTTTGTTTCCAAAAAATCTAAACTACCATTTAAAAACTTCTATAATACCAAAAATTCACTTGGGAACGATAGGCTAGCTCTAGTTTCACGTGCATCTTTAAAATACCCAAATAAAAATGTTTTAATTATTGATTCGGGTAGCTGTATTACTTATGATTTTCTAAACGAAAACAATCAATATATTGGAGGTGCAATATCTCCAGGACTTAATATGAGATTTAAATCATTAAATGAGTTTACAGCAAATTTACCATTAATCAAACTTATGAATAAGCCTAAATTTGTTGGCTCAAACACACAAGAGTCTATTAATTCTGGAGTTTTAAATGGAGTAATTAATGAAATTGAAGGATTTATTGGTCAATATTCATCTAAATACAAAAATTTAACAGTTATTTTAACAGGAGGGGACTCAGATTTCTTGTCTAAACGATTAAAAATTAGCATCTTTGCGAATCAAAATTTTTTATTAGAAGGATTAAATGATTTAGTTAAACTAAATATCTCAAATTGAAAAAAAATCTATTTTTTATAATTTTATTTTTATTTTCTGTCGCTTCTTTCTCACAAGGAAGTGCATCTCCTTATTCTTTTTATGGGATAGGTAGTTTGAATTTTAATGGCACAACAGAAAATAGAGCAATGGGTCGTCTAAGTATTCTTACCGACAGTATTCATATGAATTTCAGAAACCCAGCTTCCTTTACCGGCAATGATTTAAAAGCATTTAACAATGAAGGTAGGTTAGTAAAATTCACAGTTAGTGTTGGTAACTCAGACATTAATTTTAAAACAAATAGTACTTCAGCAAAATCATCTACAACAAATTTTGATTATTTGGGCTTATCTCTACCAATGGGCAAATTTGGAGTTGGATTTGGTTTAATGCCACACTCTTCAGTTGGCTATAAGCTTGAATCTTTGGATGATGCCGATTTAATTAAATATAAATATTATGGGAAAGGAGGTTTGAATAAAGTTTTACTAGGTTTTGCATATCAATTTTCAGAAAGTTTTGCATTAGGAATTAATTTAGATTATAATTTTGGCAATATTCAAAACAATGGAATTGAATTTCTTTATGATGATAATTTAGATCCACTTGATTATCACAGTAGAGAAGCCAACAGATCCGATTTGAGCGGATTTAATTATAATATGGGATTAACCTTCAAGCCTATGTTGTCTAATTTAATACAACTTCATACAGCAATTACTTATTCACCTGATTATGAGTTAAATTCTGAAAACTACAGAACATTCTCGTCTATTGTTATTAATTCTAATTCTGGTGAAGAATTTCCAATTAATGAAATTAATGTAGATTTAGAATCTTTAGGTTTAAAAGAAACAAGTTTATCAATGCCTTCCAAAACAT